>Ga0126369_10000689_pt1 | contig 22442 bp, 21 predicted proteins | sample PanSoiMetaPlot_1_FD_109646 | JGI IMG/M metagenome (GOLD analysis project Ga0126369, IMG submission 109646) | Tropical forest soil microbial communities from Panama - MetaG Plot_1 | ecosystem: Environmental > Terrestrial > Soil > Tropical forest > Bulk soil | place: Panama | collected 2016-02-17
CGCGAGCAGCTCGCCGTAGACCTCGTGGTTGTGCTCGCCCACACCGGGCGGGCGGGCCACTCGCCAGGGGGCGTCACCCAGGCGAAAGGGCGCGCCGGGATACGGAATGCTCCGCCCCAGCCCCGGGTGCTCGATCGGCACGAAGAAGCCCCGCTCGGCGAGGTGCGGATCGGAGAGCAGCGCCTCTGGAGGCCGGACTGCGGCATACGGGATGCGCCGGAGCTGCGCGCCCTCGACGAGCTCCGCAACCGTGTAGCGCTCGGACCACGCATCGAGGGCGGCGAAGACGCGATCGGCTTCCGCCTGTCGAATCTTCAGGTCCTCGAGGGTCGAGTCGTCGACCTCGGCGCCCATGCCGTCGGCCTTCATCCACTCGATGAGGGCCGTCCAGTCGCCGACGGTGCAGTGCATGACGTAGCCGTCACTGCAGCGACCGACCCGAAAGTAGCGCGTCCAGTGGAGGGTACCCTGGCGCATGCCGACGAGGCCGGCCTGATGCCAGAAGCCGGGGACGTGCTCGAGCGCCGCCGCCACGGCCGCCTGGAGGCTCACGTCGATCTCCTGGCCGCGGCCGGTCATCTCGCGCGCGAGGAGCGCGCTCATCACGCCGACCGCCGCGAAGATTCCCGCCTGGTGGTAGGCCTGAAGGCCGAGCGAGCGGAGCGGTGGTCGGTCGCGATGCCCGTTCACGTAGAGCATGCCACCCATGGCCTGCGCGACGGTGTCCGAGGCGCGCCAGTCGCGGTAGGGACCCCGCTGGCCGAAGGGCGTGACCGAGGCGACGACGAGCCGCGGGTTCCGCGCGCGGAGCGCCGTGGCGCCGCAGCCGAGCGCGTCCAGGCGGCCGGGCGGCTCGCTCTCGATCACGACGTCGGCCTGGATGGCCAGCCGCACGAGGAGCTCCGCTCCCTCGGGGCGCGTGACATCGAGCGTGATGCCGCGTTTACCGGTCCCGTAGAACCAGAAGAAGATGCTCCGGTCGGTGGCCGGAGCCCCCTGCCAGAACGGTGGCAGGGAGCGCATCGATCCGCCCCCGGGTGGCTCGACGAGGATGACGTCGGCGCCGAGCCCGGCGAGCAGCTTTCCCGCGAGGGCCCCCTTCTCATCGGCGAGATCGAGGACGCGGAGGCCCCCGAGCACACCGGGAGGGGAAGCCTCGCCGAGCGCGTGACCAGTCACAGCCGGAGGAAGAGCTCGCGGGCCGCGTCGTCGGTCAGCGCCGACACCGCCGTCACCCGGTCGGATATCTCCGCCAGGGTGCCGGCCGAGCTGGGGCCGACGTCGACCAGGATGGAGTAGAGCGAGAAGCCGAGGCGGGTCTTCTCCGCCTGGAAGTGCTCGCGCCACTCGGGCGAGACCCGACACTCGCCGTCGGTGATGAGGACAACGTCGCCGTGGCGATAGCGGGCGACCTTCAGGCAGTCGAGCGCGGCCGCGAGCGGAGTCTCGAAGTCGGTGCCGCCACCCGGGAAGTACTCGGCCACGTCGAGCGCACGGTCCTCCTGCACCTCGTAGCGCTCGCGCGGGTTCAGGTCGAGGGTGAAGAGCGGTGTGTCGGCCGACGAGAAGCAGATGAAGCGGAAGAGGCGCCGCTGGCGCCGCGCGATCTCGAGCAGCGTCAGCGCCACCGCCTTCGACCAGATCTCCTTCTCGCCGGCCATCGACGAGGAGCCGTCGAGGCAGACGATCATCGGTCCGCGGCCGCGCTCGTCGGCGCCGCGGAGAGCGTAGGAGAGGAGCCGCCCTTCCACCAGCCGGCGCGCGAAGTCGCGGCGGAGGAGCGGATGATGCAGGGCCACCAGCTCCGGCGGCAGCAGGCGCTCGAGGTCGCTTCCCAGGCGGACCTCGAAGAGCTCCTCGCTGGCGCGCTCGAAGCTCCGCTTGCGGAGCGCGAAGGCCTGCTCGCGCATGCGACCGACCAGGCGCGCGAGCTTCCGGAGCTTCGGGTTGGTGGCCAGGCGGCGGCCGAGCTCGACCTGGCGTCCCGGCGAGGTCCGGCCTCCCGACCCGAGCCCGGTGCTCCAGCTCCGCGACTCCTCTCCCGCCTCTTCCACCCGGCGTGTGAGACCCGCGGCGGCGGCCGGGAGCGCGTCGCGCGCGCGGACCGGCATCTCGCGCAGCCGCTCGGCCACCTGCTGCGACCGTTGCCGCAGGCGGGCCTCCGCCACGCGCGCGGCGTGCGCGAGCGCGTCGCGGGCGCGCTGCGCAGCGGCGGCATCGCCCGTCTCGTCGCCCAGCTGCTCGAGGTTGACGAGCTCCTCGGTGCGGCTGCGAAGCTCCTCCTCGCGACGCTCGAGGTCCCAGAGGTCGAGAAGGTCCCCGCGCGGAAGGAGCCGCTCGTCCCGCAGGAGCGAGAGGATCTCCTCGCCCAGGAGGACCGTGCCCAGGCCCGCCTGGGTCTCGGCCAGCTGGGTCTCCTCGCGCAGGCGCTCGAGCAGCGGGTGATCCCGGAAGGCGTCGAGTAGCGTCCGGTTGAGGATGGTGGCGGCAGCCACCTTGTCCGGTGTCCGGAAGCGCGGCTCGAGCTTGAAGAGAAGGCAGAAAACGTCCTCGAGCAGCTCGCGGAAGTGGGGCAGCAGCGGACTACCCGCCTCGATCAACGCGGCGAGGGAGGGGGCGTCGGCCACCAGTCCCGCGAAGGTGCTGCGGTCGTAGGCGTCGCTCTCGATCCAGCAATGCTCCCGCGGCGGGATGAGCACCGTGCGCGATGCGGGCACTGCCGGGCTGGAACGGCGCCGGGGGCTCATCAGAGCCGTCCCAGCATCTCGCGTTCGATCTGTGCGATCTCCTCGCGCAGGCCCTGGACCTGGGCGAGGGGCCGGCCTCCCTGCTGCGCCTGGGAGAGGATCGCGTCGACCTTGCCGAGGATGTGGCGGATCTTGGTGTGCGCCTCGACCGCTGCCCGCGTGCGCAGCTCGCTCGTGTCCCAGCTGCGGAGCGCGTAGTCGCGCAGCTCGCGCGACTGGTAGAGCAGCACCCGGACTTCGTCCTCGTAGCCCTGCAGGAGCTCACGGATGGTGCTCCGCACCTGGGCCCGCTCCGCGGGGTCGCGCCAGAGCACGTGCTCGAGGAACGGGACGTCCTCGTCGGCCACCGCGGTCCGCCCCTCGAGGTAGGCGTGCGCGCGGAGCACACCGATGGCCTGCGTGTAGCGCCGGTCGGAGCAGACGATGTTCTTCCGCCGGAGCTCGCGACGGAGATCGGTCACCACGCGCAGGACATCGCCGGGAACCGGGAGGGTCGCCGCCTCGGCCTGCGCCGTGGCGAGCTCCGCGAGCGACAGCGTCGTGCGGTCCGTGGAAGGGCGCGCCTGGAGGAGCTTGAGGAAGCGGAAGTCCTCCGCCAGGTAATCGACCACGAAGCGCAGGAGGAAGCGGTCGTTCAGGGCGAGCAGCTCGTCGTCCTCGGGCAGCTCGTTGGAAGCGGCGAACAGGGTGAGGAGCGGCACCTCGCTCACCTGCTGGCCGTTGTGGAAGCGGCGCTCGTTCATCACGGTGAGGATCGTGTTGAGGATGGAGGAGCTCGCCTTGAAGATCTCGTCGAGGAAGGCGATGTGTGCCTCGGGAAGCTTGTGCGTGGTGAGCCGACGGTAGTCGTCCTGCTCCAGACCCTTCAGGCTGACCGCGCCGAAGAGCTCCTCCGGCGTGGTGAACCGGGTGAGGAGCCACTGGAAGTAGCGGGCGCCGGTCAGGCGGCGGCACACCTCGTCGGCGAGCATGGACTTGGCCGTCCCCGGCGGCCCGACGACCAGGACGTGCTGGGCGGCGAGCAGTGCCACCAGGGCACCGTCGATCAGCTCCGTCCGCTCCAGGAACACCTGCTGCAATTCGTCGCGGATCGTGCGCAGGACGTCGCGGGGCCCGCCCACGGCGGGAGGATAGCCGAGCGTCTGCCGGAGCGGAAGAGCGCAAGCTCGCAACCCGACCCGCTTCCAGGCAGAATACATGGTTGCCAGTCTGTCCGATGAGCTCTCCGCCCCTTCCTCGCAAACCGCCTCGTACCCGCCGTCACAAGAGGAATCTGATCGCCGAGTACCTCCCACGGCTGGTCGAGCCGGAGGGGAAGATTGAGCGCGGGCAGGAGCTTGTGCGCGAGATGGTCGACACCTCGCTCAAGCTGCTGCGCGGCGGGACGCCGGTGGGCGACATCAAGATCCTGAACGCCGCGCTGCGTGAGCTGCGTTACGCCTTCAAGGTCTTCGCGCCCTACCGCGCCGTGCGCAAGGTCAGCATCTTCGGCTCGGCGCGCTCCGCCCGCGAGTCGCCCCAGTGCCGGACGGCCTTCGAGTTCGCGCAGCGCATCCGCGACGCCGGCTACATGGTGATCACCGGCGCCGGCCACGGGATCATGGGCGCCGCCCAGGAGGGAGCCGGTCCCGACCACAGCTTCGGCGTCAACATCCGGCTGCCGTTCGAGCAGGGACCGAACGCGGTCATCGCCAAGGATCCGAAGCTGCTGACGTTCCGGTACTTCTTCACCCGCAAGCTGATCTTCATCAAGGAAGCCGACGCGGCCGCGCTCTTCCCGGGCGGCTTCGGCACGCACGACGAGGCCTACGAGTGCCTGACGCTCGTGCAGACGGGGAAGACGCGGCCGATGCCGATCGTCTTCCTCGACACGCCACGCGGGACCTACTGGAAGACGTGGAAGCGCTACGTCGAGGAGCATCTGCTCCGCCAGCGGTTGATCTCTCCCGAGGACATGGCGCTCTTCAAGGTCACGTCGTCGGTGGACGAGGCGGTCGAGGAGATCACGCGTTTCTATCGCGTCTACCACTCGGCCCGGACGGTCGACCGCCAGCTCGTCATCCGCCTCACGCGCCGGATCCCGGAGAGCCTGGTCACGCGGCTGAACCACGACTTCTCCGACATCGTGGTGAAGGGCGCGATCGTGCAGACCGGCGCGCTCGAGGAAGAGAAGGACGATGCCCCCGAGCTCGCCCGTCTCCCGCGCCTCGTGCTCGAGTTCGATCGCTCGAGCTTCGGCCGCCTGCGGCAGCTGATCGACCGCCTCAACAGCGACGGCTAGGAGTCGCGCGACGCCGACATGGGACGCCTCCTCCTGATCCGACACGGCGAGAGCGAAGGGAATCGCGACCGCGTCTTCTGCCGGACACCAGACGTGCCGCTCACGGAGGCGGGGCGCTCCCAGGCGCGCGCCGCCGCCGAGTGGATCGCGGCGCGGTACGCCCCCGTCCGGGTCGTCAGCAGCCCCTTCGCGCGCGCACGGCAAACGGCGGACATCCTGGCGGATGTCCTCGGTCTCGCGGCGGTCGAGGTCGAGCCGGGTCTGCGCGAGCGGAGCTACGGCGAGCTCGCGGGCCAGCCGTACGGCGCCGTGCGTGCGAGCGCGGACTACGATCCCGGCGTCTACTGGCAGTGGTGCCCGCCGGGCGGCGAGAGCCTGATCGAGGTGGCAGCGCGTGCCGGCGAGGTGCTCGACCGCGTGGCGCGCGACGCACCCGAGGACGATGTCGTGGTCGTGAGCCACGCCGCCGTGATGGCCGCGCTGCGCTGTTACGTCACCGGCGCATGGGAGCGTGGTCGCGTCACGCCCAACGCCGGTATCGCGCTCGTGGAGCACCGGGACGGCGCCTACCTCGGGCTGCAGCTGCTGGGGGACTGAGTCGGAGGCGGTGCCGCGCGTCGATGCGCGGCGATCCGGCGCGGAGCAGGTCACGCACATGCTGGGGCAGGAGCCAGCCGACGGCGCGGATCCTGTCGGATGCCGGCGCGCTCGGCATGGCGTTGCGAGAAAATGCGAGCGGAAACGGCGGATTTCCACGAATCGGGGCTTGACGAACCCCGAATCGCCCTCGAATATCTCCCCAGTGAACCGGTGCTGGAATCCCCCATTGCGGCTTGAGCATCTCCCGCCGAACATGGATAATCCCGCAGCTGCGCCGAGGCATTCTCGACGGATACATCGATAGACGTGAGGATGAGGATGAAGGTGTCCTGTACAGGTTGGGTGGTGTGGGTGGTGCTCGCGGCGATCATCCCCGCGACGGAAGCAGCGGCCGACGGCCCGCGCCTGACCGCGCGCGCGGCGATCATCATGGATGCGACGAGTGGAGAGGTGATCTGGGATCGCAACGGATCGCAACCTCTTCCGCCCGCGAGCACGACGAAGATCATGACGGCCATCCTCGCCATCGAGAGCGGACGGCTCGACGAGACCGTTCGGGTGAGCGAGCACGCGGCCGAGACGGCGCCGTCGAAGATCAATCTGAAGCCGGGGCAGCGTATTCGAGTGCGGAGTCTCCTCTACGCGCTCCTGCTCAACTCCGCCAACGACGCTGCGGACGTGATCGCCGAAGGCCTCGCCGATTCGGAAGAGGACTTCGCGGACCGCATGACGCGAAGGCGCGCCAGATCGGCGCGACGACCGCGCACTTCGTCAATCCGCACGGACTCACCGCGCCGGGCCATCACGCCAGCGCGCGTGATCTGGCGCTCATCTTCCGCTACGGACTCCGTCTTCCCATGTTCCGCGAGGTGCTGGCTACGCGCAGCACCCAGGTGGCGGTCGAGGCCCCGTCGGTGCACTGGATCTCGCTCCACAGCCACAACCGGCTGCTCACGGGTTACACATATCCGGTGATCGGAAAGACCGGGTACACGCGGCCTGCCCGCCGGTGCTTCGTTGGCGCGGCGAGCCAGGACGATCGCGAGCTGATCATCGCCATCCTCGGGGCGACCGATCTGTGGGGAGACGCGCGGCGGCTGTTCGGCTACGGCTTCTCACTCGGCGAATCGTCACCCCCGGTCGTCATGGCGGGCGCGCTGCCCATCCCTACCCTGCTGCAGGATGAAAATACCACCGCCGAGGGCGACGACGAGGAAGCGGCGGACGACATCCACCCGGCGCCGCCTCACGGTCACTACGCGATTCAGTTCGGGCCCTACCGGAAGCGGCGGATCGCCCTCGCCACCCGTGCGGGCCTCGCGCGCCACGGTTACACGGCCGTTCTCTCCGGGCGCACGCTGCGGCTGGGCTCGTTCTCGAACCGTCGGCGCGCCGACCGGCTCGCCAGGCGCCTGCGCTCGAGCGGCTACCAGCCCCTCGTCGTCGCGGTTCGTTAGGAGGACGACCCGAGATATCGGGTCGGCCTGCTAGCGTCCGACCTGACGGCGGGAGACCGGTGCCGTGGCCGCGGGAGGCGTGAACGAGAGGCGCCGGCGGGCGCGCGTCGCGTGTCGCTCGAAGGCGAGCGCGATCAGGCGATCGACCAGCGCGGAGAAGGTGAGGCCGCTCGCCTCCCACAGCTTCGGGTACATGCTGATCGCGGTGAACCCCGGCATGGTGTTGATCTCGTTCACCAGCACCCGGCCGCCGCGCTCGAGAAAGAAGTCCACGCGGGAGAGCCCGGAGCCGTCGACGGCGCGAAAGGCGCGCAGCGCCATGCTGCGCATCCCTTCCGCCGTCTCGGGAGGGATCGAGGCCGGAATGATGACGCGCGCCCCTTGGTCGACGTACTTGTCGGCGTAGTCGTAGAACTCGCGCGACGGCACCAGCTCGCCGATCACGGACGCCTCCGCTCGCTCGTTGCCGAGCACGGCGCACTCGAACTCCCGGCCGTCGATCGCCTCCTCGATGACGATCTTGAGATCGTACGCACCGGCCTCGGTGACCGCCGCGGCGAGCTGCGCCGCCGCTCGCACCTTGCTGATGCCGACCGAGGAGCCGAGGTTCGCTGGCTTGACGAAGCACGGGAAGCCGAGCTCGTCGCCCACGCGGCGCGCGAGCGCAGCGGGTGTTTCCTCCCCGCAGCGAGTCACCAGCCAGCGGCAGACCGGGATGCCCGCATCCCGGAACACGGCCTTCATGAGGGCCTTGTCCATTCCCACTGCCGAGGCGAGCACCCCGGCGCCGACGTAGGGGATGTTGGCCAGCTCGAGGAGTCCCTGGATCGTGCCGTCCTCGCCGTACGTCCCGTGCAGGACGGGGAAGACGACGTCGAGCGCCTGCACCGTGCCGGGGCCGTCGAGGGGGATGAGGGCGGACCGCGTCGGATCGGCGGGGAGGGTCACCTCGGTGCCCTGATCGGCGATCGGCTCGAGGGCCGTCTGCGCGACTTCGAGCAAGCGCAGGCTCTCCGGCCCGGTCAGCCAGCGCCCTTCCTTGGTGATCGCGATCGGGACCACCTCGTAGCGCGCCGGATCGAGCGCCCGGATGACCGCCGCCGCCGACCGCAGCGACACCTCGTGCTCACCCGAGCGTCCCCCGTACACCACCCCCACCCGCGTCCGCGTGCTCATCGCTCCACGATGAGGAAATTCGCCGAGGGGTTCAAGTCGGCGAGGCGCATGTGCTCCGACACGCCGGGCCGGGAGGCGCATGCAGCGTCTTCCGGCGCGCGCGACCCTCGTCGTCAGATTCACGACACCGCCGTCATGAAGATCGACACGCCGCGATGCTGCGTAGTCGCACGCGACGCGCGTGCCGGCGCCTTCGGAGCGCCTTCGCCCCGAATTTTTTCTTGACAGCCGTGATCTCCTTCGCTAGGAGAGATTCTTCGATCCACTTGGAGTCTTCTCTTCGGCGGTTCCGAAAAATTTCGGGCTGCCCCCAAGGTTGCACTTCCACGGGTTGTACTTTCCAGATGACATCGCCGTTCCGGATGGCATCGGCATTCCGGGGATCGTGTGTCCCGCATCACCGCCAATGTGCAGAGCCGGCAGCGGTGAATTGCGGACGCGAGGGTGTTCAAGGGTTGACGACAGTTCTCCCCAGCATGTGGACAAGACGCTGTGACGGGGGTCCGAGGTAAGGTGGAGCCGAGTATGGGTGGGGGCACCTGTGTGGCCAGTGTGGCAACAAGTCACACAGGCGACAGGTTCACACCTCGGGCCTCCGGCAGAGCGCCTCGTCCGCGAAGCCAGCCGGCCTTCGCGTAGCTTACGTAGTCGTCGCGGCGTGGAGCTGCCGCGGATTGATCGGCTGCCCGTACGAGAACTCCACGTGGTTCCCGTCGGGGTCCTCGATCAGGCAGAAGTAGCCGACGATGGGCCCGGCGTAGACCGGGTCGAGCACGAGGACTCCGTCCGCGCGCGCCGCCGCCGCCGCCCGGTCGACCTCCTCGCGCGAGGCGACGGCGAAGCCCAGGTGCTGGAGCGTCGTGGGCCCGGGGCGCGAGTCGACGCCGTGCTCCAGGAGCACGAGCACGAACTCGGCATCCATCTCCCGATCGGCGAGCCACGCGACACGCATGCCGGAGTCCGCTCGCTCGTGCACGACGTGCAGCTGGACGTGCTTCTTGTAGAAGCCGATCGTGCGGTCGAGGTCGCGTACCCCGAGGGCCACGTGGGTGAGCACGGGTCTCACCGGAGTCCCTCCGCCACGCGCTCGGCGACCGCTTCGGCCAGGCCCCGTCGCAGCTCGGGGAGCTCGCAGCCGGCGGCCGCGGGGTGGCCGCCGCCTCCCAGCACCTCCGCCAGCCGGGACAGATCCGTGGCGCAGTCGGGCGAGCGTCGCAGGCTCACCCCGAGGCTCCGCACGTCGTAGAGCGCGAAGACCGCGTTGGCCGTCCGGCGACCCCAGGCATCCGCGATCTCGCCCGGGTAGCCGTCGCACACCGCGGCCACCAGCGATACCTTCCCGACGCGCCGTTCGGTCCGGGTGGCCTCGGCGACGCGGAAGCTGCGTGCAAGCTCGGACTCCACCCGGGCGCGGGCCTCCTGCATGCGCGGCGTGTAGGTCACGCCCTCGTCGATCGCGAGGAGCTCGCCGTAGGCCTCGGCGCCCAGCGTCCGCACCGTCCACGCGAGCTCGCGCGACCCGGGCACGCGATGCAGCCAGCGGTCGTTGTCGTCCGCCATGGCGATCACCGGCGCGAAGGCAGTGAAGGTGGGCGCGGCGCGACCCTCGGTCGCGAGACGCCGGCCGAGATACTCGTAAACGAGGCGAGAGGCGGCAAAGTCCTCGGACAGCACGCGGTCGGTGAACGGAACGTCGACGGCGCCGGAGCGGAAGCGCTCGAGCGCCGTGCGATGATGATCGATCCAGTAGATACGCACGCCGCCGGCGGCGAGTGAACGGAGATGCGCGTCGGTTGCCGGCTCGCGCCAGGAGATGTCGGTGATCCAGAGCTCCGTGTCGCCCGTGCGCGGGGGCACCAGCCCCCGCAGCACCGAGTCGATCTCGGAGTTCCCGGCGAAGCGCACGTCGACGGATGCCAGCCCGGCGTAGTAGCGGCTCACCGCCACCGCCGCCGCGACTCCGTCGAGACAGTTCGGTCCGTGGCTGACCACGTGCACGTTCGGCGGCATGGCGACGCGTGCATTATGGCCGACCCCGGCGACGTCGGGAAGCACGGTCACGGCAGCGCGAGCTGGCCACGATCGTAGATCAGGTGGTCGTCGACCACGCGCGCGAAGGCGGTGAGGCGGTGCACGGACGGGGGTCCGTGCCCGACGACGTGCCGGACCTCGACACCGCGTACGAGGAGCGCATCGGCGATCAGCTGACGATGGCAACGCCAGGGCACCGCTTCGGCGCAGAGGATGGCGGTCGGTCGCTCGCGCGCGAGCTCGAGCAACCCGTCGAGCGCGGTCTGGAACTCGTCCGTGTCCATGTGGTCGGCGTAGGCGCGGAAGGCGGCGCTCTGCCAGGCGACGTGGCGTGAGTCGCGTTGCCCGGTGCGCCGCCCGCCCAGGGCGGGAAGCCAGGTGTAGGCGATGCCCGCAGCCGCGAGCGCGTCGCCCAGCGGCTCGCGCGCGAAGTGCGGATGCCGGCGCGAGGCCCGGAAGCGACGCACGTCGGCGATGCCGAGGACGCCGTGGGCCCGCGCCAGGGCGACGAAGGCCTCGAGGGCGAGCGTCGAGTGGCCGAGCGTGTAGACGATCACGCCTCGACTGTAGCACAAGGGGTCCGTGCGTCGGCTGCTCGCGGTGGTGGCGCTCCTGCTCGGTTGCCCGGCCCCCGCGCGCTACGCGGTGGTGCAACCCGGGCTTCCCTGCGAGCGCGCGAACCGGGTTGCCTATCGCACCATGCTCGCGCTCGGCTACACGGTGACCGACCTGGTGCCCGCGAGCCCGGAGCATGCGGGGAGCATCGCCGCGACGAAGCCCGGGCCCGAGGGGGAGCCGGGGAAGGTGCGCGTCGACATCCGCTGCGATGCCACCGGCGCGGTCCTCCAGCCGGTCGAGGGATCGGTCGTCTCCAACTACGACTTCAGCCGTGCCTTCGGCTACAGCTTCAAGACCCTCGTCCAGGGCCCGGACGAGGAGGAGCCGCGCGCGGGCCGGGGGCTCGAGGTACTGGTGCACGTGCTGCTGCCGCACGAGGCCGTGCTCGATCTCGGCGGAGAGCCGACCGTGGGCGGGGCCGTCGCGGTGCGTATCACCGTCCGCAACCACACGTCGCGAGCGGTGGAGATCGATCCGGCCGAGGTGGAGCTCGTACCTGCCGACGGGGAGAGTGCGGCGCCCCTCTCGGGTCCGTCCTTTGACGCGGCGCTCGCCGCCAACGCGGGCGGCGAGCGGGTGCGTCGAGAGCGGCTCGCCCGGACACGCGTCCGGGCCAACGAGACCGTCGTGGGCTATTCGATCTATCCGGGCGCTGCCTATCGTGAGGCCCGGATCGCGATCGAGGACGTGGAGACGGGCGAGACCGAGGGCTTCGTCGCCCCCGTGCAGTGACCGATCTCCTCCCTCAGGCCGCCCGATTGGCTTTCCCTTCCTGCCGGACGGCCCGGCGGGCTTGACGGCTGGCCCGTCGGCACCGATACGGGGAGCCGATGCGCACCCTCACCCTGGTCGGAGTGGCCCTCCTGTTCACCACCGGCGTCGATGCGCGGACCCACCTGAAGAAGCCGAAGCGCGGCTTCCAGATGAGGGTGGGCACCTACACCATCCAGCCCGCACAGGATCTCGAGGTCTGCGAGTATCGCCGCCTGCCCATCCGGAAGCCGATGGACGTCTCCGGGTTCGAGGTGAAGATGCCCGCGGGCGCGCATCACTTCGTCATCTGGGCCTACGGCGGGAACCTCGAGGACGACAACGACTTCCCGCATGGGCCGGTCCCCTCGATCGCGTGCTCCGGGCTCTCGCCCGACGAGAGCATCCCCCAGGTCCTGATCCCGATCCAGACACCGAACAGCCGCTTCCGCTTCCCGACGGGGGTGGCCCTCCAGGTGGACCCGCACGAGCAGGTGTGGCTGAACCCCCACATGAAGAACGCCGAGCCGACGCCGCTCACGCCCGACATCCGCTTCAACTTCTACGCCGCGAGGAAGGGCAGCGTGAAGCATCGTGCCGAGGGGCTGATCGTCGGCAACATCTCCGACATCCACATCCCGGCCGGCGGCGACCAGACGCTCACCGCCGAATGGACGGCGCCGGTCAACATGACGCTCGTCTACCTCGCCACGCACCAGCACCGGCTGGGCACGTACGGCAACATCGAGATCGTCGACCCGGACGGCGTGTCACGCGCGAAGGTGTACGAGAACCGGGACTGGCAGCACCCGTACTCCTACTGGCCGGATCCTCCGATCCGCCTGGCGCAGAACCAGAAGATGCGGATCACCTGCAAGTGGCACAACACCGACGATCACCAGGTCGACTTCGGCCCCAAGACGACCGACGAGATGTGCTTCATCCTCGGCTTCTACTACCGCGACGACGGTGACACGACGCCGATCGTCGGCCACGGCTGCATCGCCGCGAAGCGCGGCCTCCTCTGCCCCGCCGCCCCCGCGGTCACCGAGTAGATCCCTCTCCTCAGCGCGACTCCGCGTCGCCCCTTCGCCAGGGCGCAGGAGAGCCGGGGCCAGGGGTGCAGGCGATTTCCGCAGCGCGGTGGGCGGCGGTGGGGAGGGGTTGGGATGCGCGAGGACCATGAGCCGGCACCCCTGGCCCCGGCTCTCTCGCGCCCGCGCATGACAACCAACGCGGTCGCGCTGGAAGGCGCTGCCTACGGCTGGTCGCGGACGGTGACGGTCGCCACGCCGTCCTTCTGGACGCAGGTGGTGAACTCGTCGGGCGCGTCGGTCGGGTAATAGAACGCGAACAGGTTGCAGTGCTCGTTCTGGTCCGTGAAGGGCCCGAACTTGAACGTCTGATCGGTCTCGTTGTCGTAGGTACAGGTCCACTGGAGACCGCTCACCTCCGGCGCGTCGACTCCCGAGTAGCGGACGAAGGGCGGATCGAGGTAGCCCTTCTGGTCGTAGAGCTGCTGGCCGCTCGTGCCGTCCCACGAGCCGGCGGTGAACTCGACGCCGCGGTAGTGGTAGTGGCCCGTGATGGCGAGCAGCTTGACCGGCTTCGGGAAGACGCACTGCGTGGTGGCGGTCGAGGTCGAGTGCGGCGGGACGACGACGTCGCGGTCCTGGCCGAAGAAGGCGCCGGCGTAGGAGGTGACCTTCTGGTGCGGCATCGAGTACAGGTTGAAGAGCGCCCAGCCCTGTCCGGTCGGTGTCTGGAGCAGGCCGTTGTCGACGAAGTGAGTCTGGGCCGCGAGCTGCTCACCGGCGCGGAAGTGGAAGGCGATGCCGGGCGGCAGCCGCCAGTCGAGGAAGATGTTCTGCGTCGCGAGGACCAGCTCCCAGACGCTGAAGTCGAGGGCGAAGTTACAGGTCTCGTGGCCGTCGGGGAGCGTCATGTTCGGGTCGGCGGCCCGGTAGATGTGGACGTGATGGCTGCCGCCGCTCACCTTGATCTTGACGCGGTGAACCGACATGTCCTGCTTGCTCGGAAACTTGAGGTAGGTGCACTCGGTGAGCTCCGTGCCGCGCTGGACCGTGATTGGACCGACCGAGATCTGGCAGCCCTTTTGGGGATGCTGCATGCGGGGACGATTGAAGGCCTTGGCGTGCACCGGCGCGGCGGAGAGGAGGCCTGCAAGCAGCACGACTACGGTCGATAGATACACCCGCCGCATTGGCGTTCGATCAAACCAAGAAATGTGCCGGCCGTAAAGCCTAAAATACGTTACCTCTTCATGTCGGAACCGCGCGTGGGCGCTCGACCCAGGCGACCGTGCAAGAGCATGGGCAAAGTCAGTAGCGCATCCGCCCGGTTAGCCGGCAGCCGAAGAATCCCATGACGGCCAAGGCATGAGGAGCTGGAGGAAGGGGATCCTCGGCCTCGTGGCCGTTCTGGCGGCCGCGGCGATCGCCATCCCTCTCATCTACTGGCGTAGCGTCCCCTCCTGGTCGCTCGAGGGGTTCTCGATGACCCTCTGCCCCTGTGCGACGCCCTGTCCCTGTCGCTCGGGGCGCCGGCCCACGCACCCCGCCTGCGAGGCGGCGACCTTCGTACACGTGATCCACGGCCGCTACGGCGCGCTCGTCCTCGACGGTCTCAAGTTCGTCGACGTCGCGGACATGCAGCGGGCGGCGTGGATCATCGTCTACGGCGAGCGCGCGACGCCTCCCGACGTCGAGGACGCGATGCTCCGCGTGGCCGAGAACATGCTCATGCCCCGGACCTTCTTCGCCCCGCTTCTGGCGCAGCTGCTCGGTCCGCGGGTGACCGTCCGCCGGGTGGACCGCATCGACTACCAGGTGTCGGAGAGCGGGTCGCGCCGGCAGGTCTCGATCCCCGGCATCCTCGAGCTCGACGCGCGTCTCCGGGTGGATGCTGAAGGCCGTCCGCGGGAGGTCGTTCCCGCGCTCGACATGCTGACCAACGAGATCGCGTACGCCGACAACCTCACGTATCGTTACACCGGTGCGGATCTCCCCTCCCGGCTCGACTACAGCGGCCGCCAGGCCAACATGAAGATGTTCCACGTGACCAAGGACGACTACGACCAGGAGCGGATGCTGGCGCAGGACGCGCGCGCCATGCGCGCCGGCTGGACGCCGCACCAGCGGGCGATCATCGCGGCGCTGAAGGATGGCGGCGCGTGGCCGCCGGGCCCCTTCGGGTACTAGCGCGCTCGTCTACGCGGCCGGCTTGCGGCCGGACACGGTGGTCCCGCTGACGCTCCCGAAGAAGCACCCGGCGCGCTCCGCGTCCTCGAAGCTCGTGTGCAGGCGCGCGAGCTCGTCGCACGAGAGGACGCCCGCGGCGAGCACCTGGGGCTCGAGGCGGTCCAGCACGAGCACCTCGCGGGCGAGTGCGTAGGTGGTGAGCGGCAGGTGCCCGATCCGAACCTTCACGTCCTCGATCCCCTGCCGTTTGAACTGCCGCAGCAGTCGCCGTCCCGAGTAGGCGTTGTTCACGCAGCGATCCACCAGGAAGCGCGTGAGGCGCCGCTCGAGATCGACCTCGGGCGTGTCGATCGAGAGCGTCCCCCAGTCGGCATCCGAGACCACGATCCGGCCACCCGGCTTCGTGACGCGGATCATCTCGGCCAGTGCGCCTTCCGGATCGAGGAGGTGCTGGAAGACGCGTTCACTCCGCGCCGCGTCGAACACCTCCGCCGCGAAGGGCAGGGCGGTGGCATCAGCCTGGCGGTGCTTCACCCAGGCACCCAACGCGGCCGCCGCGGCGCGGCGGCTCGCCTCGCCGACCATCTCCGCATCGTAGTCGACGCCCACCACCTCGCCGCTCGGACCGACGAGCTCACCGAGCGCGAGCGTATCCGTCGCCGGCCCGCAGCCGAGGTCGAGGACGCGATGACCGGGGGCAAGATCGAGGAGCCTGTAGCTCGCCTGCTTGGCGCGGCCGAGGAGAACCTTGTGGAGATCAAGATACGCCGCGTCGACGTAGCCCTTCGGCGGGTCGGCCATCGATCCTCCTCGCAAGTTGATCGCAAACCTCGGCCAACGTCCACCCACGCCTTTCCATCGACGTGTACTAGCGGCACACCTCCGGCTCCATGCCGCGCAGCCGGGCGTCCAGCTGGTCCGCGCCCGCGCTGGTCGCTCGACCACTGGAACCGTGGAGGAGCTGACAGGCCTCGGCGCGGCGGCCGTCGTCGCGGAGGAGAGTCACCTGGGCGAGCCGCGCCTCGTACCAGGCCGTTCCGCCCTCCGTGCTCGCGTTGATGACCTTCCGCCAGTAGGCGAGCGCACTCGCGGGGTCGCCGGCGGCTGCGGCCGCGCGGGCGGCGCCGCGGAGCGCTTCCGCCGATCCAGGGTCATGCGCCAGCACCTCCTCGTAGTGTCGTCGGGCCGCGGCGGCGTTGCCCGCGCGCAGCTCGAGGTCGGCGAGCATCAGACGGTCGCTCGCCTCCCCCGTCTCGCTGGCGAGCACGGTGTAGACGTGCCGCGCGAGCGCGAGTGCCTGGCTGCGTCGCTCGGGTGGACCGCCCTCGGCCTGCGTCGCGAGCTCGCGGCCCAGACGGCCGAGCGTCCGCCGGCGCTCCGCGTCGGCGCCGTGGTCGAGGAAGGTATCGAGGTCGCTCCCGGCGCGATCCAGCTCGCCGCGGCCGATCCGGGCCACGAGGCGGAGCTCGAGCGCGCGCGGGTGCAGCTCCTTCGCGTCCGGGTAGCGCGTCTCGAATCCGTCCAGCAGCTCGAGCACGGCGGCATGGTCGGGAGGTGTGGTGCCAGCCGCCACCGCGGCGCCGAGAAGCGCGGCCCGGGCGACCAGCGCCTGATCCGCGCCCTTCGCAGGTGTCTCGCGCACGAAGCTCCGCAGGCCGGCGAGGACGCGGCCCCGCTCTTCCGCCGTCGCCTTGGCGCCGAGCGCGCCGGCGCTGCACTCGAGCGATCCGAGACGGGCGCGGCTCGCGAACGCGCCACTCGTGACGCGCGCATACTCCGGCCCGGCACGGGCGCAGTCGTTCCGGCTCCGGAGGAGCTCGCCGAGGAGATAGCGTGCCTCCGGCGCCCCCTCGGCCGCCGGGTAGCGGGCGAGGTAGGTGGCGAGCGCCTCCTCGTAGGCTCGAGCCTGGGTCGGGTCACTGTTGCGCGCCACGTCGAGTGCGCGGAAGCGGTAGTAGGCGGCCTCGCGGGCGCGAGCCGACTCCGGGAACTCGGCGAGCAGCTTGCCAAACTCGTCGGCCGCCTCGCGGGCCTTGCCAATGTTGAGGCGGCAGCCGGCGTCGAGGAAGAGAATCTCGGGACGGTATCGGGTACGACCGGCGTCCGTCGCCGCCGCACTCGCTTCGGCCAGGGGCGCGACGTCGGCGCACCGCCCGCGGTCGACGGCGAGCTGCGCGAGGAGAAAGAGCCCGTAGCTCGCGCGGGGCGTCGGGCCTCCGAGCTTGTCGCCGATCACGCTCGCGACCTGAGCAGGCCAGACACCGCCGCGGGCGGCGAGGCCGCGGGCGAGCGTGGTCGCATCCCGCTCCGCCGCCGTGTCCCCCCCCGCCGCCCGGGGCAGGAGATCTCCCAGCCGCGCGAGCAGGTTCTCGGGCTCGTTCTCGGTCGGCCCCTGCTTCCCGCTCCCGCGTCGGCGTGCCTCCTCGAGTGCGGCCTTCGCTTTGCTGGCGACCGTCGCCTCGCCACTGGCGGCGGTCAGGTCCTCGATCGCCTTGGCCGTCTCGCCCAGGTCGAGGAACGCGAGCCCGCGTCCGTAGAGGCAATCGCCGTAGATCTCCGGCACCTCGTTGACCAGCAGGAACTGCGAGAACCCCTCGATCGCCTGCTTGAGGAGCGCCTGCTTGCGAGCGCGGTCACCCACCAGCTGGGCACCCTGGTAGCGCACCCAGGCGAGGTGGTAGGTCGCCACCAGCGACATCACCTCGGGATCGCGCCAGCGCGGGCTCCGGTAGAGCTCCTCCAGGTCCCCGTCGCGCTCCATCACCTCGTCGCGCATGCGGTCGAGCCGGATCTGGATGCTCGCGCTGAAGTCTGCCAGGTCCTTGGCGAGAGCGGGCCAGGCGGCCCCGGCCCGCTCCCGATCGCCGTGCTCGAGGAGCTCGTAGAAGGCCTTGCTCCGCTGCTCGAGATGGGCGAGCTGGGCCCGATCGTCCCCGCCCTCCGCGCCTACCAGGCGGGACGGAAGAGTGGCGGCGAGGATCCCCGCGAGCAGGAGTCGCGCGAGGGAGCGCCGGCCGGTCACTCGGAGGCCAGGGCGAAGCCGGTCGCGCCCGCCTCCTTGGCGAGCCCGAGCACACGCACGACCTCGCCCAGGATGACATCTCGGTCACCCGCAAGAACGACGACCTTGTCCGGGACGCGGTCGAGCGCGTCGCGCAGCACGCTGGCCAGCGAGGCGTCGTCGCCAGCGACCAGCCGCTCGTTCACGTAGATCTCGTGCGAGGGCGTCATGGTGACGACGATCCCCTTGGTCTCCGTCTCGTCCTCGGCCGCCTTGGGCAGGTCGACGTCGGCGGCTGGCTTCACCATCGCCGAGGTGGTGATCATGAAGATGATGAGCAGCACGAGGAAGACGTCGGTCAGCGGCGTGACGTTGATCTCGGCGACGATGTGACCGCGTGTGTGCGCCCTAAACAGCGCCATTGGTCCTCCTCGCCGTCGCCACCGCCTCGAGCAGCCGCGCGCTGCCGATGCGCAGGGCACCGTCGATCCGTTCGACGCGGTTCTGGAGGTAGTTGTAGAAGACGAGCGACACGATGCCGATGGCGAGGCCGAGCGCGGTGGCGATCAACGCCTCCGAGATGCCGCCCGCCACCACCCCGAAGCCCCCCGTCCCGACCAGCGCCATGCTGTGGAAGGCGCGCATGATGCCGATCACCGTGCCGAACAGACCGATGAACGGCGCCGACGACCCGATCGTTCCCAGCACCCAGAGATAGGAGCCGCAGCCCTCGATCTCCTCGAACTGCCGCTCGTCCGCGACGCGTTCCAGCTCCGGCAGCGACTCGCCGGACGCGGCCGCCAGCACGTCACCGAAGACGCGCCGGGCGGGGCAGGGACGGTGTCGCCGGACGGCGTCCGCCGCGCCCTTGAGATCGCCGTGGGCGAGCAGCGAAACGAGCTCGGAAGTGAGCAAGGCGGTGGACGAGACCACGCCGCGCAGGCTCCACAGTCGCTCGAGGACGACCCCCAGCATGATCACCGAGCACACGAGCAAGGGGTAGGTCGAGATGGCGCCCTGATGGATCAAGTGGATCAGATCGAGATTGACGTTTTCCATTCCGGACTCCTTTGCGGCTCAGAAGCCGCGTGCGATGCGCGCGATGTCCTTCTCCCACTGCGGACCGAAGGTGAGCACGAGAACGTGCCGCACGAGCGCCTGGTCCTGTCCCAGGCTCAGCATCTCCCCGCCACCCTCGTGCGCGATCTCCTGGAAGCTGTCGCGCAGGGCGCCGTAGAACTCGGGAAGCGGTGAGATCACCTTGGGGTCCTCGCCGTAGAGCCAGCGGTAGGTGAGCCGCTCGTGCTCCTCGTGCAGGATCTGGCTCACGTCGATGGTGCTGACCACGCCGCCCCGGCTGTGCCACTCCGTGACCAGCCGGCGAATGGTGGGCACGTCCTGCTCGTGGGGCGGCGAGCTGCCGACCAGGATGATCACCTTCTTGGCGTCGCTCCGCCATTTGAGCTGGCGCATCGCGGTCTCGAGGCCGTCCTTCACGGCCTCCTCCCAGTCGCCGCCGCCCTCGGCCACTATACCGTCGAGGAAGGCGCGCACCTTCTTGCCGTTGAAGGTGAGGTCGCTCCACTTCACCAGGAAGTCCTCGCTCTGCCGCGGGCCGGAGCCCGTGTTGCTGTCGTCGCGATCGCGGTAGGTGACGGCGCCGATGCGGGCCGTCGGGACGAGATGCTGGATGGTCGCCGCCAGTGCCTCCAGGTGGTTCTTTAGTGCATCGATCACGTTCTGCATGCTGCCGGTGGCGTCGACGACGATCGCGACGTCGAGGCCGACCTTGCGGAGACCGCCCACGTAACGCCCGAAGGAGGTGCCGAGGGACCAGCCCGCGCCGCCACCCCCACCCCCGATCCCGAGACCGCCCATCCCCGCTCCGCTCGAGGCGAAGCGCGAGCCGAGATCGATCCCAGAGCCGATCGGGCGGACGGGTCGGGCGAAGTGCACGACCGGCGTCGATGTGGGAATGGGTGCCTGGTGTGGCACGACGACCGCCGGATTGGCGGTCGGAGCGAGCAGCTCGTGGAGTGTCTTGTCGGGGGTAGGGTCGCTGGGCGGGGTCGGCGTCGGCAGGTCCTGCAGGGAGAAGATCTCGCGACGGCGGTTCTGTCCGAGACCGGCACCGCCACCCGCCCCGATGCCGAACCCGGGACCGATGCCGAGCCCGAACCCCCCGCCCGGCCCGAGCACGTCGAACACCAGCAGGAGCAGGAGGATGGCGTGGGCCGCTGCGGAGACCGCGATCCCCCCGAGGAGGCGTCGCGGCCGCGGGCCGGTCGTCGACTCGAAGGCTCGGATGGGGATCATGCGACGGGCGGAGCGCTGGTTGATCTACGAGCGCCCTTGCGGCGCTGTCAAGGCGGCGCCGCGTCAGCGCGGAGGGCGGGGTGATCTCGGATCCCGCCGGCCAGACCGCGGGCCCCTACCCTCCGCGCGGGACGCGGCTCCCCGGATGCCGGGTTTGGGGGCCAGGCGCGGGATCGGGGAGCGAACGTCGACTGGCAGCATAGGGGACACCTGCTCTCTTGTCTGGACGGTCGGGCCAAGCGGGCGGTTGGGGGCGGTGAACGGTCGCGAGCGAGCTACCACCGGAGCCGGCCGCGGAGCGCCCGCGCCTGGGTACGGCTCAAGGCGACCTCGCTCCCGGCTTGGTTGCGCATCACGAGCTTGTAGCGCCCGCCGAACCACGGAACGATCTCTCGTACGTGCCGCAGGTTCACCAGACTCGACTTGTGGGCGCGGAAGAAGAGGGCGGGGTCGAGGCGCTCCTCGAGCTCGCGCAGCGTATAGTTGGTCATGAAGGCGCGCTCGTTGGTGTGTGCGTAGACGAGTCGGTACTCGACCCCGAACCAGAGCACGTCGCTCACCGGGAGGATCAGGATCCGCTTCCCGCTGTGCACGGGAATCTGGGTCACGTAGACCTTCTGCTGCTGCTCCTCGAGGCGGCGGAGCACGCTCTCGAGGTCGGGGCCGTGGCGAGCGGTCGCCAGGCGGGAGCGGACCCGGTCGACCGCCTCTGCGACCCGCGCCCGGGCGAAGGGCTTGAGGAGATAGTCGATCGCCTGCACCTCGAAGGCACGGATGGCGTAGTCGTCGTAGGCGGTGGCGAAGACGACGTGCGGCGCCGGCCGGCGGAGCGCCCGCAGCACCTCGAAGCCGTCCATGCCCGGCATGCGCACGTCGAGAAAGACGAGGTCGGGCCGCGCTCCCTCGATGAGGGCGAGGGCCTCGACGCCGTTCTGCGCCTGCCCGACCAGCTCGACCCCGTCGAGCGCCGCGAGAAAACCCGCGAGCCGATCTCGCGCCAGCTTCTCGTCGTCGACGACGATCGTGCGGATGGCGGTCACCTCAGGCGGCGGCCTCGATCGGTCGGATCGGCAGGCGCAGCCGCACCCGGGTCCCGGTGCCGGGGGCGCTCGTGATCTCGGGCAAGTGCCCCAGGCCGTAGAGGCGAGCCAGCCGATCGCGCAGGTTCCTCAGGCCGACGCCGCGCTCGTAGACCCGCTCCAGCGCCGGCCCGGGCATGCCGAGACCGTCGTCACCCACGGTGAGGGTGAGGATCCCGTTGCCGACCTCCGCCTCGATGCGCACCGTGCCCGTCCCCATCTTGAGCGACAGCCCGTGCTTGACCGCGTTCTCGACCAGCGGCTGGATGGTCAGGTTGGGGATCGCCTGCTGCAGGCTCTTCGGATCCACGCGCGTTTCGACCCGCAGCCGCTCCCCGAAGCGGGCCCGCTCGATCTCGAGGTAGGCGGCCGCCATCTCCAGCTCCTCGGCGAGGGGGACGAACTCCTGCTCGGACCGGCGGAGCACGTAGCGGAACATGTCGGCCAGCCGCTCGACGCAGGCCTCGGCCTTGTCGGGGTCGGTGTGGATGAGCTGCGCGATCGAGTTGAGGCTGTTGAAGAGGAAGTGCGGGTTCATCTGGGCTCGCAGGGCCGCCAGCTGCGCGGTCGCGGCGAGCTCGGTGAGCTCTCGCTCGCGGCTCTGCAGGGTGAGCACGCGGGCCCAGTACTGGTGGTAGCCGATGATCGTCATGAGAGCGGTCGGGACGATCGGCAGAAGAGCGTACATCTGGACGCTGCGCTGCCGCATCTCGGGCGTGATGGTGATGTGGAGCTCGTCGCCCCGGAAGCTGCCGAAAAGCGAGGGTGCGCCGAGGAGACGGCTCACCGCCTCGGTGAGAACGGCCGACACGCAGGTGAGCGCGAGCACCGCCACCAGGCTCTCGAGCCCGATCCGCCGGGCCAGCGATGCGCTCCCGAACTGGGGGAAGACCCACCGCCAGAGCGAATACGTGACGCCGGCGAAGATGAGGCTCGGTGGGACGAAAGCCGGGATCGCCCACAGGGAACGCCAGAGGAAGAGGTGGAGGAGCCCCAGGTGCAGGCCGATGGCCGCACCGCTGCCGAAGACGAGCAGTAGCATGCGGTTCCTGCGGCCCGCTGTAGGCATGGGGACGAGCGTCGAGGACATCGGAGACGATTCTAACCCGATGCCGCCGAACTCGACCACTCTGCCACGGGCGCGGGACGAGGACAGCCTTGGCAG
>Ga0126369_10000690_pt1 | contig 22419 bp, 21 predicted proteins | sample PanSoiMetaPlot_1_FD_109646 | JGI IMG/M metagenome (GOLD analysis project Ga0126369, IMG submission 109646) | Tropical forest soil microbial communities from Panama - MetaG Plot_1 | ecosystem: Environmental > Terrestrial > Soil > Tropical forest > Bulk soil | place: Panama | collected 2016-02-17
GCGAAATCGGCTTGCTCGGCGGCGGCATTCGCACCGCCACCTGCACGGCGCTCGATCACGTCGAACTGGTGCGCATCTCCGGCGACGATTTTCGCGAAATGGTCGCGCGCTTCCCCAGCGTTCGCACCGGCCTCGAAGCTATCGCCGCCGAGCGCAGCGCCGCCAACGAGCAGCGCCTGCAAAGGGTTCACAGCGTTCCCATCGATCAGTTCCTCTCTCAAGGATTGATGGAAGCGCAAAGCCTGTTGATTCTCGACCTGCAAAACTGCACGCGCTGCGACGCCTGCGTGAACGCCTGCGCCGACGCGCATGATGGCGTCACGCGCCTCGTGCGTGACGGCCTGCGGTTTGAGCGCTATCTCGTCGCCACAAGTTGTCGCCAATGCCGCGATCCGCTTTGCATGGTCGGCTGCCCGGTCGGCTCGATTCGCCGCCGCAATTCGCTCGAAGTCATCATCGAGGATTGGTGCATCGGCTGCGGGCTCTGCGCCCGCAATTGTCCGTACGGCAATATCAATCTTCATCCCTTCGAGGTTATGGCCGACGATCCCGAAAATGCCGGTCGCAAGAAAGCAGTCATCAAGCAGAAAGCCACTTCGTGCGATCTCTGCACGCACCTGAAAGAGCCAAGCTGCGTCTACGCCTGTCCACATGACGCCGCCCATCGAGTCGACCCAAAAATATTTTTCGCTGAAATGCTCGGTCAGGGCGGCGCGAAATGAGGATCGACCGCACGCATCGCGCCTGGGCCATCGCTTCGCTTGCGATTCTTGCAGCCTCTGCGATCCTGTACATCATCTACGCGCTCAATACGGCGCAAGGTCCGCGCGGCGGCAGCGCAATTGGTCTTTTCTTTGGCATCGTCGGCTTCAGCTTCATGATTTTTGCTGCGCTGCTCGGTGCACGAAAGCGCGTGCCCAGTTGGCGCCTTGGCCGCGCGCAAGCCTGGATGCGCGGGCATCTGTGGCTCGGCCTCTTGGCGCTGCCGATGATTCTCTTTCACGGCGGTTTTCATTTTGGCGGCACGCTCACACGCGTGTTGATGTGGTTGCTCATCATCACGGTCACCAGCGGCTTATTTGGCGCCGGGTTGCAACACTCCGTTCCGCGCATCATGACCAGCGATGTGCCGCTCGAAACGGTTTACGACGAGATTGGCCACGTCCGCTCACTTCTGCGAGAAGAAGCCGATCGCGCGGTGGAGGCCGTGTGCGGAGATCTCGGCTTTGCAAAATCCTCCACGGGAACGCAGCGTGCTGGCGGATGTACGGCCCTGCGCCCGATCGCCGCTACCTCTGTTCTTTTACGAACCTCCGCAGCGGTTAGTGCAGGCGCCAGCGCCGCTGTCGCTGCTTCCCTTGAAAGAATTCTGTTAAGCACAGAGCAAAGTGCGCCGCTCCGCAACTTCTACTTAAACGAAGTGCGCCCGTTTCTCGAACATCCCAAAAAGAACGGCCGCCGTCTCAGCGATCCCGCCAGTGCAAGCAGTGCTTTTGGCGGGCTTCGCACTTTGCTGCCCCCGGCGGCCCACGCAGCGCTCAACGATCTCCAAGACATTTGGGACGAAGCGCGCCAGCTCGCTCGCCAGGAGCAACTGCACCGCTGGCTCCACGGCTGGCTCCTGCTGCACATTCCGCTTTCGCTCGCGCTTATTTTGCTCGGCGCGGTCCACGCCGTGATGGCGCTGCGCTATTGAGAAGAAATTCGAATTTATCTTTTCTTTTGGTTCTTTTTGTCTTGAGTTGTTGACTGTCGGCTGTTAGCTGGAAATATTTTGGCTCGCACACGCACAACAAAAAAGCTCGCGCAGCGCATCGACCTCAATTATTTCAAGAGGCCGACGCCGCTCAAGCGTGCCAAGCTTTGGCTCAGCCTGGCGTTGCCCTTATCTGCCCTTCTCTGGATCACCTTGCGCGGATTTTCGAGAGACCACCGCGTCTACTCCAGCGGCCGGCTGTCGCGCGCCCATGCCGTACTCGAAACAGAGTGCTCCGCCTGCCATGTGCGCCAAGCCGGAACGTTCTCAGCAAAGGCGGACGATAGCGCCTGCCTTGCTTGCCACGACGGCCCCGCTCATCATCCTTCTCAAGTCCCGGCACCCGGTTGCGCGGCTTGTCACACCGAGCATCGCGGCGCCGCCAACCTTTCTGCCGTCAGGGATCAAGCCTGCGCCGGTTGCCACGCTGACCTAAAAAGCAGCCATCCAGATACCCGATTCCTAGCGCAAATCAATAGTTTTGAAAAAGGCCATCCCGAATTCGCCGCGCTGCGCTCTGCCGCCGGAATCCCGGCAAGCGATCGGGCCACAATCAAGCTAAATCACGCGATTCACATGAAACCAATCCGCGGGCCGAACGGCGCTCTGGTGAATCTGGAATGCGGTAATTGCCATCGTCCCACGGCCGCTCCCGACCTGACTTATTCCGGTGCGAAGTATCGCGCCGCTGCGGGCTACCAGGACGACGACGAATTCCCCGCCGGAACCTCGGAAAGTCTCAAGCCTCCCAGGCCGGTCAGCGGCCGCGAATTGATGGCACCGGTAAAGTTCGCCAACGCCTGCTCGGCATGTCATCTCCTGACATTCGACAAGCGCTTCGACGAAGGCGTGCCGCACGATAAACCCGAAATCGGGCACGCGTTCTTAATCAATAAATTCCAGCAATACATCGCCGCTCATCCAGCCGAGGTTCGCGTGCCACGCGATCCGGGCCGCGATCTAAGCGGCAAGCCACTGCCGCCTCAGGTGCGTGTGCTCACTCCGGGACAATGGGTAGCGGAAAGAACTGCCGATGCGGAAGAACTTCTCTGGCGCAAGACCTGCAAACAATGCCATGCCCTGACAACTCTACCGAGCAGCGAGTTGCCCCAAGTGGCTGCCGCCAGTATAAGAAAACAGTGGATGCCTCACGCCAAGTTCGACCACAACGCGCATCGCGGCTTTTCGTGCGTGAGCTGTCACGCGAAGGCTCTCACCAGCACGGAATCGAGCGACATCTTGCTGCCGGGAATCGCTACTTGCAAAACCTGCCACGCCCCCGGCCCGGCTCACGCCGACTCGCGGTGTTCGGAGTGCCACACCTACCACGACTGGTCGAACCGCAAGGAAGTTGCGCCAAAGTTCACACTTCCTGCGCTCCGCACCGGCCCATAAGTCTTTGCATAACCCCCGAGCCCAATCGCGTCAGGCTGAGGCTCCCGCCTTGTTCACCAGCGCCATCATGGCGGGCGCGTAGCGTTCGCCAACGATGTCAATTTCGGACAGGCGCTCGGCGATATTTTTCAGATCCGAAGCGGTCAGAGTTACAAACACCGCCGCCATATTCTCTTCCAGGTAACGCACGCGCTTCGTTCCAGGGATCGGCAGCATGTCCTCGCCCTGGGCAAGTACCCAGGCAAGAGCCAATTGCGCGGGGGTGATGCATTTGGCGGCGGCAAGTTCTTTCGTTGCGCTCACGAGCTTGAGGTTTGCCTGTAGAGCCTGCTCCCCAAACCGCGGGTTCGTCCGGCGCCAATCGCCAGGATCGAGATCCTCCAGCTTCTGAATCGCTCCGGTCAGGAATCCGCGCCCAAGCGGGCTGTAAGGAACGAAGGTGACACCCAGCTCACGGCAGGTCGCGAGGACGCCGTTTGACTCCACGTCGCGGGTCCATAACGAGTATTCGCTTTGCAGCGCCGCGATGGGATGCACTTTGCTCGCGCGGCGCAGAATTTCCGGCCCAGCCTCGCTCAAGCCCAGGTATCGGATTTTGCCTTCCTTCGCGAGCTCCGCCATTGCTCCAACCGTTTCTTCGATGAGAACGTTCGGGTCCACGCGATGCTGGTAATGGAGATCGATGGTCTCAATGCCAAGCCGCTTCAGACTGGCTTCGCACGCGCGGCGGACATTTTCGGGCGAGCTGTCCACTCCGGTAATCCCGCTCGGGCCAAACCGAAAACCGAATTTTGTGGCCACGATAATTTCGTCGCGCGAAGTCTCCCGGAGAAATTTGCCCACTAGCTCTTCGTTCTTGTGTGGTCCGTAGACCTCCGCCGTATCCAGAAAATTGCCGCCCAGTTCCACATACCGCCGTAGCACCCGCAGCGACTCCGCTTCGTCAGTTGGGCCGTACGCATAGGACATTCCCATGCAGCCCAAACCCATGGCCGAGACGAGCGGCCCGTTCTTTCCAAGTGGACGTTGTTGCATCATGTTCTCCTCATCCGGGAAATGTCCGGTTGGATGAAAATTTTGCCGTTCCGGATACTATCGGCCCCGACAATTCCTTTCCTTCGTTACAATAAAATGGCTTTCCAGGGCCACGTGTTCGGTCGCCGCGCAAAATTGGCAAAACGAGAGAATGGCGTGGTGGCAAAAAAGTGCAAAGAACAAACATGTTCCGCTATATTCTTGCCATCGCCTTGAATTTGGCTGCCTCGGTGACGAGCGGCGCGATCTTTCTTCTCTCTCTGATTCACCAATTTGCTTTAGTTGAGATTGCCGCGAGTCTGGTCACCGCTCTGCAGGTGTTCTTTCTAAGTTCGGCCATCGCCGACCTGCTGGAAAAAGCGAAAAGGCCGGGCCAAAGAAAGAATTCTCTGGTTGTTTTACTTACGGTCTTTCTGGTCGCGTTCTATTCTTTCACGCGATATTCCCGTTGAGGCGCGCAGATCCCGGGGCGCCGGGAACGTCCCCGGGGGCACAGGTCGAGGGATAGTGCGGAGTACTGCGCTTGGCGTGACCTCGCCCTATGATTTTGCGGCGTCTTACGCGGCCACCAGCGTCGGACCCATCTTGCCGCGTGGCTTGGTGTTTTTCTCCGTCAGTTCGCGCTCCGCCCGCGTCCAATCTTCCAAAGCATCCCCAGGAGCGCCTCCGCGTTCCAGATAAATTTCATAGGCGCGCAACGCGATCTCTTCATGAGTTGGTGCGGTTTTCGCGGGCCGTGCTTTCTTGGCAGCTGGCAAGGCACTTTTCATCTTCTTGGACATAATCCCTCCCCTTTCACTGCGTTTCTATCTTACGTTTAGAAGAAACAACTGGCCATGATTTTTGGCGCAAAGTGCCGCGAAAGTTCCAATCCGTAGTATCAAGCAAATCGCTCGATGAGTTCAATTTGATCGGAGCGATTTGCGGTTCAGGCGCGCAGGCCATCCCGGAAATGAAGGTACCGAAAAGCGCAACCATCCAGTACGTCGGATTTTCCCGCAATCAGGGGATTAGGGAGTTTGTCATCCTTGGTTTCTTCAGGAAAGGGCAGGGAATTTCCGGCGCAAGAAAATTGTGTGCACTTTACCTTTCCCATTGAAACAGGAGAAGGATACTGCGAGCCCTCGTTGTCTTGGGATTGCCGGAAGCGTCAATAGCCGTCGGTCTCAGCCAGAATCGCTCGCGTATGACGATTCCAGAGCGTGAGCTTCATGCCAGGGTATTTCGCTGCAATCGAGGGGAGCCGCCGTCGCGCGGTTTCCAGGTCCTGAAAGCCCTCGAGTTCGAGGTGCCGGCCGTCCGCATCGCGGATCAAAATGTCATAGACGGCATCTTGGGTAGGAAAAACCTGGCTCCGCATGACACTACCTCCAAAAGGTAGTGCGCTTCCCCATCAAATCGTTTCATGGCCATGCCTCAGCGGCACACTCATGCGGAAGGGAGCAAACGGCCTTACTTTCCTACTTCCTTTTTCATCTCGCCGAAGCCCTTTGCGGTTGCCTGACGGCAGGAAGGGCGCCGAGTTGCTGCATCATGCTCCACATGTCCAGGCTTACGTAAGAATCCATGATCTTGCCGTCTGAAAGTTGAATCATGGTGATCCCGTCCACCGAAACCTTTTTGCCTGTCGGAGCGATTCCACGAAATTCCCCTTTGTGGGTTCCGGAAATGTTCCAGAAGGCCACGACTTTTTCGTTCTCCGCAACCATATCCAATATAGTGAATTTCAAGTCCGGAAACGCGCGCACAAACTGCACCACGTTACTGGCATACGCTTCCGGCCCAACCCCTGAATCTGCTGCATCAAAGAGCTGGACCGCATGGCTCGGCGCAATCAATTCCTTGGCGACTTCCAGATTCCGTTTGTTCCACACCTCTTCGTACATGCGCCGCACGATACTTTTATTGTCGGTGGGCATAGCGCGCTCCTGCTCCGCTTCCGTTCCTTCAGCCATCTTGGAGACGCCTTTGCCTCACGGCATCCTGATTGATGCGGGGTAGGAGTGAGGCTTGCCTGAGCCTACTCCCAAGGTTTGTCCTTTGCAATCCCGGGAATCTCAATTATCTCGATTGCTACAGCGAACGGTCGGCCGTCTCGTTCAAGTGGCGCCTCGCTCCGTGCTCGCCGAGAAACGAAATGGTCGTTCCGGGCACTATGCAGATAGGAAGACAGTTCGGCTTCCTCCTTAGCCACAATTTTGTCATCATGCGCAGGACCCGGCCGGTTGCCTCCTTACGGAGGGAGATCATGTCCTATCTCGACGATTCGCTCACCAATTTGACAGAATTCGAAGGCGTTGTTCCGTGGATGTACCTGGATACAAAAGGATTGGTGACCGTTGGAGTCGGACAAATGCTTCCCGATGCCGCCAGCGCGCAATCGCTCGCATTTACCGATCCAAGCGGTCAGCCCGCGACTCAAGATGCGATTCAAAGCGACTACGACCGCGTTTCCGCGCTCGCTCCCGGAAAGGCCCCGGGTTTCTATCACACGTCCACATCTCTTGTTCTACCGGATCCCGCGATCCACATGCTGCTGATGAAGCGCGTAACAGATTTTGATGACCAATTGAGGGAGCGATTTCAGGCTTACGCCAGCTTCCCCGATCCCGCGAAACTCGGCCTGCTCGACATGATCTACAACCTCGGCCGAGACGGCTTGTTCCAGCATTTTCCCCACTTCATGGCTGCCGTTGACAAGCAGGACTGGCTGGCCGCGGCGGCGAATTGCCATCGCGTGGGGCCAAGCCAGGCGCGCAACGATTGGACGCGCCAACAATTCCTAGCCGCAGCCGCCGGGTCAACGCCTGCTGATTCGGATCCGGAGCCCGCCGCGTCAACTGGCGGAAGTTGACACTAGCGATTTTCATTTCCCTTAATCGCTCCGAGTGCCAGTTGTCCATCCTCAGATTTCGGAGTTCCCGCAAGTTCACCTGGCCATTATTCTGGGTCCGACCCTAGCCATTTGGCGGATGTAGACGCCTTCATCATTGCGGCATCTTGTTCATGGAGGTTCCTCAAATGTCCGCAGAACTTATTGCATTATCCAACGCCCTGGCGCAGGCGACCGATCGCGCCGCCGCAAGCGCGGTCGCGGTTCACGCCGAGGCTCGCGGCTCTTCCAGCGGCGTCGTGTGGCGCAGTGGCGTCATAGTGACAGCTGAGCACGCGCTGCGCCGCGACGAAGAGATTCAAATCACTTTGCCCGACGGCCGCGTTGTTCCGGCCACGCTTGCAGGACGCGATGTTTCCACCGACCTCGCCGTTCTGAAATGCGCTGAAGCTACGTCGGCGGTGGCGGAAACCAGCGACGTCTCCACAATCAAGCCGGGCAGCCTCGCGCTGGTGGTCGGACGCACGCGCGCCAGCGGTCCGATAGCTGCCCTTGGCGCCGTTAGCCTGGTTGTCGCCGAGCGGCGCGCTTGGACCAGCGCGGCGCTTGCTCCGTACATTCGGCTCGACATCGGCGTACAACCCACGGCGGTTGGCGGAGCAGTGGTTGATCCGCAAGGCCGAATCGTCGGCGTCGCCACACCGCGTTTCGCGCGATTTGGCGCCATCGCGGTTCCTGCGCCTACTGTGACTCGTGTCGTGGACACGCTCCTGCAGAAGGGGCGCATCCCGCGCGGATATCTTGGCGTCGGTTTGCAAGCGGTGCGCTTGCCGGATGCGCTTCGGCGAACACTGAAACGCGACGACCAGACCGCAGCTATCGTTCTCGAAGTCGAACCGGAAGGGCCAGCGCACAAGGCCGGCGTGGTCATCGGCGACATTTTTGTGGCTCTCGCGGGCCATCCCGTCGCTCGGCTTGAAGACGTTCACGGGCAACTCGGCGCCGAATCCATCGGCAAGTCGCTTCCGCTCAAATTCATTCGTGGCGGCGCGCTCCAGGAAGCCAACATTGTCGTGGGCGAACGCGCGCACGGTGCGGACTAACATGGCCATCCCGGGATTTGGCGAAATCGCGGAACAACTCCGCCGCTCGACGGTCCTCATTCATTCTGGCGGGCGCGGCTTCGGCTCCGGTGTGATTTGGTCGAGCGACGGCACCTTAGTAAGCAACGCGCATGTCGTGCGCAGCACGCGACCCACGGTGCAACTGTGGGATGGCCGCGAATTCGAGGGCACAGTTCACTCGCGCGACTCACTGCGCGATCTCGCGCAACTTCGCATCAACGCCACTGATCTCCACGCAGCCACCGCTGCAAATTCCTCGCAATTGCGCCCCGGCGAACTCGCGATTGCCATTGGCAATCCTATGGGCTTTGTCGGCGCACTGGCCACCGGGGTGATTCACGGAGTTGCTCCCGTTCGCGGCTTGGGCCCGCATGCCTGGGTACAGGCCGAAGTGCGCTTGGCTCCGGGAAACTCCGGAGGGCCACTGGCCGACGCGCGCGGCCGCGTCGTCGGCATTAACACCATGGTCGCGGGCCGTTTGGCGCTGGCGATTCCCAGCAACGCAGTGGGTGATTTCCTTTCTGCAACCCCAAGCGATGGCCGCCTCGGCATCACGCTGCATCCTGCGTTCATTCCGCAGCCCGCTGGCGGCGGCAGGGCTTTTGGCCTGGTCGTTCTCGAAGTCGAGCCAGAGAGCCCCGCTGCCCGGGCCTCGCTTCTGCCCGGCGACATTCTGCTGGGCACCGAGGAGAAACCCTTTGCCTCGCTTGAAGACCTGGCGCTCGCGATTCGGGGAAATGGGCCGCGAGTCTTGCGTCTCGAATTCCTCCGCGGTGATTATCAGCGCATCCGCCGGGTCACCCTGCAGCTTGGGAATCGGCTGCCAGCAAGGAGTTCCGTCGCGGCGTGACCTCCGTTTTCATTGTCGCGGCTTCGCCGCTGGCCCGGTCCGGCTTGGAGAACCTGCTGGTGGCTCGGCAGATGGAAATCGCCGGAAGCGCAGCCCATCTTGATGACTTCGACCATCGTCTGGATGACGCGGCTGCTGACGCGATCCTCGTTGATTGGACAGGCGAGGCACTCGCAACTCTTCTCGATGCGCTCCATGCTTCGGGCCTGGCGTCCGATTTTAACGTCGTCGTTCTCGTCGAACCTGCGTCCCTCGCCGCCTCTTCAGCGGCGCTATATGACGGAGTTCGCGCGGTTTTGCCAAACGATGTTTCGGCCGAGCAACTCGTGGCCGCACTACAAGCCGCCGCAAGCGGCCTGCTGGTGTTGCATCCCACCCAAGTTTCGGCGCACGTCACTACGAATGGATTTGCTTCTGCACCAACTCGCTCGCGCGAACTCAACGAACTTGCGGAGCCGCTCACCCCGCGCGAAAGCGAAGTCTTGCAAATGCTCGCGAGCGGACTCGGCAACAAGGAAATTGCCGCGAAACTCGCGATCTCCGAGCACACCGTGAAATTCCACGTTGCATCGATTCTCGGCAAGCTTGGCGCCGCCACTCGCACCGAAGCCGTGTCCATTGGCATCCGCCGCGGCTTAGTGCTTCTCTGACGCGGCGGGCGTCTTTTCCGAGCTAAGCACCTATGCGGCGGGTGCGGGTGCCGATGCCAGCTCTTGCGGCTGCTTTGCTGGAGCCAGCGTGAGCAGGGCTATGCCGATAACCACGAGAATGGCCGAGCCTCCCAGAAATCCCGTGCGTTCACTTGCTTCCTTGGGCAGAAAGGCCAGCCCGGACATCACTACGGCGTGAGCGAAACTCGACCACGCCGCGAAGGCGATCAGGCTGCGGTGCGCCGAGGGGTTGCGGACGGCAACCAGAAGGAAAACACCCAGTGTGACATAGAGGCCCAGCATCATATCGTCGCCGGTATCCGACGGATTCCCTCCCAAGAAGTCCGTTACCACAGGATAAACGCCGGCCACGAAGAACAAACCTACCAGCAGCAACACAACCTTCAGCGCTCGCTCTCGAAGCTTGGTGCCTCCGGCTAAATCGCTCGGGTGGAAAGAAGTATACGCCTTATGACCGCATCGATTCCCTGTCGCAAGACATGTGCCAGAATAGCCGGGCGAAACGTTGGGCCCAAAGAAAAGACAGCTGAGAATGCGCGCTCCGGAGGTTTTGTTGGCGGGTTCGGGTGCTACGCCGCAGAGGGTTGGTCGGCGAGGATATGGGCGGGAACCTTGCGGAGGTCCCAGACGATGCCCAGCCAGGACATGACTTTCAGCGTGTAATAGGTCACGTCAACCTCCCACCAGAAGAAGCCCTGGCGCGCGGAGGCCATGAAGTGGTGATGGTTGTTGTGCCAGCCTTCGCCGAGGGTAAGCAGGGCGAGCAGCCAGTTGTTGCGGCTGGTGTCGCTGGTCTCATAGCGGCGCGAACCGAAAAGGTGCGAAAGCGAATTGATGGTGAAGGTGTCGTGCCAGAGGAGTACGGTGCCCAGGCAGAACGCCCAGACAAACAACGGCCATCCGCCGATGAGCCACAGGACCGCACCTAACACTGCCGGTGGCACCATGTGGTACTTGTTTAGCCAGCGAAGCTCGGGAAATCTCGCGAAATCGCCGATGTAGTCCATGCGTGTGTCGTTGTATTTGTCGGAAAGAATCCAGCCAATGTGCGACCAGAAAAAGCCGAAGAGCGTGGGCGAATGCAAGTCGAGCTCCTGGTCAGAATAACGGTGATGGTGACGGTGATGCGCCGCCCACCAGAGCACGCCTTTCTGCGAAGAGGACATAGCCATGAAAGCGATGATGAATTGAAACGCGCGGCTGGTCTTAAACGAGCGGTGCGAAAAATAGCGGTGATAACCGGCGGTAACAAAAAACATGCGCGCGACAAGCACCGCCAGCGTAGTCACCAGGTAATACCAATGAAAGGGAATGAAAAAAATCAGCATCGCGGCGACATGCACGAGGAAAAACGGCAGGGAGTGAAGAATCGAGATCCGCGAGCCATTCGGCAACGGGATCGTTAGATACCGTGGGATAGAAGCCATCCGGCAGAATCCTCCGCTTCGAAATCAGGGCGCTTCTGAATCGCGTCATTCCGCAAGCTGAGATTCAGCCAGAACTTCGCGTCTCAAAACCTTCGACTTTAGTCTACGGGCGCGCCTGGAAGGCGGTCAAGCGCGACAAGGTACAGGTGGCCTAAACTAGGATGTACCGAAGGACAGTGGGGTTGCGAAAAACAGGGATCCTTCTTTCGTAAGGCTCGCCCGGCAAACCCCGTCAGGAATACGCTGACAGAATGTGCTATCGTCTCGTGACACTGGCGAGAAGGCGGCCTGCACAGCGCCCCACAAAGCTCGGACTGAGCCGCGCCCATGCCGCGAGCTAGGATTGCCATCGGTTAGACTGCACTCAGGTGAACGGTAAATGGCGGAACGCCCTGTACTCGTAGGACTGATTCCACAAGCGGTGGTGCTGGACCCTGGCGACCAGGTGTCTTGGATCTCCGACGCGGGAAACTTGCGCGTAGAGTTTGATACGAACCGCTGCCCTTTTTCCTCGAACGTGTTTCAGGCCCCCTCCGGCATCCGCCTGCTCAGCGGTCCGGCGCGCCCGGGGAGCAAAGCCGCGACATACAAGTACCGCTTGTGGCTCAACGACCAGCTTGTGGGCCAGGGCGAGGTCATTCTCCGGGACAAGTAAAAATCTCGTGAAAATAAGTTGGGGCGGCAACGAGCCGCCCCTTCATGGCATGAATACAACTACGGTTTTTTCGAAGCGTCTGCCCCAGCCTTGGCCTGCTTTGCGATGATCTTGTTCTTGATCTTGTTGTAGGTCGCCTGGGGAATGATTTTCTTGCGAACGAGGTCGGTTTTCATTTTGTAGGGGCGGCCATCGATGATCTTCTGCGAATAGGCGCTGCCGATTCCCGGTAACGCGTCTAGTTCTTCCGGGGTGGCGCTGTTGATATCGACCAGTGCCGAGGCTGGAGCTGCTTTCTCAGATTTCGAAGCGGCTTTGGTTTGCGCCGCGTTGTCCGATTTGGAATCGGGTGTCGCGGGGCTCGGAGCTTGCGTCTGAGGCGCGGCCAGGGAAACTCCCAAGAGCAAGGTGATCGCTCCCAACGCTATTCGAACCGATTGCTTTTTCATTTTTTCTCCTTTCCTGGGCTGGGAAAACTGAGGCGGGTCAATAGCTCGGCCAGCGAGAAACAAGGCTGCGGGGAAAATCTTATGAGCGGCTTGGGAGTCCCATTTTCAGATTATTTCCCGGTAATTGCAGAATGATGTCGGAGAGAGCTGGGGATGTCAAGAGAGAGCGAGCCCTGGGCCTTTAGTCGTATTCCGAGGAGTCTCCAGGGGAACTTTGGAGCGATTCGGGAGGAAAGGGAAACGGGGGCATTTCGCGCCGAGAATGCTTTCGGAGGCCGGTTACTTTTGCCCTGGTGGGTACGTCTTTTCTACTGACGAAGCCTGCCAAGGAGAACCCAAGTTATGCGTACGAAACAATGGTTTAACGGAATGGGGGGCCGAGCGCCTCTTTTTCTGGGAATGCTAGGGCTTTTGCTGGCCGCCGCGCCAGCGCTCACCCAACAGGCCCCGCCGCCGCAAGGCTTAGGACAAGCGCAACGCCCAGAAGAATGGCGGGGCCGAGGGGTAGCGGGAAAAATTACTGCGATTAAAGACCGCGCATTGGAGCTGACGCGGATGGATGGAGCCAGCCTCGCGGTGAAGCTGACCGACAAGACCGAATACCGCAAAGACCGGCAAAACGCGAAGCTCGCTGACTTCAAAGTGGGGGATATGGTTTTCATCCGCACGGAAGGGAGCGGAGATCAGGACCTGACTGCTGTGGTCGTTGCTGGGAGCACTGGCAGTGCACCGGGCGGTCCGGGCATGGGCGGGCCCGCGGGCGGAATGATGATGGGCGGCGGCGAGCTCGGGAAAGATTTTGTTTTTGGCGAAGTGAAATCGGTGGATGCGCCAAAAATCACGGTGCTCCGGCCGGACAGCGTCACGCAAACTCTCGAATTAAACGAAGAGACTTCGCTCCGCAAGGGGCGTGACAGCGTAACGATGGCGGATATTCAGGTGGGGGATCATGTGTTCGTGCGCGGAGGGGTGCAAAACAACGCGTTTGTGCCGAAGATGGTGATGGTCATCGGAGCCGAGCAGTGGAAGCGGATGCAGGAAATGGGAATGACGCCGGGCCTGGCCAAGCCGCAGGGCGACAAGCAGCCTGATCCTCCGCAGCGGTAAGATTCACCGGGGAGTCATCGATTTGAACTTCTCCTTGAAATTCATTGGGCGCAGCATATTCATTTTTTGTTTCGGCGCGGCCCTGTTGGCGCTTGATTCCAAGCCGTCGAACGCACAAGAGGCCCCGCCTCCTCCCGTGCCTGCGCAGCCGCAGGACGCGGCGCCCCCTGCTTCCCTGCCACAGCTTCCAGCGACTCCGCCAGCGCCAGCTTCCGTCACGTTCGAGGTCACCGGATCAGCGCGCGGCGGCAAGACGCCCCTGCCGGGCGTTACGGTGACCGCCGCGAATACGCTCACGGGAAAGAAGTACGTCGCGGCAACCAATTCGGAAGGCAAGTTCAGTCTCTCGGGACTGCCGCGCGGGAGATACGTCGTGCGAGTCGAGTTCATGGGGTTCGCGGCGTTTACCCAGGAAGTGGTGCTGAATCCGGAGAATCCTGCGGCGAAGGTGGACGCCGAGCTGATGCTTGCATCGCGCCAGCAGGAGCAGGCAAACAATGCCATGACGGCGCTGGCCGCGGCGGGACGCGGCTTCCAAAGCCTGGCGATGGAAAACTCGCTTTCCTCGTTTGGCGGAGCCAACGGCGACGGCGGCACCGCATTTGGAAACAGCGGCGGGCAGAACAACGGTGACATGGCGAGTTTGCCGCTGAATGGGGCGGGAGCCGAAGGCCCGACCGAGTCGGTGAGCGTGAGCGGCGCGCAAGGCCGCACGCAGGACTTCGGCATGGGCAACGAAGAAGAGCTGCAGCAGCGCATTCAGGAATTTCGCGAGCGCATGCAGCGAGAGGGCGGCGGCGCCTTTGGGCCGCCAGGGGGCGGCGGTGCGTTTGGGGGAGGTCCAGGGATCGTCATGATGGGCAGGATGCCCAAGGGCTTCAACATGAATCAGCCGCACGGCCTCTTTTACTACACGAACGACAATGCAGCACTCGATGCGCGAGCGTATTCCCTGACCGGAATTCCCTCCGCAAAGGCCGATTACAACCAGGCGCGCTTCGGCTTCAACGCCGGCGGGCCCTTGAACATCCCGAAGATTTTCCCCGGCGGCAACAAGTGGTTTTTCTTTGGCGGATGGAACGGTTCGCGAGGCAGCAATCCTTACGACGCGTTTTCCACGGTGCCGACGCAACTCGAACGCAATGGAGATTTCAGTCAATCGACCTACCACGATGGAAGCGCGGTGCAAATCTTCAATCCGCAGACCGGCCAGCCATACCAGTTCAACGGCACACCCAATGTCTTGGCCCCCACCTCGATCACCACCGCCGCTCAATCGCTGCTCAATTATATTCCGCTGCCCAACATGGCGAGCAATGCGTTCGGCCAGAATTTTCATTACGTAACTTCAGCGAACAGCAGCTCGGACATGGTGATGTTCCGGCTGGTTCATAATTTCAGCGCGGGCGGACCGGGCGGCGGGCCGTTTTTTATTTCCAGCGGCGGCCCCGGAGGCTCCGTCGGCGGAAGCAGAGGGCGCCGGCGCGCGCAAAACAACATCAATTTCGGGCTGAACTGGGCGCGCGGCTCGAACAGCATTGTGAACCCGTTTCCTTCGCAGGCCGGCGGCAACAGCACGCAAGGCTTGAACGCCAGCGCAGGATGGGTTTACGGCAAGGGCCGGGTCACCAACAACCTGCGCGTGAACTACAACCACAATCACGTGGCGACGACGAATCTTTATTCGAACGTCACCGATGTTGCGGGACTTGCCGGGATCAATGGAGTTTCGGCGAATCCGTTTGACTGGGGCCTGCCCGGAATCAGCTTTACGTCTTTTGGCGGCTTGAGCGACCCCACGCCGCGGCGCGAACTGGATCAGACTTATACGCTCTCCGACACGATTTCATGGAATCATGCGAAGCACAACTTCCGGTTTGGCGGCGATTATCGCCGCATCCTGCAAAGTTTTCATTCGGCGAGAAACGCTGCGGGCAGCTTTGTGTTTACAGGATACGCGACGTCGCAATACACGGCGGCTGGCACTGCGAACTGTCCCGGGCCGCTGCCGTGCCAGGTGGCGGACACGGGACACGACTTCGCGGATTTTTTGTTGGGCTTTCCCCAGCAAACGTCACTGCAATTCGGGACGAACTCCTACAACTTCCGCTCGAATTCGTATGATTTCTTCGTGCAGGATGACTGGAGGTTCCGGTCCAGTCTTTCTTTCAATTTGGGCTTGCGCTACGAGTACAACAGTCCCTACACGGAAGGGAATAACCGCATTGCGAATCTGGACGTGGCGCCGGGATTCACCGCGGCTGCGCCAGTTCTGCCGGGCGGAACAGGCCCTTACAACGGAATTTTCCCGAATTCACTGCTTCAGCCGGATCGCCATGATTGGGCGCCGCGTGTGGGCATCGCGTGGAAGCCGCAAAAGAAAACCGTGGTGCGCGCAGGATACGGCATCAATTACAACCTCGCGCAGTACGGCGTGATGATTCAGAATTTTGCCTTTCAGCCGCCGTTCGCGAACACAGCAACGAACTCGACCGACGTCAATGCGCTAACCGCCGGAAGCGCTCTCACGCTATCCCACGGATTCCCTACGACTTCAGGAACGGTAACTAACAACTTCGCGGTGAATCCCAACTATCGGCTGGGCTACGTGCAAATCTGGAATCTTGACATTCAGCGCGAGTTGCCCGGGGGCGTGGTGTTGAACACAGGATACAACGGAGCAAAGGGCACGCGGCTGGATATCGAAAGAGCTCTGCTGGTCGCGGGCAACCAGCCGTTCACCTACGAGTCTTCCGAAGGCAATTCGATTTTGCATGCCGCGTCCGTGCGATTTCGCAAACGCATGGCCAAGGGAATCGGGCTCGGCGCGCAATACGTTTATTCCAAATCGATTGATGACGCTTCGTCGATTGGCGGAGGCGGCAGCGTCGTGGCGCAAAATCCATTCGACATTTCCGCCGACCGCGGGCTTTCCAGCTTCGACCAGCGCCACAAGTTCACGGGGAACTGGATCTACGATTTGCCGATTGGCGAGAACCGCTACTTTTCTCCCAAGGGCGCTTTGGGCCACATCTTCGGCGCCTGGCAATGGAGCGGCGACTTCACGGTGGGTTCGGGACTGTACTTCACGCCCCGCGTCCTCGGCGGAGGGCTGGACATCGCGCGGGGCGTGAGCGGCTCGCTCCGCGCCAACGTCGTCCCTGGGCAAACGATATCGATTAGCAATCCAACCCCGCTGGAATGGTTCAACAAGGCGGCCTTTTGTGACCCCAACGCAAGCACCTGCATCAATCCCAACGGCTCGCCGTTTGGGAACGCGGGGCGGAACATCATTGAGGGACCGGGACAAGTCACGCTCGATATGTCCCTGAACAAAACGATCACCATCAAGGAATCGCGCGCCCTGGACCTGCGGTTCTCCGCCAACAACGTTTTCAATACCGTGCGCTTTACGTCGATCAACACCGTGGTGAACTCGCTTACCTTCGGCGAAGTGACGGGGACGGGCAGTATGCGGCGCGTAACGATGACCGCGCGCTTTCGGTTCTGAAGAAAAATGAATATCCGAGATATCAAACAAAACTTTGCGGCGATGCTTATGGCAGCTCTGCTATTGCAGCCTGCGACTCCGCTATCCGCCGAGCAAGCTCCGCTACCTCCCGCGCCCGCGAACCAAGGGCAAATCCGGGTAACTACGGAACTGGTGCTGGTGAACGTGGTGGCGCGGGACAAAAACGGGAACCTCGTCCGCGATCTGAAAAAAGAAGATTTCACGCTGCTGGAAGACGGCAAGAAGCAGGAAATCTCCACTTTTGATTTTGAAAATGTGGACCAGCCTTTGACCGCCGGAGCAGCGGAAGCCACGGTCTCAGGCACGGCAGGCGCGGGGAACGTCTTGCGCGCCGGGAAAAACGCTGCCCCATCGCTGGACGCGCGCGACCGGCGCTTGATGCTTTTCTTTTTCGACTTCTCCGCTATGGACCCAGAACAAATTGATCGTGCGGTGGACGCCGCGAAGAATTTCGTTTCCAACAAAATGCAGCCGGCGGATTTGCTGGCCCTGGTTTCCCTGGCCACGAACATGCACGTCGACTTGGACTTCACCGACGACAAGGCCCAGATCACGGCGGCGCTTTCCTCGTATATCTCCGGAGAAGGCCAGGGATTCGACAACGGTGCTACCGGAAGCGCGGAAGGGGCTGCCGACACCGGCGGCTCGTTCACCGCGGACGACACGGACTACAACACGTTCAGCGCCGACCGGAAACTGCTCGCTTTGCAATCATTGATGCAGTCGCTCGGCAAGCTTTCGCAAAAGAAAAGCCTGATTTATTTCAGCAACGGCATCAGCCAATCCGGCACGGACAATCAGTCCGCCTTGCGGGCAGCCACGGCCGCGGCCGTAAAAGCCAACGTGTCCATCTATTCGATGGACGTTCGCGGCTTGCAGGCCGTTCCGCCTGGTGGAGAAGCTCAGTCCGCCAGCTTGCACGGACAATCCGCGTATTCGGGGCAGTCCGTGCTGAATGATTTGAACAACAACGCCACATCACAGGAGACGCTGGCGACGCTTTCGTCCGACACCGGTGGGAAGGCCTTCTTCGATTCAAATGACTTCAGCGGCGTCTTTTCCCAGGTGCAAAAGGATACTTCGGCGTACTACGTTCTGGGTTTCGTCAGCAGCAACTACGTCAAAGACGGCAGATACCGCCGTTTGAAAGTCCAGGTGAAGCGGGCCGACCTGAAGCTCGAATACCGCTCGGGGTATTACACAGACCGCGATTTCGAGCACTTGAACAATGCTGACCGCGAGCAGCAACTGGAAGACGAACTGGCGGCGCAGCTCTCCCAGGTGGACGTGCCCCTCTATGCCGGCGCAGCGTATTTCCGCCAGGACGATTCGCACTATTACCTGGCAGTTTCCCTGGTCATCCCCGGTTCGCAAATCCCCTTTGTGACCGAAAAAGACAAAGACAACGCCACCATCGACATCATCGGCCAGGTGTTCGAGAGCAACAAATTCCCGGTCGGCCACTTTCGCGACACGGTGAAGCTGGCGGTGGACAGTACGCAGCAAGTGCGGCGCAAAAACGTGCAGTACAACACCGGGTTCGTGCTTGCTCCAGGCAGTTATCACCTGAAGTTCGTGGTGCGCGAAAACCAGACCGGGCGGATGGGCGCGTTCGAGATGGATGTGCAGGTCCCTGATTTACGCAAAGCGCCTCTGAAAATGAGTTCCGTGGTGCTCAGCAGCCTCCGCACTCCCGCCAGCAACAAGAAAGGTGGTCCGAATCCCCTGGTGCGAGATCAGATGGAGACGGTTCCAAACATCACGCACGTTTTCACGGCGGACCAGCACCTCTATCTGCAGTACGAGGTTTACGACGCGGCGAAAGGCAAGAACCCGGCTCCCCCTGCTCCCGCGCCGACAGCCACCAGCGGCCAAGGCCAGGCCAATACCTCCAATGCACAGACCCCCAAGCCGGCCAAGGATAGCGTCCGCGTGCTGACCAGTATCGAGTTCCTGCAAGGCGGCGTGAAGGTCTACGAGTCGAAGCCGGTGGTGACGAACGAAGTGGCGGCTCCCGAGCGCAAGGCCGTGGTCCTGCAGATGGATGTGCCGCTGCAAGCCCTGAAGCCGGGGCTGTACCTCTGCCAGCTGAACATCATTGACGATGTTTCAGGAACTTTCGCGTTCCCGCGGTTCCCCGTGTTGATTCGGGAACCTTCCCCAGTACCTAGCCGTGCCGACAAAGCGGCAAACTCAGCGGCCCACAGATAGTTTGCTGGCCGAAGAGGCACGTTACGCGGCCGCGATTCGTAATTCCGCCGATTGCCAAAAGAGTTGGAGCGCGAAAGAGAATCAAACCCGCACCCTAAAACCGCAGGGTGCGACACCTCCGTCGCCCCATCGGTGGATAGATCTCCTCCTCACTCGCGGTGGAAAGACGAGTCGAAGAGTCTTAGGTTAAGTCGAAGAGAGGGCAAACCGCGGAAGCGGGAAACGGAGAGTCAAAGCTTAAAGATCGATGAGTCAAGAAGTCGAGCGGTCAGCTGGGAATTAGTCGCCGGCGGCGGCGGCGCGGGCGAAGTCCACGGATTCGGCCAATCCGCGGCGCATCGGGCCGAGCACGGACGCGGGCACTTCCCTTTCCGGAGCCAGGGTGACACTGGTAGCTCTCTTGGGGAAGTCATTGCGGCGGTCCAGCCGCATACCGGCTTGCTTTAGAAACTCCGCAGAAAAGCCCATGTCTTCGGCGCGCTCGACGCCCCAGAACCACAGCTTGTCTTCCTGCCGCTGGAGGAAATCCAAAGCTTCTTCCAGCCTTTTCATGGCGCGGTCGAAAGACGAAGCCAGGAAGTACACGTTGAGCGACCAAGCATGCCGGGGGTAATACACCCGGAGCCGCACGCAATACTTGCCCGACTGATTGCGTTCGATACTGCAGCGATATTCGTTGCGCGAGGAGATCATTCGAGTAGGCATCGAAGTTTCACCGATCTCAGGAGTCATGGCTGGTTGACTCTGATAGCCATTTAGGAATTCCAATGTGGTCGAGAAAACCTGGATCCGAGACAACTAATGTTAAAACCGAACTCGCTTGGAGACACAAATAGGGTAGCGAGGTGTGCGGAGAAAGGCAAGGGGCTGTGTTAAATCAAATAACCTATTTATTGTGTGTAAGTTAGGCTAGGTGAGACTTCCAAAACTCTTCAGCTTTTCGGGCATCATTTTCAGCTTGCCTTCCTTCCGGAGCCGCTCGGACAGAGCTGAACGGAAGGCTTCAAAGGCCACGTCGCGCTTGGATTGCAGCAATTCGTCTGTCAATTGCTTCTTCTGCGCCTCAAAATTGGCCGGATCGGCTTCCACTTTCTCGGCAACACGGTAAACCAGCCAGTTTTGTCCAAGGCTCAGCGGGATGCCAAGGTCGCCTTGCTTCAGATTGAAGGCGGCGCCAAGCTGCTTCCCGCTGGCGCCGCCGGGAATCGAGCCATCCCGCGAGATGGAATCGCTCGTTTTCGGATCCAGGCCCAGCGCTCTGGCAGCGACATCGAACTTTTCACCCGCTTTGACGCGCTTCACCAATTCGTCGGCCTTGCTTTTCGCCTGCAGGACGGCCTGTTCCTTCTTCAGGTCTGCAACCACGCGGTCGCGTACCTCCTCGAGAGTGCCCTGGTGCGCGTTGGAGACTTCCTTGACCGAGAGGATCACGTAACCGCGATCGTTGCGGATGGGCAGGCTCAAGTCGCCGGGGCGCAAACGGAAGATCTCATCCTTAACGTCCTGGGAGTTGCCGAGCTCGAGAATCGCGTCCGAGGCACTCACCGGCCGCGTTTGTCCAACCGTGAGGTGATATTGGTTGGCCAAGTCGTCCAAGGAAATCTTGCTGGAGCGGCGGATGGCAGCCGAAAGCTGGTTCGCCGTATCCCCGGCTTGCTTGTCCGCTTCGGTCAGAAGAAGTGGCGTTCGAATGGAGTCTTTCACCTCTTCAAACGGCTTCGTATGAGCGGTCTGTTTTTCTAAAACTTTGATGATGTGAAAGCCGTATTGCGTCTTCACCAGGTCGGAAATTTGCCCGGGGGCCATAGAAAAAGCGCTCTTTTCGAATTCAGGAACCGTTTGTCCCTCTCGAATCCAGCCCAAGTCTCCGCCCTTGTCCTTGGACCCCGGGTCTTCTGAGTACTTTTTCGCCAACTCGTCAAACTTCGCGCCCTTTTTGGCCTGCTTGAGGACATCCTCTGCCTTCTTCCTTGTTTCCTCGACGAGCGCGTCCGTTTGCCCAACCGTCTTGAAGAGAATGTGCTGGACGTGAACTTGGTTGGGCACCTGGTACTGCTGAATGTTGGCCTGATACTGCTTCTTGAGCGTTTCTTCGGGAATTTGAAGGGTTTGGCGAAGGTGGTTGACATCCAGAAGTGCATAACGCACGGATCGTCGCTCCGGCACCAGGTATCTGGGCCTGTTTTTCTCGTACTCCGCTTTGATTTCCGCGTCCGTCGGCGTGATCTTGACTTCCAGATCCTCCGGCTTGATGAGGGCGTAGTCGAGCTTCACCTTTTCGTTTTTGTAGCGGTATCCATCCTGGAGTTCCGCGGGCCCCACGCTGATCCCATCGGTGACCAGCTTTCGGAATTTTTCCTCCAGCAGGCCCTGCCGGATCAGCTCTTCAAACGTAGCCACGGGAAGCTGGAAGCGCTGCTGGACGAGCGCCGTGTACTGATCCATTCCAATGAACGTGCCTCCATTGAAAGCCATCGGCAGATACAACTTTATGCGGTCGGCGCGCTCTTGGTCGGAAACCGTAATTCCGAGGCGCTTGGCTTCGTACTCAAGTTCTCTTTGAAACACGAGTTGCTGAAGGATCTGCTGTGCGTAGAACCCCCTCAATTGCGAAGGCACCTGATTGCTGCGCTCAATTTGGCTGAGCTGCTGCTGGATGTCCTGGGTGGTAACCGTCTCGTCCCCGATTTTGGCGACCGTGTCAGAAGAGAGCCCACCGCCACCCGTGGCTGGCCCCTGAGGAACAAGGTAGAGCAGCATGCTGCCGCCTAAAATCAGAACCGCTATCCCCAAAAAGATGCGGTATCCGAGTTTTTGATTATTTGCGCTTCCCGCCATCCGGTCATTCCCCCAAGTCCTCAGCCAAACTTAGCATTATAAGAGATCGCCGAGTGGGTCTCAAATGCAATCGGACTGTGACGCGGCTCGCGTTTTCCGCCAAACAACCCGGTCAATTTCCGAGCGGGTACGCCACTTGCGCGCACCCTTCTGGGCCGAGCCCAAACACTCGTTTGTAGTCCAAGGTTTACGATTTGGGCGTGCCCGGAGGATGTTTGTTTCCTGTTCCACGAACGGAAACCTGCCGCTGAGTCGCTGAAATAGTAGACTGGTGACGCCGCGGTTGCACAAAGCTTGCGCCGCGATCAAGCGACCGGTCATGCCTTTTCCTCTGAAGCCAGCCGTGATGCTGTGCGCCATTTCTGCGCTCACAGCTTTGCCGCATTTGCCCAATCGTTCTGACAAACAAGATGCGGCCAGGCGACCGCCGGCCACTTTCTATCGCGACATTCTTCCCATCCTGCAGCGGCACTGCCAGAGTTGCCACCGCGAGGGCTCGATCGCGCCCATGGCGTTCGAAACCTACGAACAAACGC
>Ga0126369_10000691_pt1 | contig 22413 bp, 27 predicted proteins | sample PanSoiMetaPlot_1_FD_109646 | JGI IMG/M metagenome (GOLD analysis project Ga0126369, IMG submission 109646) | Tropical forest soil microbial communities from Panama - MetaG Plot_1 | ecosystem: Environmental > Terrestrial > Soil > Tropical forest > Bulk soil | place: Panama | collected 2016-02-17
GGGTGGGGGTTCGATCCCCCCTCTCGGCACCAGCCGATCTGAACTCGAATCGCCTCAATTCGTCTCGATGACCCGCCATCCAACTCGGCTGCGCTCCGCTTAGAATGCCTGGCCATAGGTTCCGAGCCAGCTCGAGAACAGAGCAATGTGAGCGTGCAGCGGGGCGAGACTACGGCCGCCGGGTAGCTGCCGACATGACATCGGGAGGGGTGAGCATGGGGTACAGATTCGCGCACAGCGCGCTGGTTATCTTGGCCGTCCTCGCCACCGCAGCCTGTGGCGCTGGCTCTTCGCGTCCATCGATCCCGTCCCAGGCCCGGACAATGCTGCCGGGTTGGACTTTGATCGAGAAGCCCGCTGCCGGGTTTTCCGTCCAGGTGCCGCCTCACTGGGATGAGGCCTCGACGGCGACCATCGGCGACGTGCTCAAGAAGAATCCCAACATTCCGCCTCAGCTCGCGAGCCAGGTCCAGACCGCCCTCGCCAACGACGCCATCAAGCTGTTCGTCCTGGACTTCGAGCCGGATGCCAGCGACCAGCGGTTCGTCACGAACTTCAACGTCGTTCAACTGAGCGTCCCCGCTGGTGTGTCGCTGCAGGCTTTCGCCGACGCGAGCGCCAATCAGCTCCAGCATCTGAGTGGCTTCCAGCCGCCGCTCGACCAGAGCAACGTGGCCCTGCCCGGCGGAAAGGCGGTCAAGCTGCACTATCAGCTCACCACAACGCTCGTGAGCGACGTGTCGCAGTTCGTCCTGGTCCGCGGCTCCTCGGGCTACGTCCTCACGTTCACGACAGTTCCGGATCGGTTCGCCAAAGTGCAGAGCTCGTTCCAGTCCGTGGCCGAGACGTTCAGGCTTACTGGCTGACACGCCAATCATCGCCCGACCCACCGAGCTACACGGCCGGGCCCGGGAATTCGAGTTTCTCCAGGGCCCCTATCCGCGCGGATACTCCTGTGGGGGGTCGGCGAAGGCCACATGGCAAGCGTCGCATAGGGTGAGTACCAGCCTGCGCGACGATCGCAACGCTCCTGCGCAGCCGCACCACTCGCAGATGGACTCGGATCGGGCGCGGAACTCGTCGGTAATGTGATGTACAAGTCGACGCTCCTGGGTCGTCCAGCTTTTTCCGTCGACCCGCGGACCTGCGAACGCCTGGAAGGCCAGGTAGCCGTACTTTTGCTTGACCGCAAACAGCTCGTACTCCGGGAATTTAGCTACAAGCCGCTCATGGCAAGCCCCGACCAACGTCCGCCAACCCTCACCAACCGACGCCGTCTCGAAGGTGAAGCGACGAGCGTGCGGCCGGAGCCGATTGATCAGCTCGGGACTGTTCGAAGCGTCGAGGAACCACACACCATCGAGTTTGCCAGGTCCGCACTGCTTCCATGCGGTCTCGTCCACGATCGCCGGCCTGGCACGCCACAACTCCACCCCATCGAGCGCTGGGGCCGGAAGTGCGCCGATAGACTCGATCGCATGTTCACCATCGAGCAAATCGACGACATACACGACCGCCTCGGCAACGCCGACACCCTCGTTGAGTACCTGCGGTCGCTCAATGCCATCGGCGTGGAGCGGAGCGATTCGTTTCTCGCCGACGGGCACACCGAGTACTTCGGGAAGAATCGTCACAAGGTCGTGACCGCGCCGGCGCACGAGATGCTCACCATTGCCGAGAGAGGCAATCGTCAGGGACTCCTCGAGCACCTGAGCCTGCACAATCAGGGCAAAACGGACTACCTGGAGATGTCGAAGGGCCTGGCCGAGAGCGGCATAGCGAAATGGACGTTCGACACGACCAGGATGACGATTGCGTACTACGACAGGGCCGGGAACGAGATGCTGGTCGAGGCGATCAGGTAGTCGGCCGCAGGAATGGGCACGGCCGGAAGGATAGCGCGACGCTGGCGGCCGTCAGCCGCCGGTGGCAGCCGCGTGCGCTGAGGCAACTCGCTTCGGCACCACCATCCGCCACGCGTCCAGGACGAGGTCGCGCATCTCCGCTTCGTCCAGCTTCGACAGCCGCGCGTGCACCCAGTTGAAGCGAAGGTCCGACGGATCCGGCAGCATGAATTTGTCCGGCGCCCCGCCGATCAGCCAGTCGCGCTGCTCCTTCGGGAACGCGAAACCCATGATCGTCTCGTCACGGGAGAAGGCCAGCCAGACGATCTGTCCGACCCGAAACTTCACCCTCCCGCGGACGATCACCTCGTAGCTTCGCGGCAGCCCCTGCGCCACCGCCCGCACCGCGTCGATCGTGACCATAGCTCCCATTGTCCCGGGCATCCGGCTGCCGGACCAGGGCGGGGGGCGGTGCCATACGGTGGGACAGCGCCGTCACGCGGTTGGGGTCTGCTGTCGGCGAACCCCTGGCCGCACGGCACGCTGGTGAACAGGAACCGCGTGAGGATGCTAGCCTCGCTCCACATGCCGAGGCTCGACCGCGACGGAGTCGGCGTTCACTACGAGGTGGCCGGGCCGGTGGGCGCGACCCCGGTGCTCCTGACGCACGGGTTCTCGTCGTCCAGCCAGATGTGGGAACCCAACCTCGCGACGCTGGCCAGGGCTCGCCAGATCATCACGTGGGACGTGCGTGGCCACGGCCTCTCGGATTCGCCGGAGGACCCGGCCCTGTACTCCGAAGCGCTGAGCGTGGAGGACATGGCGGCGGTTCTCGACGCCGCCGGCACGGACCGAGCCGTCGTCGGCGGCCTGTCGCTCGGAGGGTACCTGTCCCTGGCCTTCCACCTGGCGCACCGCGACCGGGTGGCGGCGCTGATGCTGTTCGACACCGGGCCCGGGTACCGGCGAGACGGACCGAGGGAGGAATGGAACCGGCGCGTCGAGCGCACCGCGTCGGCCTTCGAGAGCAGGGGGCTGGAGGCCTTCAGCGACAGCCCGGAGGTGTCCCGGACGACCAATCGCAACTCGGCGGGGCTCGCCAGGGCGGCACGTGGGATCATGGCCCAGCGCGACTCCCGGGTGATCGACTCGCTGGCGACCATCGCCGTGCCGTCCCTGGTGGTCGTGGGCGCCCGGGACACCCCGTTCCTGGCCGCCGCGGACTACATGGCGGGCAAGATCCCGGGCGCCGTCCAGGTCGTCATCGACGGTGCTGGTCACGCCTCGAATGTGGATCGCCCCGAGGCCTTCGACCGGGCGGTGCTCGAGTTCCTGGACGCGCTCTGATCGGGGAGGGCGAGGAAGCCCGTCACCGCCGGTACAGGGGCGAGGACGCGGTCATCCAGCGAAGCTGCATGCGCATCGAGGCGACCACATCGCCGTTGGGATCGTGTGCCCGCGTGTCGTACCAGACGAACTCCGTCTTCGGACTGGCGCCGACCGCGACCACCTCGCCCTCGACCTCGTAGTCCCTGTCCAGGAACACGGGGCCGGCGCGGTGGCGGACCTCGATCGCGCCGAACAGGCCCACGGCCTGCGCCACGTGGGGTCCAAACTCTCCGCCTCGGTTGCGGAGCAGCTGCACCACAGCTGACGGGTTCGCGATCGGGCCGCCCCACGGAGACGGTCCGGTATACCAGGGCAGTCTGTCCAGGAGGCCACCGGCGTCGATGCGCCGTGCTACGGCCGACGACTCGAGCCGGGCCGTGTGTCGGAGGCGCGTGACCGTTGGCTGGACGCCGGAGAGGATGCGAAGCCCGGACGGGTCGGCCGGGCGGAGGTCGATCGCCTGGAGGTGGGCGGGCTCACCGGGATCACCGACCGAGGCGGTGCCGATCGCCACCAGCGTGCCGTCCGGCCGCTCCATGCGGGCCTCCACCTGAACGTCGGATCCTCGCGCCGGACTTGCCACCATTGCGCAAACCTCTTCTCGGTCGGTGGTGGCGTTCTTGAAGTTGAGCGAAAGGGATCCCGTCTCGAACCAGGCGGGACCGAACGCCTCGACCAGCAGCGGCACGAACTGGTCCATGTGGATCGAGCCCGGGATCGTGCCGCCTCGAAACCCGAGGCGCTGGGCCGTCTCGTCCTCGTGGATGTTGAGGTCCCGGCTGCCCGCGCGGCCGCTCCCGGTGAACAGGTTGACGGGTGCGCGAAGGGGCCCGCGCAGGAACCCGTCGACGGTCGTGATGGTTCCGGCGTCTGACGTGCTCATGGGAATCCACTCTGACGCTTCCCGGGCGTTTTGACGCGGCCGGAGCGCAGGCTGGCGCCGGCCGCAGCATCCTGGCCGCGGCTCACGTCTTTGTCGGATGCTGACTCCAACAGGAGGTGACGAAATGTTGCGAGGACTTGCCACCATCAGCTTGTGGGCGGAGGATCTGCAGGCCGCGCGGTCGTGGTACGCGGAACTGCTGGGCATCGAGCCGTACTTCGAGCGGCCGGGATACTGCGAGTTCCGCGTCGGCGACCGGCAGGACGAACTGGGCATTATCGACCGCCGCTACGCGCCCGGCGGCGGTGCGACGAGTCCGGGCGGCGTGGTCACGTACTGGCACGTCGACGACGTCCGATCAGCCCTCGAGAAGCTGATCTCCATGGGGGCGACGGAGTATCAGCCGTACACGGAGCGGGGGTCGGGGTTCGTCACTGCATCCGTGGTGGATCCGTTCGGAAACGTCCTCGGTGTGATGTACAACCCGCACTACCTCGAGGTGCTGGCCGGATCAGGATCGCCGGCGCGCCGGCCTGCCTGACGGCGGTGGGCCTGGTCCTCTCCCCGGGTCCACGGGGCTGGCCGCCCGGGGGTACGGCAACCGTGCTGGACACCTCAGCGCGGGTCTATCGTGTCGTCATGCGGACCGCCGCTCATCGACTCCCGGGCATGGTGGTCACCGATCACGAGTTCGCCGTTCCTCTCGATCACTCCCGGCCCGACGGCGAGCGCATCACGGTGTTCGCGCGTGAGGTCGTCGCGCCCTCTCGAGAGCGTGACCAGCTGCCCTGGCTCGTCTTCTTCCAGGGCGGGCCGGGCGGCGCGTCGCTACGGCCCGCCGATCGCGGCCTGTGGCTGGGCCGCGCGCTCGCCGAATACCGCGTCCTGTTGCTGGACCAGCGCGGCACCGGACGCTCCAGCCCCGTCAACCGCCAGACGCTGGGCAAGCTCGGCGATCCGCTTGCACAGGCCGACTACCTGGCCCTGCATCGCGCCGACAGCATGGTCCGGGACGCCGAGTGGTCCCGCGGCGAGACCGTCGGTGAGGCCCCGCCGGGGGCGTCCTCGGCCAGAGCTACGGCGGCTTCTGCGTGACCACCTACCTGTCACTGGCGCCCGAGGGTTTGCGCGAGGCATTCCTGACGGGCGGGCTGCCGCCGGTCACCGCCGGCGCCGACGACGTCTACCGGGCCACGTACCCGCGGGTCCTGGACAGGAACCGCCGATACTTCGAGCGCTACCCGGACGACGAGAACCGAGCGGCCGAGGTCGTGGTTGTGCTGCGCAGCGCCCGGACGTGCCTGCCTGGCGGCGATCTCCTGACACCGCGACGATTCCAGACACTGGGCCAGGCCTTCGGCATGAGCGACGGCTTCGAGCGCGTCCACTACCTGCTGGACGAGGCGTTCGTCGGGGGCCCGGGGGGCAGGGAGTTGTCGGACGGGTTCCTGCTCGGGGTGGAGGCCACCACCGGCTTCACGGTCAACCCGCTCTACGTGGTGCTGCACGAGCCGTGTTACTGCCAGGGAGCCGCTGCCTCCCGCTGGGCGGCCCAACGGCTGCGCGCGGAGTTCCCGGCCTTCGACCTGGACGCCGGCGGCAGGGTCAGTTTCACCGGCGAGATGGTCTACCCGTGGATGCTGGAGGAGTACGAGTCGCTGCGTCCGTTCCGCGAGGCGGCCGAGCGGCTCGCCCTGCGCGAGCGGTGGCCGCTGCTGTACGACGTCGAACGCCTGCGCCAGAACGCCGTGCCCTGCGCCGCCGTCGCCTACCACGACGACATGTACGTCGATGCCGCTCTCTCGCTGGAGACCGCGCGCGCCATCCGCGGCCTCCGGCTGTGGGTGACGAACGAGTACGAGCACGACGGTGTGAGGAGGGACGGCGACGCCGTGCTCGGCCGGCTGATCGACCTGGCTCGAGGCGAGCGATAGGGCCGCGGTCTTAAGCGCCCCTTTCGGGCTCCTCCTGCATCCTGCGGCGACTGGGCCATGAACCAGCAGCTCCAGACCCGCTGACTACCCTCCCACCATTCGTGCGGCCGGTGGGGGCACGGGGCCCCCGCCGGCCGTGCACCAACCCGCCGGCGAGCGCACGGCCGTCGCGCACAGCCGCCGCGCCGGACCTACCGGCGCGATCGAACCAGACGGACCCAGCCGGTCGGCCGGCCCAGCGCCGTGAGCATCACGGGAGTCGGGTCGGAGAACGACTGGCGCTCAGCGATCAGACCGCCCCTGATCACGAAGCGGTCGCAAACCGAGAATGTGACGATCGCGCCGCCAACTGTCGCCGTGCATGCTGACTCGATGAACACCGCGTCGCCGCACACCGCGGAACGCGTTGGGATCGTACTGAGGTCCGGTAAGAGGGTGAACAGTCGCCGAAACATTCGCCGGATCTGATCGTGTCCGACGGCGACCGGGAAGCCGGGTTGGGTGAACGTCGCGTCGCCGTGGATCATCGGCATGAAGTAGTCGAGGAATCGGTCGGGCCTGGGAAGGGCCCAGCCCCGCGCGAAGATGTCCGGGAACTGCCCCATGCTCACCGTCTGGGAATGCATCGCTACCTCGCTCTCAGCTTCCGACCGCGAGCCCGTCGATCAGCGCGGTCAACGCCGCTTCTACTCCAGCACGAGCCTGGCGACCATCGGACGCCGTCGCGACGATCATCCCTGCCTCACCGATCGCGGCGAGGAGCAGGTGGGCCAGCGGCTCGACCGGCAGCTGGGGCACGGCGCCGGAGGCCATGGCGGCCTGCAGGCCGGCCATGATCAGACCGAGACCGTGCCGCTCGTCGACCTCGCGCCAGTCGGTCCAGCCGATGACAGCGGGCGCTTCGACCAGCGCGATGCGGGCGAACGCCGGGTCCGTGCAATGGTCGAGGAATGCGGCCACGCCCGCGTGGAGCAGCTCCATCGGCCCGGCTTCCGATCGACCGGCAAGCGCCCGCTGGATTGCGGCGGAGAGCTCCTCTTCCAGCTGCTCGTGAACGGCCCGGAAGAGGTCCTCCTTCTCGCGAAAATGGTGGTAGAGCGCGCCCCGCGTCACCCGAGCCCGCCTGACGACCTCGTCGGTCCCGACGCCGGCATAGCCCTGCGTCGCGAACAGGTCTCTCGCCGCCTCTATCAGCCTTGCGCGTGTTGCCGCCGAACGCTCGGTCTGTGTCGGTGACACCCCTAACGAGCCTCCCACCGGTGCAGTCGCGGCAGCCAGCCGGGGACCGCGCGCCGATACCGCGCATAGTCCCCGCCGAAGCGCTCGAGCAGTTCGGGCTCCTCCACCCACCGCGCGAATGCGGCCATCGTGAGCCAGGCCGCCGCCGCGTAGAGCACGAGGCTCAGGTGCCCGAACCACAGCGCCTGGCCGGCGACGGCCGACACCACCGCCAGATACATCGGGTTCCGGACGTACCTGTAGGCGCGCCTGACGACGAGTTTGCGTGGCGGAGCGAGCGGCGCCGGCGTTCCGAGGCCGTCCAGCGCAAATCCGGCAAAGCCGGTCAGGAGGACTGCTCCGGCTGCCGTGATCAGAGCGACGCCGAGTGCCCGCAGGCCCCACGCCGGCGCGGGCGCGGCCATGCGCCACCCGGTCAGCCACCAGGGAATCACGACCGCAACCGTCCCCGGTGCCAGCGCGAGCCAGATGGCGCTGCCGGTCGCCGCAGCCAGCCGGGTCACCAGGTTCGCCGTCCTGTCGTCACTTCCAGACATGTGGCGAGGATAACATACAGGCAGCCGGTATGTAAATAGGAGACAGGAAGGAAGCTCGATCCCCGCTCGGCGCCTCCCCTCAGCGCGACGGAGGCAGGCTGCCCGGCGGCGCCGACGCGAGCAGCGTGCGCTCGAACTCGCGGTCGGCGTCGCGCCGGTCGTCCGGACCCAGCGTCACCCGCTCCTGAAACGCGTTCCACACGCGGCCGTCCGGCGCCGACAGGTGGCAGCCGCGGTAGCCCAGCGGCGGCGGGGCCGGCCGGTCGCCCGACCACGCCGGGAGCCGTTCCCACAGGCCGGCCAGCCGCGTTCCCAGCGCGGCCGGCACCGGCCAGGTTGGGTCGGGGCGCCCCGAGAACACGGACGCGCCAGCGACCCAGCCCTCGGTCGCCTCATCGGATCTTGATGTGCCCATGCTCCACGATCATGAAGGTGCAGAAGTCCACGTACGGCCCGCGGTTGGCGGTGCGGGGATCGGGGATCAGGTGGCCGCTGTTGTCGCGGTTCGTGGCCGGTGTGCTGCCGGGCTTGTGCGACCAGAAGCCCGTCCGACCCTTCCGGTACCAGTGGAAGTCCCAGCCCGGCGCCACCACCAGCGCCACCAGGTGTCCCTCGCGCGGGCAGCGGTTGTCCGCTCGCGGGTCGGCGATCAGGTCGTCCGCCACCGCACCCGCCAGGACGGCGGGACAGCTCAGTGACGTGTACATCGCGCCGGCCGCCCGACCCGGCTGTGCGAACGTGTCGGTCCGGTAGTTGGTCGCGTAGTTGTAGCAGTTGTTGTTGAACTGGCGCTGGCCCGCGTCGTTCCACCAGGCCGGCTCGTAGAGCGGAGCGCACTCGCACCGCTCGCGCTCGCCGTCGTGCTCCTCGCGGTCGTCGTCGTCGCCGTCGCCACGGTCGGGCCGCTCACGCCGCCGTTCCTCCTCCAGCCGGCGGTGGAAGTCGTCCCCCAGGTGGAGGCGGCCGAGCACCTCGCGCTCGCTGGTGAACCAGGGCTCGAAGCCGGCGTCATCGATGGCAACGCCCAGCCCCTCGCCGTACAGGACTCCATCGAGCAGGCGGAACGTCCGGGGCAGGCCGCCGGCGACCTCGGCGAGCTGCTCGAAGCGCAGCCCGCGGTAGCCGAGGAAGGACTCCGGGGCGGTCCGACCGCGGGTTTCACCGGAGACGGGACGCAGCCTCGCCAAGACCGCCTGCTCCTCCTGTCCCTCCAGCACCACGACCGGGTTCGGCCGGCCGCTGAACACGTCCACCGTCACTCTGAGCGCCATCTGGCTCCCTCCCGCAGCGTACTGTGGCTGGATTCTGCCCCCCCGATCGGGGGCTCACAAGGGCGCGTGGAGCACGTCCATGGGACGAACGACCCACGCCCCAGGGTCAATCCGCCACGCTGCCGGGCCGAAGTCGACGGTCGGTGGGCGGGCTCAGTAGCCGGCCTGGAGGTCCACCACGTTGCGCAGGGGGCTGCCTGCCAGGTACCGCGCGAGGTTGTCGAGGAACAGTTCGGCTGACCGCTCGCCGAAGCGGGCCGACGCCCACGAGGAGTGCGGCGTCACGATGACGTTCGGCAGGCGCCAGAGCTCGCTGTCCGCCGGGAGCGGCTCCGGATCGGTGACGTCGAGGTAGGCCCCACCGATTCGGCCGGCCCGCAGCGCGTCCAGCAGGGCCGCCTGGTCCACGATCCAGCCCCTTGTCACGTTGAGGATCCAGGCCCCGGCCTTCATGGCGGCGAGCTCCGGAGCCCCGACCAGGTGGCGGTTGGCCGTGACCGACGCCACGGTCACGATGACCCAGTCGAATTCCGGCAGCCGCGGTCGCCACTCGTCCGGACCGATCACGGCCGGGTCCTCCGACCGCCGGCGGCGCACGCCCACCACGCCGACGCCGAACCCGGCGAGGCGCGAGGCCACCGCACGCCCGATCTCGCCGTAGCCGAGCACCAGGGCCCGGGTGTCCTGCAGTTCGCCCAGGCCGGGCGGCCGGCGCAGCCAGTCGGCGCGGTCCTGCGCCCGGACCAGCTCCGGGAACCGCTTTGCCGCGGCCAGCATGGCCAGAACGAGGGACTCCGCGATCGGGCCCGCCACAAGCCCGGAGCCGTTGGTGAGCACGACGCCGCGCTCCCCGTACAGCTCCAGTGGCTGGCTGTCCATGCCGGCGCCCCGGGTGAAGACCCAGCGCAGGCCGCCGGCGCCCCGGATCACCGCCTCGATCTGCGGCCTTCGGAAGAAGTCCAGCCACAGCACCTCGGCGCCGGCGGCGGCGGCGCGGCATTCCTCGTAGTCGCCGTACCAGGCCACCTCGTGGCCCGGCGGCAGGCCGCGAAGGTGGTCGCGGACGGCGGTGGGGAGCGCAAGCTTCATCTCCACGATTGTCGGCGGGACGAGCTCCGAGCTGTAGTGGAGCGGCGGAGGCTGAGCCGAGCGCTCAGCCTCCCGCCGGCGTGGACCCGGCCGGTCGGTACTCGAGATGGATGGCGCCGTTGTCGTAGGCCTCGCTGCCCGCGAGCTCGAACCGCGTGGGACCCGCGCCGGCCGCGAAGAGCCGCTGGCCCCCGCCCAGCGCCAGGGGGAACACGAACAGGTGCAGCGCGTCGACCAGGCCGTCGGCCAGCATCGCGCGCACCAGGGTGCCGCTGCCGCTGACGTAAATGTCGCCGTCGACCCGCGCCTTGAGATCGCGGATGGCCCCGGCGCTGTAGGGCCCGAGCACCGTGGAGTTGCTCCAGTCGGCGCGGCGCAGCGTCGACGAAACGACGTACTTGGGCGTGTCGTTGAAGAACGGAGCCCCGGGGTCGTCGGCCGCCGTCCGCTGCGACCACACCGGCGCGAACATCTCGTACGTCCGGCGCCCGAGGAGGATCGCCCGGCTCGGGCCCGAGATGGCGGCGATGGCGTCACCCATCTTCGGGTCGAACCCGAAATCGAACGTCCAGGACGGATCGTCGATGACCCCGTCCAGCGTGATGAACTCATGTACCGCGATGGTTCCCATGACTGCTCGACCTCCTGACTCCCGATCTGGTCCGGCGACGTACGTCGCCATGGCTCCCTGATCTCACGTCGAGCCAGGCACCCGCAAATCGACAACTGGCAGCCCCGGCACGGAGCGGCCTGCCGTCGTGAGAGCGCTGCCTACCAGCGTCCCCGGTGCACGACCTCGTCGAATGGGCGGCGATTGATCCGCCTGAGCGGGGCCAGCGCCCGGTCGGCCGGGTAACCGAGCGCGATCAGATACGCGCAGACGCGGTCGTCGGGAAAGCCCAGGATGCGGCGCGCGAGGTCCTGGTCGCCCACCGACGCATGACCGCTGCCGATGCCCAGGCTCGCCGCCGCGATAATCATCGACATCGCGACCTGGCCCAGGTCGAACTGGGCGAGCGCGCGCATCCGGTCGTCGTCGGTCTTCGGCGCCAGCAGCACGATCGTCGCCGCCGACGACGCGACGTGGCCGGCGCCCCGCCACACGCGGGAGAGCTCCTCGAGCTGCGCCCGTTCCGTGCAGACGATGAAGTCCCACATCTGCCGGTTGGAGGCGGACGGCGAGCGGCGGCCGGCCTCCAGGATGCGGTCCAGGTCCTCGGGCGCGATCGGCCGATCCGCGTAGGTCCGGACGTTGCGCCGCGACGTGATCGCGTTCCACGTATCCACGGTCGCCAATCGTATGGGCACCGCCGGGTCAGTGGACGCCGGCCGGCGTGTGCTCGCGCAGGAAGTCCCGGACCGAATCGACGGCGTCCCGCACGTGCTCGGGGCTGTCCTTCCAGGGCTCCACGGCCCTCGCGTTCGGCGCCAGTGCGGCGATCTCCCGGCCGATCGGACCGGGGTGGAACTGGTCCACCCCCGGCAGCACCAGGATCGGCGTGGTGACCTGGCGCAGGGAGTCGCGCGTGACGTTCAGGACGAACTCGCCCTGCCACATGCGGCTGCCGAACGCGTCGACGGTCGCCGGGTCGATGTCCGGGCGCCGATCGGCCAGCTGCTGGCCCCACTCGCGCCACATGTTCCTGAACAGCACGCGGTTGTCGTCCACGATCCCGATCGGCTGCTGCAGCACGGCCGCCGTGATCCTGTCCGGCGCCCGGTCGATCAGTCCGAGCGCGTACGAACAGCCGATGCAGCAGCCGATGACGTGGCAGCGTTCGACTTCGAGGTGGTCGAGGAGGCGCAACTGGTCGTCCACGTAAGAACCCCAGGGGTCGTCGACGTCGAGCGGGCCCGTCGAGGCGCCCGCGTTGCGCTGGTCCATCGCGATCAGGCGGAAGTCGTCCGCGTAGACCGCCAGCGGGTTGAGCGCGGCCCGCGACCACCAGTCGATGCTGGAGTTCATACCCCCCGGCGCGATCAGCAGCAGCGGGAACCCGGCCCCGCTCACCTCGTAGTTGATCGCCACGTCGTCGTGCTCGAACAGCGGCATGTGCCTCGCCTCCCTGGATCGATGGACTGCGTCCGGCTTACAGCGTGCAGCATGACGCCGGCGACCGGGACGACGACCGCCTGACCCCGTGGAGCGACCGCGGCATTGCTTTGATCGAAGCGAAGTTTCTCGCTACCCTAACGCGCCATGAGCAGCGTCACGTACGCCAGCCCTCATGGTGAGATGCGCGCCCACCTGGCTCGGCCCGAGGGCGACGGGCCGTGGCCGGGCGTGGTTCTGATCCACGACGCCTATGGCGCGACCCGCGACCTGCGCCGCCACGCCGACCGCTTCGCCGCCAACGGCTACATCGCCCTGGCGCCGGATCTCTACAGCTGGGGCGGCAGGCTGCGCTGCATCCGGGCGACGGTCGCCGACCTCATGGCCGGCCGCGGCCGCGCGTTCGACGACATCGACGCGGCCCGCTCCTGGCTGGCGGCGAGGGAGGACTGCACCCGGCGCATCGGCGTGATCGGCTACTGCATGGGCGGCGGCTTCGCCCTCCTGGTCGCGACGCCTGAGCACGGGTTCGCGGCGTCGAGCGTGAACTACGGCAGGGTGCCGAGCGACGCCGAGACGATCCTGGCCGGCGCGTGCCCGGTGATCGGCAGCTACGGCGCCCGGGACGGATCGCTGCGGGGCGCCGCGGCGCGTCTCGAGCGGACGCTGACGTCGCTCGGCATCGACCACGACGTGAAGGAGTACTCCGGCGCCGGCCACTCCTTCATGAACGACCACGGGGGTCTCGCGGTGGTGCTCAGGGTGATGGGCGTCGGCTACGACGCCGCGGCGTCAGAGGACGCGTGGGGGCGCATCCTCGCGTTCTTCGGTCGCCACCTGAACGCATAGTCCCTCGAAGCCAGCGCCGTGCGATGCGCCGGTGGGAGGGGCAGACCAGCGTCCACGCCCGATCGCGCTCGGTGTGGCGCTGCGTCGTCGAAGGGCACGCCGCCCCGCGCGGATGGTGTCGCCTACCATCGCGAGTATGTGCGACGGCCACGACCATCAGCCCCGACAGGGCCCGGGCGAGGCCTGGCGGAACCTCACCACCGGCGATGCGCCCCTGCCGCACCGTCTGCGTCAGTTCGTGGGGAACAACTGGTGGAAGGTCCGCCATGGCCGGAGCTGCTGCGGCCACTACGGTGAACCTGGCTGTTGAATGACGTTCGAGGAGGCCCGTGCGGCCGGACTCCAGCGTCGAGACTGATCCATCCGAGGAGATGACATGACTGCACAGCAGCCGCCCGAGTTCCCCGACCCCGCCTCGCCGGGCGGGACCCCGAGCCTGCACGACGCCGTGGAGGCCAACGACGTCCCGCTCGTCCGCCTCCTCCTGGAGCGAGGAGCCGACCCCGCCGGCGGCCACACGCTCTGGCACGCGGCCGCGCACCCCGACCACGAGTGCCTGCGGCTGCAGATCGACCACGGCGCGAGCGTGCGCGGCACGGGGGTGCTCGCGGGCGTGATCGGGCGTGACGACGTCGAGGGCGTGCGGATCCTCGTCGCGGCCGGCGCCGACCCGGGGCGGCCGCATCCGGCGGCCACGGCGCCCATCGGGCTCCTCTCCGACATGACCGAGAACCCGCTGACGCTGGCCGCGCAGCGCGACTCGGCTGCCGTCGTCGCGGTCCTGCTCGAGGCGGGTGCCGACCCCGACGCGCCCTGCCGCGACGGACGTTCGCCGGTGCGCGCGGCGGTGCGGCGAGGGCGCCCCGACGTCGCCGCCCTGCTGCTGCGCCACGGCGCGCGGGACGACGTCGACGATGCCGATCGCTTCCTCGGCGCGTGCGCCAGAGCGGACCGGAGCCAGGCGGAGGCGCTGCTCGCCCGCCGCCCGGACCTGGTCGAGCGGCTCTCCGGCGAGGACCGCGCGGCGATCGTCGACGTCGCCGAGGCGGGGGACGCGGCGGCGGTGCGGCTCATGCTGGACCTGGGACTCCCGTCCGGCGCCAGGCGCGGGATGGACGGCGCCGCCGCCCTGCACGCCGCCGCCTACTTCGGCCGCGCTGAGGTGGTGAGGCTCCTCGTCGAGGCAGGGGCCGACGTCGAGCAGCCGGACGGGCAGTGGGAGAGCACGGCGCTGTGCTGGGCGGCCGTCGGCAGCGGCGAGCAGCGGCGCGCGGGCCGGCCCGACGACTGGCTGGCGACCGTCCGGGTCCTGCTGGCGGCCGGCGCATCGACCCGGGGCGCGTGGGTGGACACCAAGCCGCCCAGCGACGAGGTCGGCGCCCTGCTGCGCTCCGCCGGAGAGGTGGAGGCACCCGAGCGGGACCGGTCCACCGTCGACCAGGCCGTGCTGCGACAGGTCGGCGAGCGGCTGCGCACCGCCTTCGAGACGAGCGACGCCGACCTGTTCGGAACCTTGCTGCATCCCGACGTGCGCTGGGGCGGCGGCCCCCGCGGCTGCTGGAACCGCGACCAGGTGCTGGACTGGTACCGGGTCCTCCGGGCCCGGGTCGGGCCGGTCGCTGTCCGCGAGGTGGTCGTCCACGATGACGCGGTCGAGCTCGGCCTCTCGGGCGACCGGTCTCAGACGTTCAGGGTCGAGGACGGGCTGATCGTGGAGATCCGCGGCTGAGACCGGGGCGTTCCTCCTCGGGGGCAGGCACCCCGCTGAACGCCAGGTAGATCAGTCCGTCGTACAGGACCTTCAGGCCGCCGGCGACAAGGAACGGCAGCGCCAGCGCTCCGGCCCCGAATGCCAGGCCGCTCAGGACGGGTGACACCGCTCCGGCCGCGGTCCGCGCGACGTTGGTGATGCCCGCCGCGGCGGTGCGCTCGTCCGGGTCGACGATCGCCATCGTGTAGGACCTGCGCGTCGGCACGTCCATCTGGGACACGCTCATCCGGGCGAGGAACAGCAGGACGGCCAGCCAGGCGGCCGGCGCCAGCGGCACGAGGACCAGCAGCAGGTTCGACGGAAGGTGGGTGAGCACCATCGTGTTGAGCAGGCCGACGCGGCGCGCGATCCAGCCCGCGGCCAGCAGCGAGAGCCCCGACAGCAGGCCCACCCAGAAGAAGAGCACTCCGAGGGTCGCCGGCGACAGGCCCCAGCGCACGTGGAACCAGTACGCCACGATCGACTGGAGGACGAGGCCGCCGGCCAGCGCGTCGAGCCCGAAGAGCGCCGACAGCCGGGCCACCGCGCCCCGCGAGCGATGCAGCCCGACGAACCGGCGCGCGCCCTCGACCCGCGCCGACTCGACGCGGCCGGACAGTCCCAGGAAGATCGCCAGGTTCAGCAGCCCGATTCCGGCATAGAGGACGAAGAGGGGGCGGTAGGCGCTCGCGCCCGCCAGGCCGAGGCGCGCGAACACTCCGACGGCGGCCGTGCACAGCGCGCCCGCGGCGCCGGCCAGCGTGCCGAGCGTGTCGTAGAGCGAGAAGAGCCAGGTCCGGCGATCGCTCGGGGCGGTCTGGGGGAGGATCGCCTGCTCCACCGTGACGAACGGGCCGACCTCGGCGCTGCTCGCGCTGATCGTGCCGGTCAGGGCGCCGAGGACCAGGAGCCACAGCCGATCGGTGAGGGCGAACACGAGGCCGCCGGCGACCATCAGCGCCGCCATCGTCACGACGGTCCGCCGCCGCCCGAATCGGTCGGCGAACAGCGCCCAGAGGACGTTCATGACGGCCGACCCGGCGACCGCAGCGCCGAGGACCGCCCCGACCTGGACGGCGCTCAGGCCGAGCTGCTGGAGGTAGAGGCCGAGGACGACGGCGAGGGAGCCGGAGCCGAACGTGCGCAGCGTCCGGGCGGCGAGGAGCCGCTTGCCGTCAGCCTGGAGCCAGCTCAGCACGCACCGGTCTCGCGGTGCCGCACCGCGTCCATATCATCGACATGAACCGTAACATAGGTTGCGAAGAACGCGACCCGATCGGTTTTCGCTCCACAGGTGGTCCATTTGCGCGCCACTTGCGCATCCAGAGGGTGATTTGGCGCCAAATCGCCTATTCGGCGGGTTCGGAACGGGAGATTTGGCGCCAAATCAGCCATGCCACTGGGCGCGGCACCCGAGAGGATGAAAATGGGGTCGGTCGGCCACGCCCTGGCGGCGGGGTGACGGACAGCGCCCAGATGGCGGAGCTCGCCCGGGGCAGGCTGGCACCCAGGCTGGCACGCGGGGGCGCGTGAGCGCCCCCTTGGCGCGCTACCGGATGCGGGCGGTCAGCCGAGCCCGCGACCTGGGCCTGATCTGACGCCGGGGGGCCCGCCAGCGGCGAGCCCCCCGTCACGCCCTCCGAGCTACCCGGATCGGAGGGCGGAAGCCCGCACCACCAGCCGGTACACGACCCAGAAGATCAGCAGCGCGTTGACGACGTGCAGCCCCGAAATCGCTCGCACCGCGCCGGTGGCGCCCGAGCGGAAGGGCACGAGGAGCAGCGACTGCACCACCACCAGGCCCAGGACGGACGCGGTCAGCCACAGGGTCCGGCCCGACACCCGGCCCAGCAGGCCGATCGGAACGAGCAGCAGGGAGAGGCCGGCGATGACGCCGGCTCCGACCGCGGAGTGCCAGACCGCCAGGAACTGCGAGTCGAAGAAGATCCCGAGACCCGCGAACAGGAACTGGGCCAGCACCGCGAGGCCCAGCAGGTAGGTGCCGGCGACGAACACGCCGCGGGCGACTCGCGCCGGCGCCGAGATGGCCTGAGGCTCCGCTGCGGCGGCAGCCGCCGCAGGGCCCAACGCCTCATTCGACGCCGCTGCGCTCTGTTGACCGGTCATACGAGACACCTCCGAAATACATCCGTCGCGAGCCAGGCGGACGAGGGAAGGCGATCTCCGTGGGGTCCGCAATGCTCGACGCGCCCATTGAACCGTCCGCAGCTAGACCGGGCCTAGAGACCTATGAGCCAAAATGATGCCGAATTGGCCTGCAGTGGTGCCATCTGGGTGGTATAGTGGTGCCATGGACCTGCGGTTTCACGTCGAGAGCCTCCATCGCCAGCTCGCGGCAGCGGCCCTGGTGAGCGGCGAGGACGCGCGCGTCCTCGTCGAGCGGCTGGCGGCGCCGCTGGACGCGGCCATCCAGCTCACCCTGCAGGACGTGCTCGCCGCCGCCGCCGAGGAGATCACCACCGAGCTCGCTCCCGGCTCGGTCGAGCTGCGCCTGCGAGGGCGCGATCCCGAGTTCGTCGTCACGCTGCCGCCCGCGCCCGAGCCGGGGCCAGCCTTCGACGAGCCGGCGACGCCGTCCGTCCGTCCGGCGCAGACCCCGGCGGAGGGCGACGAGGGCGCCACGTCGCGGATCAACGTCCGCATGCCCGACCAGCTCAAGGCCCGCATCGAGCAGGCCGCGACCGCCGAGGGCCTGTCCGTCAACACCTGGATCGTCCGGGCCGCCGCGGCGGCGCTCGACCGGATCCATCCGACTCGCCAGGACGAGCGGCGCGCCCCACAGGGCCGCCAGCGCTACACCGGGTGGGCGCGGTAGCGCCTGAGGAGGATTGCGATGCCCACCTTCGATACCCCCCAACCCATCTCGGTCAGCGTCGAGATCGGCGTGGGCGACATCCGAATCGCCGCCGGCGACCGCTCGGACACGGTAGTCGAGGTCCGGCCGAGCGACAGCGCCAGGAAGGGCGACGTGGAGCTGGCGGCACAGACGCGGGTCGAGCTCGCCGGCGGCCGGCTCCTGGTCAGGGCGCCCAGGGGCTGGAGGTACTACAGCCCCTGGGGCGGCCGCGAGTCGATCGACGTCGAGATCGCGCTGCCTGCCGGCTCGCACGTGCAGGCAGACGCCGCGGTGGCCGCGCTGCACGCGTCCGGACGCCTCGGCGACTGCCGCTTCAAGACCAGCTTCGGAGACATCCAGCTCGAACACGCCGCGGCGGTACAGCTCAGCACCGCGGCGGGGGATGTCTCGGTGGACCGCGTCGGCGGCCGCGCCGAGGTCTCGACCGGCAGCGGCGCCGTGCGCATGGGCGCCGTCGAGGGCGGCGGCACGATCAAGAACTCCAACGGAGCGACCTGGGTCGGCGCCGCCGGCGCCGACCTGCGAGTGAAGGCCGCCAACGGCGAGATCGCCGTCGAGCGAGCGCTGGCCTCGGTCGACGCTCGGTCCTCGAACGGCGTCATCCGCCTCGACGAGGTGGTGCGCGGCCTGGTCGTCGCCGAGACGGCGGCGGGAAGGGTCGAGATCGGCATCGGCGACGGCGTGGCCGCGTACCTGGACCTGGACACCAAGTTTGGCGTCATCCGCAACGACCTGGACGTCGCCGGCCCCCCGCAGCCCGATGCCGAGACCGTCGAGGTGCACGTGCGCACCGCGTTCGGCGACGTCGTCATCCATCGCTCGTTCGCGAGACACACCCTCGAGGAGGAGGCATGAGCAGCAACGGAACCCGTTCGGCGATCACCGTCGCGGGGCTTCGCAAGTCGTTCGGCGACCACATCGTGCTCGACGGCATTGACCTCGACGTCCGCGAGGGGAGCATCTTCGCGCTCCTGGGGCCGAACGGCGCCGGCAAGACCACCATAGTCCAGATCCTCTCGACGCTCCTCGCGCCGGACGCCGGCCAAGTGCGCGTCAGCGGACACGACCTGGCCCGCGAGCCGGACGCCGTGCGTGCGGTGGTCGGCGTCACCGGCCAGTTCTCGGCGGTCGACAACCTCCTGACTGGCGAGGAGAACCTGCGGTTGATGGCGCGCCTGAACCACCTGGACGGGCGGGAAGGCCGCCGCCGCGTCCGCGAACTGCTCGCGCGTTTCGACCTGACCGAAGCGGGCGGCCGCATGTGCATGACCTACTCGGGCGGCATGCGGCGCCGTCTCGACCTCGCAATGACCCTGATCGGCGACCCGCGCGTGATCTATCTCGACGAGCCGACGACCGGCCTCGACCCGCGCAGCCGTCGCACGATGTGGGAGATCATCCGCGAGCTGGCGGGCGGCGGGGTGACTATTCTCCTCACGACGCAGTACCTGGAGGAGGCGGACCAGCTCGCCGATCGCATCGCCTTCCTCGACCGCGGCCGCATCGTCGTCGAGGGCACCCCCGACGAGGTGAAGCGCCGCGCCCCCGGTGGGCGGGTCCGGCTGCGCTACGCGGACCTCGACGCGCTGACGGCCGCCGCCAGCCTCGTGGACGGCGCCTCTCGCGACGAGGACGCCCTCGTCCTGGAGGTCCCGACCGACGGCACCCCGCGCTCCCTCGCGGCGCTGCTGGAACGGCTCGACCATCGGGCCGCCCCCGCGGAGAGCGTGACGGTCCAGGAGCCCGACCTGGACGACGTCTTCCTCGCCCTCACCGGCCAACCACATCCCCCGCAGGAGGTCTCCGCATGAGTGCGCTCGCCCTCTCCGTGCGCGACTCGGCCACCATGTTCCGGCGCGACATCGTGCACTCGCTCCGCTACCCGATGATGACCGTCGGCGGGATCATGGTGCCGGTCATGATGCTGCTGCTGTTCGACGGCGTGTTCGGCGGCACGATGCGCGCCGGGCTCGGGGCGATCGTGCCCGCCGGCGGCAGCTACCTCGACTACCTCGTGCCGGGCATCCTCGTGATGACGGTCGGCTCCAGCGCCGCCGCGACCGCGATCAACGTGACGATGGACATGAACGAGGGCATCATCGCCCGGTTCCGCACCATGGCGGTCACCAGGACGTCGGTGCTGACCGGCCAGATGCTTGGCAGCCTGCTCCGGACCCTGCTCAGCGGGGCGCTGGTCGTGGCTGCAGCGCTGGCGCTGGGGTTTCGGCCGCACGCGACCGCGCCGCAGTGGTTCGCGGCGGCGGCGGTGTTCGCGATGCTGACCGTCGCCCTCACCTGGCTGGGCACTGCGTTCGGACTCCAGGCCAAGACGCCGGGCGGAGCCAACGGCCTGGCCCAGCTGGTGGCGTTCATGCCCTTCATCAGCAGCGCGTTCGTGCCGACGGAGGCCATGCCCGCGGGAGTGCGCTGGTTCGCCGAGCACCAGCCGTTCACCCCGGTCATCGAGACGCTCCGAGCCCTGCTGTTCGGGGTCCCGGTCGGGGACTACGCGATCTGGGCCGTCGCCTGGTGCATCGCCATCACGGCCGCCGGGTACGTGTGGGCCCGCGCCCGGTACTCCCGCATCCCCGCTCGCTGAAGCCGGGCTGCCGCAGCGGGAGCCGCTCCCATCCGGAGCGGCTCCCCTTACTGCTGGACCAGCACGACCCGGTTGCCCTCGGGGTCGTCGACGAAGGCGAGCGTGGCGCCGTCCGGGATCTGGAAGCGCTCCACGGCCACGGCCCCGCCGAGCTCGGCGACCCTCGCGACCGACGCGGCCAGGTCGCGCACCTGGACGTAGAGCGTGACGCCGTGGCGCTCGCTGGACCGGATGTGGCCGCCGGGGCCGGGCTGGGGGCCGCCCACCCCGGGCGGGATGTTCATGACCGGGCCGTCGCCGATGGTCCAGTTGAACAGCCGCGCGTAGAACGTTCGCAGCCGGTCGGGGTCCGCCGCCCCGATCTCCCAGTGCACCACCGGACGCGCCCAGTCCTCTTCCATCGCAGCCAACGGTACGCGATCGGGACGGCCCGCTCAGCGCGGCGCGGGCCGTCCCGGCGCCGCTCAGACGAATCCGCCGACGATGGCGGGGTCGAGCTCGGGATGCTCGATGTACGCCTCGCGCAGGTGCTGCGTCGCCTCGACCCAGTCGGCGTCCTCGTCGAGGATGACGCCTCCGGACCGCTGGCGATACACCTCCGGATGGTCGACGCCGGCCGGGGTCGCGCCCGTCTCGGCCAGGGCGCGCGCGGCCGCGATCAGGCGGCGCCGCACGCGGATCACCATGGCGTCGCTGCTGCCCAGGTGCTCCCTCGTCCGGTCGTAGATGGTGCCCATGCTCTCGGTGATCGCCTGGTCCTGGAGGTGGATTCCCGCGATGCCCGAGTACTCCTCGTCGTGCTCCTGCCGCTCGCGGTCCATCTGGTAGTCGTTGCTCTCGTTGGCGATCAGGCGGAAGCGCCCGTACCAGCCGGTGTCGTTGGGTTGGAGGATGGGCCGGATGGCCCCGCCGCGCTCGCGCATCGCCTGGAACTCGGCCGTCGGTCTGGGCGTCATCGTGAACAGGATCGAGTGCGTGTCGTCCATCGGCACCCAGGCTCGGCCGATGATCTGGCGGCCGAGCAGCCCGGTCGGCGTCATCGTGTAGAACGGGAACAGGAACTGCGCGATGCGCCAGTACTGCTGGCCCGGGCCCGCCGGCCGGTACGCGCCGTACATCGAGCCGTAGTCGGTGTCGAGCACCGCGTAGCGCGGGGCCCGGTCCTTGAGCGCGTAGTAGCGGAACGTGCCCTCGATCTGGTCCTCGGCGCGTTCGGAGCCGAAGTGCAGGAAGCCGATGTGGGCCGTGTCGATGTCGCCCTCCATGGCCTGCAGCCAGTTGCACTCGCGCTGGTAGGCGGACACCTGCCATTCGGACAGCTGGTTCGCCTCCAGGTCGGGCAGGGGCGGCGGGGTCTCGCGCGGGCCCATGTAGGCCCAGACCACGCCGCCCCGCTCCCGGCACGGATAGGCCGTCGCGCGGACCTTGTTCTTGAAGTTGCTGTCGGGCGGCTCGCTCGGCATGTCCACGCAGCGACCCTCGACGTCGAACTTCCAGCCGTGGTACACGCACCGCAGGCCGCACTCGTCGCTGCGCCCGAAGAAGAGCGACGCCCCGCGGTGCGGGCAGAAGTTGTCGAGGAGCCCGACGCGTCCCTGGGTATCGCGGAAGGCGATCAGCTTCTCCCCCAGCAGGAGGACGCGCACCGGTGGGCAGTCGGGCCGCGGCAGCTCGGACGACAGCATCGCAGGCATCCAGTACTGCCGCATGAGGTCGCCCATCGGGGTGCCCGGGCCGACACGGGTCACGTATTCGTTCTCGTCCGCACGGAGCATGTCGCCCTTCCTCCTACTCTCCTCCGGTGCCCGTGGTGCCATACTAGCGTGGCACGAATGCTGACTCGTGACCAGTACCTGAGGATTCCGTACGTCCTTGTGATCGAGTCGGTCCCCGGGCCCGACGGCGACTGGTGCCGCCGCGCGTCCTTTCCGGAGGTGCCGGGAGCGGTCGCGGAGGCGGAGTCGGCGATCGAGGCGATGGACGTCGCCGACGAGCGGCGGGTGAGGATCATCCTCGACTGGCTGGACGCCGGCATCCCGGTGCCAGTTCCCCGCCCGCCCCTCCAGGCCTGACGGCCGCCGGGGCCTCGGCCGACCGAC
>Ga0126369_10000693_pt1 | contig 22367 bp, 20 predicted proteins | sample PanSoiMetaPlot_1_FD_109646 | JGI IMG/M metagenome (GOLD analysis project Ga0126369, IMG submission 109646) | Tropical forest soil microbial communities from Panama - MetaG Plot_1 | ecosystem: Environmental > Terrestrial > Soil > Tropical forest > Bulk soil | place: Panama | collected 2016-02-17
AGAAGCCGCCGCAGATGATGATGCGCTCAGGGTCGGCGATCACGCCGCGCGCCCGAGACAGGTAGCCCGCGAGCGCGCTGCGCAGCTCAGGCCGGCCGCGCGAGTCCGGGTAGTCGAGCACCTCGTCGGCGGCCGCTCCCAGCGCGGCCCTGGCGGCGGCCAGCCACTCGCCCCGCGGAAACGCCGACACCGCCGGAACGCCGGCCCGCAGGTCGTAGCGGGGCGGACGGGACGTCGGGGCGGGAACTCCGGCCGCCGACACCGTCGCGCCAGGCCGCTCGCTCACCCATGTTCCGGAGCCAGTCTGCGCGGTCAGCCAGCCCTCGGCGACGAGCTGCGCGTATGCCTCGGCCACCGTATTGCGCGCGACGCCGACGTCGGCCGCCAGGCCGCGCGAGGACGGCAGCCTCGCCCCGGCCGCCAGCCGACCGGTCCGCACTGCATCGCGCACCGCCGCCTCGAGGCCGGCCCTGACGCGCCTGCCGGCCAGATCCAGGTGCAGGTCGAGCCCAAGATTGGCCCATGTTTCTGACATAGAATTGGACCTTACTCCTGGGCCGATCTGCCCATAGCGTGAAGGCATGACCGTCACCGAAGCCGCCGCAGGCGCGGCGACAACCATACAGATCAGCACTCGCCTCGACTTCGATGCGCACGCCCCGGCCTTCGCCAAGGCGATGATGCACCTGGATCACGCCGCGACCAAGGAACTGGACAGGGCGGACGTCGATCCGCGGCTGCGCGAGCTTGTCAGGATCCGCGCATCCCAGCTCAACGGCTGCGCGTACTGCGTCGACATGCACACCAAGGACGCCCGGGCGCTCGGCGAGACCGAGCAACGGCTCTACGCCCTGCCGGTTTGGCGGGAGACGCCGTTCTTCTCCGCTCGGGAGCGCGCGGCGCTCGCCCTCACCGAGGACGTCACCCTGGCCGCGACCACACACGTGCCCGATCAGTCGTTCGGCGCCGCCGCTGCTGAATTCACGCCCGCCGAGCTGGGAGCGCTGATCTGCCTGATCGTCACCATCAATGCCTGGAACGCGATCGGCGTCAGTACTCGGGCCTGGGAACCCGGCTCCTATCAGCCATAGCCACGGCTCGACGCCGGACCGCGACTGGCCGAAGGGTTAGCGGCAAGCCAAGACTTTGTGTCGCCAGATGACGATAAGTCTTCGGACAGTCGCGGGCCAGGCGCGGCGACGGCGTACGACTCAGATGTTGCTGCCAGGGGTGTCGTCCGTCGCGTCGCGGGCCTCGGCGCGGGCGGCGGCCTCAGCCTCGTCCCTGGCGGCCTGGCTGATCTTGCGCAGGTGCTTGGCCATTGACCGGAACACGAAGAACAAGATCACGGCCATGCCGAAAATCACCAGGAATGCCGTGGTGCCCGGCTGGGCGAGCACTCCCGTCGCGGCGGCGTGGGTCGCGGCGCTAAGGGTCGCGGCGCCCAGGGTCGCAGCGCCCAGGATCACAGGCGCGCCTCTTCCCGGATCCCGGCGAACAGATCGTCCTCCACGTGGTCAGTATCCCCCGCGCGAGTCTCGGCGCCGCACCCGGCGACCACCGACCTGGCCAGATGGTAGTCCTCGGTCGGCCAAGCCGCCTGCTGGACGTCGAGCGGGCACGCGAACCAGAATCCGCCCGGCTCGACCTGCGTGGCATGAGCCAGCAGCGCCTGATCGCGAACACCGAAGTACTCGGCGCATGGCACTCGCGTGGTGACCGGGTGGACCGGTCGCCCTGGCTCCTCGTCGAGCCAGTCGGAAAGCCGCTCGGCATAGGGCGATTCCAGGCCGCGGGCCAGCATCTCCTCGTGCAGCGCCAGGAACCTCGCCCGGTGGAACGTGAGGAAGTAGTACAGCTTGAACGGCTGCCACGGCTCCCCGCAGTCGGCGTACCGATCCGGGTCAGCGGCGGCCTCGAAGGCCTCGACCGCCACCCGGTGGGTCATGATGTGATCCGGGTGGGGGTAGCCGCCGTTCTCGTCGTAGCTGAGGATCACGTGCGGGCGGAACTCCCGTACCGCGCGGACGAGCGGCCGCGCCGCGACCTCGAGCGGCTGCAAGGCGAAGCACCCCTCGGGCAGTGGCGGCTGCGGATCGCCTTCCGGCAGGCCCGAGTCGACGAAGCCGAGGAACTGCTGGCGCACGCCAAGGATCTCCCGCGCCGCCGCCATCTCCGCCCGCCGGATCCCGGTCAGGTCGGCCCGCACCTCGGGCCGGTCCATCGCCTTGTTCAAGATGTCACCGCGCTCGCCGCCGGTCATCGTGCAGACGAGAACATCCACGCCCTCCCGGACGTAGCGCGCCATGGTGGCAGCACCCTTGCTCGACTCGTCGTCCGGATGCGCGTGAACCGCCATCAGCCGCAGGCCTGCACCGCCCGGGGCGGGCACAGCGGGCGTCTGGAAGCCTGCCGATGACATGAAAAAGGGTCCCTTCCTGGGGGGCGACCGCCCGAGGCAGCCGCGCGGACAGCCGCAGCTGGCGCGGCAGCGGGCATACGGAGTAGCGGTCAGGACAACGCGCTGGGGAGCGGTCGGCATTCCCCGGTCGCTACAATAACGAACACAGATTCGATTAACTGCCGCTACGTGCTAGTGGTTGAAGGCCTTGCCAGGACAAAGTAGTCTCGGTTGATTACCCCCAAGCGGGGCTGGCGGGTCCTGCCCCGCCTGGCCCCAGCGGAGCGAAGCCCCAGCGACGTGCGGCTCCGCACGGCGGATGCGAGGAGTACCTGTGACCGAGACCCGCGACGACACCATGACCTGGCTGACCCAGGAGGCGTTCGACCGCCTCAAGACCGAGCTTGACTACTTGTCCGGCCAGGGACGGATCGACATCGCCCAGAAGATCGAGGCGGCTCGGGGCGAGGGGGACCTGCGCGAGAACGGCGGCTACCACGCCGCCAAGGAGGAGCAGGGCAAGCAGGAGGCGCGGATCCACCAGATCACTCACATCCTGGCCACCTCCCGAGTCGGGGAGCCACCGCGTACCGACGGCGTGGTCGGCCCGGGTATGACCGTGACGGTCAAGTTCGAAGCTGACGACGCCGAGACCACGTTCCTGCTCGCCTCGCGCGAGGAGACCGGCGCGCCCATCGACGTGTACTCGCCCGCCTCGCCGCTCGGCAGCGCGATATCGGGAAAGAAGGTCGGCGAGACGGCCAGCTACACGCTTCCCAACGGCCGCGCTTGCGTCGTCGAGATCATCGACGCCGTGCCGTACGGCGGAATGTAGCGCCGACCGCCCGCGCTCAGTCGGTCAAGGCGAGGACTTCCTCGGCCTCCTGGTGAGGTTCGCCCGCTGGGGCAGCGGGCGCGGGTTGCTGTCCTCCGCGCAGCGGAACCTCCTTGATCAGCCAGGCCAGGCAGAACACCAGCACGGCGGCGGGCGCGGCCCAGATGAACACGGTATCCACGCCATGCGCGATCGCGTAGAACACGGCGTCCCTGATCTGCGTCGGCAGGCTCAGCACGGTCTGCGGCCGGAAGTTGACGCCCGACCCGCCGAACGGTGCACCTGGCAGGCGGCTGGCTAGCGCCGCCCGCAGCGAGCGCGTGAACAGCACGCCGAAGATCGACACCCCGATCGAGCCGCCGATCTGCTGGAAGAAGGTCCGCGAGCTACTGGCGACCCCCATGTCCTGCGGGTCCACGCTGTTCTGCGCGATCAGCGTGGTGATCTGCATCAGGAATCCCATGCCGAGCCCGAGCAGGAGGTAGAACGCCATCGAAGTGAGCCTGGACGTGGCCGGGCCAAGCTGGGTGAGCAGCAGCATGCTGACGGTCATGATGCCGCCGCCAATGACCGGCAGTGCCTTGTAGCGGCCGGTCCGGGACGTCACCTGGCCGCTGATCAGCGAGGTCGTCGTCATCCCGATCATCATCGGGATCAGCAGCAGCCCGCTGACGGTCGGGGACGCGTGCTGCACGGTCTGCTGGTACAACGGCAGGAACGTCATCGCGCCGAACATCGCCAGCCCAAGCAGGAAGCCCATGCCGATGGCCAGGGAGAAGTTGCGGTTGCGGAACACGTGCAGCGGAATCATTGGCTCGGCCGCTTGGCGCTCGATCATCAGGAACGCTGCCGTCCCCGCCACCGCCACGACGACCAGCGTCAGGATCACCGCCGACCCCCAGGCGTACTGGGTGCCGCCCCAGGTGGTGATCAGGACGATCGCCGTGACCGCGACCGCGAGCACGGCCGCTCCGAGATAGTCGACCTTGTGCGGCACCTTGAGCCTGGGCAGGTGCAGCCGGAACGCCAGGTACAGCAGCGCAGCGCCGCCCACAGGCATGTTGATGTAGAAGATCCACCGCCAGGACAGCGAGTCCGTGATGTAGCCGCCGACCAGCGGGCCAGCGATCATCGCGGTCATCATCACCGCCATCATGATGCCGACGTACTGGCCGCGCTCCCGGGGCGAGACCAAGTCGCCTATGGCGGCCAGGACACCGGTCATCAGCCCGCCCGCGCCCAGTCCCTGCAGCGCGCGGAACGCGATGAGCTGGTCCATCGAATGGGCCATGCCGGACAGCGCGGAGCCGATCAGGAAGATCACTATGGCGGTCATCAGCAGCCGCTTGCGGCCGTAGAGATCGCCCAGCTTTCCGTAGAGGGGAGTGGTGATGGTCGCGGCGAGCACGTAGGCGGTCACCACCCAGGACAGGTGCGCGAGTCCGCCGAGGTCGCCCACGATCCTGGGCAGGGCCGTGGAGACCACCATCTGGTCCAGCATCGCCAGGATCAGTGCCAGCATCAGGCCCGGCAGGACGATCAGGACCTCCCGCCTGCGCCCTGACGGTGCTTCTGCCACCGCGCCGCCGACTGGGGTGCCCTCAGCGTCCGCGTTCTGGACTGCCTCCGCCATGAAGCTGCTCCCTAGCTGCCCCGTGCCCGTTTCGCGACCGGACTTAGGTCACTGGATACCTACCTGCCGACCGGCTAGTATCGCCCCCGTAGGATATACTTCCTACTTACCGGCCGTCAAGTTAGTTTGGCGGGCCGACGGCGCGATACGAGCGGAGGAGGCAGCGCGTGAACATGATCGCCGATGCCCGCACCCGCACCGATACCCGGGCCCGGATCCAGCAGGTCGCCGTGGAGCTCTTCGCCGAGCACGGCTACGAGGGAACGTCCTTGCGCGAGATCGCCGAGCGGCTCGGGGTCACCAAGGCGGCGCTCTACTACCACTTCAAGTCCAAGGAAGACATCGTCGCGAGCCTGGTGCAGGACTACTACGGCCAGATCGACGAGCTCATCGAGTGGGGCCAGGCCCAGCCGCGCACCGCCGAGATGCAGCGGGAGGTCCTGGCCAAGTACGTGCGCATCGTCGCCGATGGCGACAAGGTGTTTCGGATGCTGCACCAGAACCAGGCCGCCGTCAACACCCTCGCGGCGGCCAAGGCCAGGGCGCCGCTGTTCGCCGAGCGGCTGCGTTTCCTCATTGGCCTGCTCGCCGGGCCGGACGCACCGCTTGCGGAGCGGGTCAAGGTAGCCATGGCGCTCGGCGGCGTCAGCGTGGGCTGGATGTACTTCGCCGAGCAGGTCCCCGATCGGGATGAACTCCGCGCGACGGTCACCGCTCTGGCCAGCACCATGCTCGAGTCACAGCTGCCGCCGGCTACCTAGGGTGCGCTGCGGCGGCCCGCACCAGCGGGGCCGTACGCTGCGGCACCGCCGTCGCCAGCGCGATCACCGTCGAGGTGCGCATGACCCCGGGCGTGCCCACGATCGCGTCGATGACCCGCTGCAGGTCCGCGTTGGTCGTGGCGACGACCCGGCAGAGCATGTCGCCGGCACCCGTGATCGTGTGCGCCTCGAGGATCTCGTCGATGTCGGCGAGCCGGCCGGCCACCTCATCCCGGCCACCCCACTGCCTGAGCTCGATGGTGACGAATGCCGTCACCGCGTAGCCGAGCGCGGCCGGGTCGATGTCGGGCCCGAACCCGGTTACGACGCCTAGCCGCTGCAGCCGGTCGAGGCGGGCTTGGATGGTTCCCCGGGCGACACCGAGCCGGCGAGAAGCCTCGAGCACCCCCACCCGCGGCTCGGCGCGAAGCAGTTCGACGAGCCGGGCATCGAGATCATCGACAATAGGCAACTGGTCAGACTCCTGGGGCATCTTGCCGCACGCAACCAGCATCTGGAGAGCGGAACTAGTCAGTTTGACCAGCCTAGCGGCGGACTGTTGCGCACGATGCCCGGCTGGCGGATGCTGCCGGGATGACCACCAAGTCTCGCGCCTCCCGATCCGCCCGCGCCAGGTCTGAGGAGTTCCCCGTGACCGGGATGGACGCGGTCGTCTTCGCGGTCGGCAACGCCCGCCAGGCCGCGCACTTTTATTCCACCGCGTTCGGCATGCGCTGCGTCGCCTATCGAGGCCCGGAGACGGGGTGCCGGGACGAGGCAGCCTACGTGCTTCAGTCCGGCGAGGCGAGGTTCGTGCTGCGCGGGCCGGTCCGCGCCGGGACCGAGCTGTCCGCCCACGTGGCGGCGCACGGCGACGGGGTGATCGACCTGGCGATCGCGGTTCCCGACGCGTACGCGGCGTTCGAGAACGCCGTCGCCCGCGGCGCGCGGCCGCTCGCCGAGCCCAGCGTGGAGAAGGACGATCACGGCACTGTCGTGCTCGCGGCGATCGCGACGTATGGCGACACCAGGCACACGCTGGTGGAGCGGGCCGACTACGCCGGCCCGTACCTGCCCGGATACACCTCCGCCGAGCCGCTCGCCCCGGCGCCGGCCCGCCCGGTCTTCACGGCGATCGACCACTGCGTGGGCAATGTCGAGCTCGGCGAGATGGACACGTGGGTGGAGTTCTATCACCGCGTGATGGGCTTCACGAACATGAAGGAGTTCGTCGGCGACGACATCGCGACCGAGTACTCAGCGCTGATGAGCAAGGTCGTAGCCGACGGCACCCGCAAGGTGAAGTTCCCGATCAACGAGCCGGCGGTTGGCAAGAAGAAATCGCAGATCGACGAATACCTGGAGTTCTACGGCGGGCCCGGGGTGCAGCACATCGCGCTGCAGACCGACGACATCGTCGCGACCGTCCGGCACATGCGGGAGGCGGGCGTGACATTCCTGCCTACCCCGGATGCCTATTACGACAACCTGGGCGACTGGGTGGGCCAGACCCGGGTGCACGTGGACGAGCTGCGCGCGCTGAAGATCCTCGCCGACCGGGACGAGGACGGCTACCTGCTGCAGATCTTCACCAGGCCGGTGCAGGACCGGCCCACCGTGTTCTTCGAGCTGATCGAGCGGCACGGCTCGCAGGGCTTCGGCAAGGGCAATTTCAAGGCGCTGTTCGAGGCGATCGAGCGCGAGCAGGCCCGGCGCGGCAACCTGTAGAGTTCGCCGGACGTATGGGTGCGGAGTTCCCTACCGCCGACGGTAGGGAACTTCACACCGATCATGGGCCGCGCGCGGGCGGGCTCTACTATGAGCCGTCTGCGAGCCGAACCGGAGCCCGGCATTGAGCATCACGTCAGGCGAGCGGGCCAGGCCGCTGCTGCCGGCCCGCGCTCGCCGGCCGGCCGCACTGGTCGCGGCCTGCGGCGGGCTGGTGACACTGACGCTCGGCCTGCTGACCGCGGGCGACCGCCGCCCGGACGCGGTCGACAAGGCCATCGACTCCTGGATCCAGGCCCGCGCCGGGGCGCACCTCGGGGTGATGCGTGCCTTCGAAGCGCTTACCAATCCGGTCGAGCTGGCTGTCGCTACCACGCTCATCGTCCTGGCCTGTCTTGCGTCGCGGCGGTGGAACGGCGCCGCGCTGGCGGTCGCCAGCCTGGCCGTGGTCGTCGGCATCACGGACTGGGTGCTCAAGCCAGCGTTCGGCCGCAGGCTGCACGGCGCCCTGGCGTATCCAAGCGGGCACGTCAGCTCGGCGTTCATGCTGGCCACGGTCGTCGTCGTGCTGCTGCTCGTCCCACCCGGGCGCGTACCGCGCGTCGCGGCGCGGATAGTCATCGCCGTGGCCGTGGCGCTTGCCGGTTGCGCGGTGGCGCTCGGCATGATCGGCCAGAACTACCACTACTTCACCGACACCGTGGGCGGGGCGGCGCTCGGCATCAGCCTGGTGCTCGCGGTCGCGTTCCTGCTGGACTGGCTCAGTCGCCTGCCCAGTAGCGCTGCGCCCTGAGCACCAGGGCCGCTGCCCCGACCAGGCCGGCGGTTTGCCCGAGCGCCGCGGGAACGACACGCACGTGGCGGGTGAACTCGAGCCTGGCGTGCTCGGCAAGAGCTGCCCGCAGCGGCGTGAACAGCAGCGGTCCGGCCTGGGACAGGCCGCCGCCCACGGTCACGACCTCCAGGTCGCACAGGCTCGTGGCGGACGCGATCGCGATGCCGACGGCCCGGCCGGCCCGGCCAAGCGCGGCCTGTGCGACGGGGTGACCGAGCGCCGCATCGGCCGCCAGCTCCCTGGCCGTCGCGTCCGGCTCGTCCTGGCGCCAGCCCTGCGACTGCGCCCAGTCGGCCAGTCCCGGTCCGCGGGCGATCGCCTCCAGGCAGCCCCTCCCTCCGCACTTGCACAGCGGGCCATTCTCCGCATCGACCACGACGTGCCCGATGTGACCGGCGTTGCCAGAGGCGCCGTTCACCAGCCGGCCGTCCAGCACCAGCCCTCCGCCCACTCCGGTGGAGACCACCATGCCGAGCATGTTCCTGGTGCCGCGGCCCGCGCCGCGCCAGTGCTCTCCGGCTGCCATGCAGATCGCGTCATTGTGCAGCCGCACCGGCATGCCAGGCGCGGCGAACCTGTCCGCCAGCGCAGTCCGCAAGGGGAAGTCACGCCAGCCCGGGATGTTGAGCGGCGACACGAGCCCCTCGGGCCAGCGCATCGGGCCGCCGCAGCCGCAACCGACCCCGGCCAGGTCAGCCGCGCCGGACCGCTCGAGCACTCCGGCGAGCAGCGACTCGAGGGCGCTCCAGAGCGCGTCAGCGTCGGCGTCAGCGGGCGTCGGAACGCTTTCCCAGGTGAGCAGCGTGCCATCGGGGTCGCACACCCCGCCGGCCATCTTGGTGCCGCCGATGTCGGCGACCAGCACAGGGCCGCGCTGCTCCATGGTGACCTCCTCGAAGATGCGGGCCGGCCCGCGCGGGACATAGTGTCGAATCGTGCAGCCTCACAGCAAGTCCTCACCAGCCACGTCCGGCCAAGCCGAGCCGGCGCCCAGCGCTGCCCTCGCGGCGATCAGCACGCTCGGCGCCCTGCGCGCGAGCGGGCACAGCCGGGACAGCGTCAAGCACGAGGTCAGGCGGAACCTCATCGCCCGGCTACGGGCAGGCGACGACCCGTTCCCCGGCATCATCGGGTTCGACGACACCGTGCGGCCGCACCTCGAGCGCGCCCTGATCGCCGGGCACGACGTCATCTTGCTCGGCGAGCGCGGCCAGGGCAAGACGCGGCTGATCCGCACGCTGACCGGGCTGCTCGACGAATGGTCGCCGGTGATCGGCGGCTGCGAAATCAACGACCATCCGTACGCTCCCGCGTGCGTCAGGTGCAAGCGCCTGCTCGCCGAGCTCGGCGACGACCTGCCGGTGCACTGGCGCCACCGCGACGTGCGCTACGGCGAGAAGCTGGCCACGCCGGACACCAGCGTTGGCGACCTGATCGGCGACATCGACCCGGTGAAAGTGTCCCAGGGGCGGACCCTCGGGGACCCCGAGACGATCCACTACGGGCTGGTTCCGCGGACCAACCGCGGCGTCTTCTGCATCAACGAGCTGCCTGACCTGGCCGAGCGGATCCAGGTGTCGTTGCTCAACGTGCTCGAGGAGCGCGACATCGCGGTCCGCGGCTATGCGCTGCGGCTGCCGCTAGACCTCGTGCTCGTCGCGAGCGCGAACCCGGAGGACTACACCAACCGGGGCCGGATCATCACGCCGCTCAAGGACAGGTTCGGCGCCGAGATCCGCACCCACTACCCGGGGACGCTTGCCGACGAGCTGGCCGTGATCGGCCAGGAGGCCGCGCTCGCCTGGGGAGACAACGGTGCCGGGGACGGCGCGCTCGATGCCGGATTGCCAGCGCACCTGACCGAGGTGATCGCCAGGTTCACCAGGCTGGTGCGAGCGTCGCCCGCGATCGACGCGCGATCCGGCGTCTCGGCCAGGTTCGCGATCGCGGCCGCCGAGTCGGTGGTGGCGGCAGCGGTCAGGCGGGCGGCGATCACCGGCGAGGACCAGCCCGTGGCCAGAATCTGCGACCTGCCCGCGATCGTTTCCACGCTGGGGGGCAAGGTCGAGTTCGAGGTCAGCGAGGAAGGCAGGGAGGCCGAGGTGCTCGAGCACCTGCTGCGCCGCGCCACCGCCGACACGTTCCGGGCGCACCTGGGCAATGCGGATCTGTCCGGCCTGGTCGCTCGGTTCGCCGACGGCGGCTCGGTGGAGTCCTCTGACCTCCTGCCCGCCAGGGAGCTGCTGCGCCGGATCGGCGAGGTGCCGGGCCTGGCCAAGATCATGGAGCGGCTCGACGGCGCGGACGGCGAGTCGTTCGGCCAGGCCGCCGCGGCCCTGGAGTTCGCGCTCGAGGGCCTGTACCTGATGCGCAGGTTGTCGAAGGACACCGTGGACGGCGGGGCGATCTACCGGAGCTGAACGAACCGGGCCGGCGGGCCGATTGGCAGCGGACAGGAAAGGCGGCGATCGTGAGCGGCTACCGGTACGGGTCATACCAGGGAGGGCCTGACCCGCTCCAACCGCCGTATGACGTGCGCGGTGCGGTAGATGCGCTCGGCGACGCGCTCCTGGGCGGCGATGACGTCGCCGCAGCGCTGCGCGACCTGGTCCGGCGCGGGCTTGTTGGCCAGCGCGGCCTGGACGAGATGCTGCGCGGGGTCCGGGAGCGGCGGCGCGACCTGCGCCGCAGCGGCCGCCTGGACGGCATACTCGAACGGGCCAGGGCGCTGCTCGACACGGCCATCGGCCAAGAACGAGCCGAGCTGTTCGCTGACCCCAGCGACGACGCCAGGCTGCGCGAGTCCGAGCTTGACGCACTGCCGTCAGACACCGCCGGCGCGATCCGGGCGCTGTCGGACTACCAATGGCGCAGCCAGGACGCGGCGCGCACCTTCGAGCAGCTGAAGGACCTGCTCCGGCAGGAAGTGCTTGACAGCCAGTTCCGCGGCATCAAAGAAGCCATGACCCAGCCCAACGCCGAGACGATGGACCAGGTCAGGCAGATGATGGCGGCCCTGGCGGACATGATCGAGGCCGATGCCAGGGGCGAGCACACGCAGGCCGACTTCGAGGAGTTCATGCGGCAATTCGGTGAGTTCTTCCCCAACCAGCCACAGAACCTGGAGCAGCTTGTCGACGAGCTGGTGCGCCGGATGTCGGCGGCCCAGCGCTTGCTCAACTCGCTGTCGGACGACCAGCGCGACGAGCTGTCCGGGCTGATGGCGCAGGTGCTCGGCGACGCCGGCCTCGCCCGGGAGATGTCGCGGCTGGCCGACGCGCTGCGGGCGCGCAGGCCTGACATCGACTGGAACTCCGGCCGCGGCGAGCGGATGAGCGGGAATGACCCGCTCGGCCTCTCCGACGCGACCACCGCGCTGGCCGAGCTCGCCGACCTGGCCGATCTCGAGGCGTCGCTGCGACAGGACTACCCGGGCGCGAGGCTGGACGACATCGACGAGGAGGCGGTGCGCCGGGCGCTCGGCAGGCAGGCCGTCGATGATCTCGAGGCGCTCCGGCAGCTCGAGCGCGAGCTCGAACGGCAGGGCTACCTGGTCTACAACGAGGGCAAGCTGGAGCTCACGCCGAAGTCGGTGCGCAGGCTAGGCGACACGGCGCTGCGCAAGGTGTTCGCCAAGCTGTCCGAGGGCGGGTACGGCGACCATGACCAGCTCGACGTCGGACAGGCGGGCGAGCCCACCGGGTCGAGCCGGCCGTGGCAGTTCGGGGATGAGCAGCCGATCGACGCGGCGGCGCCCGTACGCAACGCGCTGCTGCGCGGCGGCCTCGCGCCCGTGCGGCTCGAGGTCGGCGACTTCGAGATCGCCGAGACCGAGCGGCGCGCGTCGGCCGCCGTCTGCCTGCTCGTGGACCTGTCCTACTCGATGGCCTTGCGCGGCACCTGGAGCGCGGCCAAGCAGACCGCGCTGGCACTCTATTCGTTGGTGCGCACCAGGTTCCCGCAAGACTCACTTCAGGTCATCGGGTTCTCCAACTACGCCAGGGTGCTGAAGGAGACCGAGCTCGCCGGACTCGGCTGGGACATGGTTCAGGGCACCAACCTGCACCACGCGCTGGTGCTTGCCGGGCGTTTCCTGGAGCGCCGCCCCGAGCACAATCCAGTCGTGCTCATCGTCACGGACGGCGAGCCCACCGCCCACCTGCGCCGGGACGGCAGGTCATGGTTCGACTGGCCGCCCTCGCCGGAGACGCTTGAGCTCACGATGGCCGAGGTGGACAAGATGACCAGGCGCCGGGCCACGCTCAACATCTTCATGCTCGCCGACGACGAGCGGCTCACCTCGTTCGTAGAGGAGGTGGCCAGACGCAACGGCGGCCGGGTCCTGCGCGCCATGCCGGACCGATTGGGCGAGTACGTGGTCAGCGACTACCTTAGATCCCGCCGGGCGGGGTAGGCGTCAGCCCGACGGCCCGACACCAGATCGATATCGGGTGGTTTCGTGAACTAACCGGGCGCGATGCGTTCATCCGTAGTACGGTGCCGCACGTAGTCGTTCCCGGGCCGGGGCAGGCGCACCGCCCGCCGGCGAACGAGGCTCTCCTAGGAGGAAAGAAACATGAGTTCTGCAAGCGTTGGCGGTGGCTCCAATCGCCCGCTGATCATCGGCATCGCCGCCGTCGGCGTCATTGCCATCATCGTGGGCATCTTGTGGTTCACCGGCGCCGCGCCGTCATTCCTGAACGTCGGCAGCCACGTGCACGGCAGTGGCAAGGGCCACGCGTTCCGCGGTTCCGCGGCGGTGGTGGTGGGCCTGGCCGCGCTCGTATACGCCGGGATCATGTTCCGCAAGTCCCGCTGATCTGGCTGGCCCGCCCCGGCCGCCAAGAAGGCTGGCCCGCGCGGGCGATGAGACCTCGATGCATGCCGGGGCCGGTGACAGCCTGCGCTGTCCGGCCCCGGCATCGTCGTGGGTGCCCTGGCCGGCCCTAGACTCAGCGCATGTTCGCTGACCTTCACGCCCTCCCTGCCGCACCGGTCGCGGCAGGCGCGATGAGCTTCTCGCAACACCTGGTTCTGTGGCTGCACATTGCATTCGTCATATTCGCGATCGGCCCGGTCACCCTCGCGATCTCCTCGACGCCGCGCTACATCAAGAAGCGGGACGTGCGGATCGTACGCTACCTGTCCAGGATCACCTTCATCTTCATGCTCGCCGCGCTCGGCGTGCTCGTGGCCGGCCTCGTCCTGGCCCAGATGCTGAGCGAATCGGGGCGGCCGTGGGTGATCATCTCCGCGACCCTGTTCGTCGTGGCTGAGCTGCTGCTTCTCGTCATCATCCGCGATCAGCGCCGAGCCATCCGGATGCTGAGCGGGGCCGGCCCAGACGCGCCCGAGCCGGGGTCCGGGCACGCTGACGCGGCGGCGGACGGAGCCGGCGCGGCCGCCGATGCCGAGGCCGCGCCGACCGCGGGCATCACGCGGGACAGCGCCACGGTGGAGCGCGGCCGGATCGCCATGATGGGAGGCCTTGTCAACCTGATCTGGCTGGTCATCCTGGTGCTGATGGTCTGGAATGGCTAGCGGGTAGGGAAGGACAGATGAAGAGCCTGGCGGCGACCGGCGAGTTCTCGCCTTACCCGCCGATCGCCGATTACGCGTTCCTGTCCGACTGCGAGGTCACCGCGCTGATCGCGCCGAGCGGGTGCGTCGAGTGGCTCTGCTTGCCGAGGATGGACGCACCGAGCGTGTTCGGCGCGGTGCTCGACCGGGACGCGGGCTGGTTCAGGTTCGGACCGGCGGATATGAACGTGCCGGCTGACCGGCACTACCTGGCCGGCACGATGGTGCTGGAGACGGTCTGGGACTGTGGCGACGGCTGGATCGTCGTCCGGGACTGCTTGGTCATGGGACCGTGGCGGCACGAGCATCCCGAGCGCGGCTTGCACCGCAGGCCGCCGACCGACTACGACGCCGAGCACATGTTGCTGCGCACCGTGCGCTGCACGGAGGGCTCGGTGCAGCTGATCATGGACTGCGAGCCGGCGTTCGACTACGGGCGCCATCGGCGCGAGTGGAACTACACCGACCGGGGATTCCATCAGGTCCAGGTGTGCCCGGACGGCGGCCCGGCGCTGACCTTGACCTCCGACGTCAGGATCGGCATCGAAGGCCCGAGCGCCCGATCGCGGACCCTGCTGCGGGAGGGCGACATGCGGTTCTGCGCCCTGTCGTGGGGGCGCCATCCGCCGCCGTTCAACTATTCGGACGCGCACAGCCGCATGCTCTGGACCTCGCATCACTGGCGGCACTGGCTGGCCCGCGGCAACCTGCCGGACCACCGCTGGCGCGGCCACCTGGCCCGAAGTGCGCTCACGCTGAAGGGCCTGACCTATGCCCCGACCGGGGCGATCGCCGCCGCCGCCACGACCTCCCTGCCGGAGACCCCTGGCGGCGAGCGGAACTACGACTACCGCTACAGCTGGATCAGGGATGCGACGTTCGCGCTGTGGGGGTTGTCCACCCTGGGTTTCGAGTGGGAGGCCAACGACTACTTCGCGTTCCTCACCGACCTGATGGAGCACGACAACTCCGAGCTGCAGATCGTCTACGGCATCGACGGGTCGAAGGAGTTGACCGAGCACGTGCTCGAGCACTTGCACGGTTACCAGGGAGCGCGGCCGGTGCGGATCGGCAACGCCGCGTACTCACAGCGCCAGAACGACCTCTGGGGTGCCGTGCTCGACTCGCTCTACCTGCACGCCAGGTCTCGGGACTGGCTGGACGACCGGGTCTGGCGGATGGCGCGGCGCCAGGTGGACGAGGCGCTCGCGCACTGGCATGAGCCCGACCACGGCATCTGGGAGGTCCGCGGCGAGCGCAAGCACTTCACCTCATCCAAGCTGATGTGCTGGGTCGCTGCCGACCGCGGCGCCAGGCTGGCCCGGATCAGGGAGGACGCCGACGCCGCGGACAAGTGGCAGCGGGCGGCCGACGAGATCCACGACGACATCTGCGCGCATGCCGTCGACGAGCGCGGCGTGTTCTGCCAGCACTACGACACGACGGCGCTGGACGCCTCGCTGCTGCTGATGCCGCTGGTCCGGTTCCTGCCGCCGGACGACGCCCGGGTCCGCGCCACGGTGCTCGCGATCGCCGACGAGCTGTCGCAGGACGGGCTGATCCTGCGGTACCGGGTCGACCAGACCGACGACGGTTTCAGCGGCGAGGAAGGCACGTTCACGATCTGCTCGTTCTGGCTGGTCTCCGCGCTGGCCGAGATCGGCGAGCAACGCCGCGCCAGGGACCTATGCGAGAAGATCTTGTCCCATGCCAGCCCGCTGATGTTGTTCGGCGAGCAGATCGATCCGGGTTCCGGGCGCCACATGGGGAACTTCCCGCAGGCGTTCACGCACCTCGCACTGATCAATGCGGTCATGCACGTGGTGCGGCACGAGCAGCAGGCGGCGCGGCGCGCCCTCGGCCACGAAGCCACAACCGCCCCGCGCCCTCCTGCATAGTTGACCGTCAACTAGGGAGGCTGCCCCGGCCTCCGATTAGCTCCAGAGCGCGCGAATCGGCACCGCCCAGATCGCATCACCCAGCTCTCTAGCACAGCTAGAATTCCTCATTCAGCACAGTTCAGCTTCCGCATCTAGCACGGTTGTCGCTCGTCATCGGCCACGTCATGGCGGCGTCGGCTACGGGTACTTGGCGAACAGGGCCGCGCAGCCGTTGTGCGGGTGCGCCACGTCGCCCGTGTGCAGCAAAGTCACGTCCGCCTGTTGCAGCGCGCCGTAGAACACGCACGCGTTCGAGATCCGGCCGTTCCAGTCATGGGCCGAGCCCCCCGGCATGAGGTTGCCGATCCGCACCCGCCCGGTCCCGGGCGCCGACCAGGGGCTGACGGTTGCCTGCCCACTCTGGTTCCCGTTGACGTAGAGCGTCAGCGACGTGTGCGCGCCCAGGAAGACGCCAGTGAGCTGCGTCCACTTGCCGAGCTTGGCCGAGCCGGGCGGCGATGCCGCGGTCACGACCGAAGCGCCGACGGTGTCGCTCACCGGCATAGAGAACACCCAGCACGGGCCGGTCTTGCCGCCAGCCGAGCACGACTTCTTGTAGCCCAAGGCGAGCTCGTCGGCCTGGGTGCCGTCGGCGGAGAACGCGACGCAGGTCGCGGCGCACTTCGACAGCCTGACCCAGGCGGAGGCGCTGAAACTACTGTTGTTGCCGACCACCGGAGTGATCGCAGTGCGAGTCAGCGCGTTCCCGCCACCGCCGCCGACCTTCAGCGAGCACCGGTACCCGTCCGGCGCCGCGACCGTCGTGCAGTTCAACGCCGCGTCCTTAGCCAGGACGGCCCCGTGCAGATGACCGGTGGCGTCCGCGGCAACGGTGCCGTGCCCGGCGTTCAGCCTCCACCAGGCCAGCGTTGCGACGTGGGTGCCGCCCGGGGTGAGCGTGTCAATCTCGAAGCTGCTCTGCGCGCTCGTGCCGGACCCGTTGACCGCCGCCGCATAGAGCGTGAGCGGGAACTCGTTGTACGGCGTGATCGCCAGAGTCACGGTGCCGTTCGAGCCGGCCGGGGCGAACGTGCCGAGCAGGCCATTCGCGAAGCTGTAGTAGTAGCCCGTCACGGTGCTGCCCGGATCGGAGAGCGTGAACTGGCCGGGCGTGCCGACGTTGTTCGCGGCGACACCGTTCATGTAGACGTTCGGACCAGTGGACGTGATCGTCGGCGGTGCGGGCGCCTGCCGCGGCACCGCCGGTTCGGCCTCCCGCGCTAGCGCCGGGGTCAGCGCAACGGACATGCCGGCAATGATCATGACCACCACAGCGGATGACGACGCCGCTCCGCGGCACCACCTTATAGCCATAATCCCATTAACTCACATGAGCGGGTGATTGTCGGCCAATCACCCCAATGCGGCCCGCAGGTCGTCGAGCAGGTCGCCGGTGTTCTCCAGGCCGACCGAGAGGCGCACCAGGTCGGCGGGGACCTCGAGCGGCGATCCGGCCACCGAGGCGTGCGTCATCCGCGCTGGATGCTCGATCAGCGACTCCACCCCGCCCAGCGACTCGCCGAGCGTGAACAACCTCGTCCGCCCGCACATCGCCACGGCCGCCTCCTCGCCACCGGCATGCCGGAACGAGACCATGCCGCCGAAGCCGCGCATCTGCTTCGCGGCGATCTCATGACCCGGGTGGCCAGGCAGGCCCGGATAGTAGACACGCGCCACCGCCGGGTGGCTGGCCAGCATGAGCGCTACCGCGGCAGCGTTCTGACTGTGCTTGTCCATCCGCACCGCGAGGGTCTTGATCCCGCGCAGCGTGAGCCAGGCGTCGAACGGGCCTGCCGCCGATCCGGTGGCATTCTGCAAGAACGCAAGCCGCTCCCCCAGCTCGCCGTCGCCGACCACGAGCGCCCCGCCGATCACGTCGGAGTGACCGCCAAGGTACTTAGTGGTGGAGTGGACGACGGCGTCGGCGCCGAGCGCGAGCGGCTGCTGCAGGTACGGCGAGGCGAACGTGTTGTCCACCGCGAGCAAGGCGCCTGACCCGTGGGCGATCTCGGCCAGCGCCGCGATATCCGCGATCGACAGGAGCGGGTTGGTGGGCGTCTCCACCCAGATGAGCCGGGGCGAGAACGCGGTGGCCGCCGCCCGGACCGCCGCGGAATCGGCTACCGGCACCGGGTGGTACGTCACGCCCCACCCGGCCAGCACCTTGTCGAAGAGCCGATAGGTGCCGCCGTAGGCATCCTGCGGGATCAGCACGTGATCGCCAGGCCGACAGACAGCGCGGGCCAGGCAGTCTTCGGCCGCCATGCCCGATGCGAACGCCAGCGCCCTGGTCCCGCCCTCGAGTGCGGCGAGGCACTCCTCCAGCGCGCCCCGGGTCGGGTTGGCGGTCCGCGAGTACTCGTAGCCCTCGATCCAGCGTCCTGGCCCAGCGGACGCTCCCGAGAGCCTGCCGCCGCGCAGGCCGCCGACGCCATCTTGCGCGTAGGTGGACACCTGGTAGATCGGCGGGACCACGGCCCCGGTGAGCGGGTCAGGTTCCTGCCCCGCGTGGATCGCCAGTGTCTCGAACTCGTCCGTCGCCATCGCCCCTTCTATCCGGCCAGGAACATGAGCACGTCCTGCCTGGTGATCATGCCAGCAGGCTTGCCGTCGACGAGCACAACGGCGGCACCTGCCCGCTCCAGGGCAGTGATCGCGGCGCCGATGGGCTCGCCAGACCCGATCATCGGCAGTGGCGCGGACATGTGCGCCGAGACCGGCTCGGCCGGCCTGGCCCGGCCGCTCACGAGCGCCTCGAGCAGGTCACGCTCGGTGATCGAGCCGACCACCTCGGCGGCCATCACCGGCGGTTCCTCCTTGAGCACGGGAAGCTGCGAGACGTCGTACTCGCGCATGATGTCGATCACGGCGTGCACCGTCTCGTTCGGATGTGTGTGCACGAACTTCGGCAGCGGGCCGCGCTTGGACTCGAGCACTTCGCCGACCCGTGCCTCGGGCGTCTCGGAGGTGAGGAAGCCGTAGTCGGCCATCCAGTCGTCGCTGAACACCTTGGACAGGTAGCCCCGGCCGCCGTCGGGCAGGATCACGACGATCACTGCGCCCGGTCCGGCCCGTTCAGCCACTCGCAGCGCCGCGACCACCGCCATCCCGCAGGAGCCGCCGACGAAGAGCGCCTCCTCGCGGGCCAGGCGGCGCGTCATCAGGAAGGAGTCGGCGTCGCTGACACCAATGACCTGGTCGCACACGCCCTTGTCGAACGTGTCTGGCCAGAAGTCCTCGCCTACTCCCTCGACGAGGTAGGGGCGGCCAGTGCCGCCCGAGTAGACCGAGCCCTCGGGGTCCGCGCCGATCACCTTGACCTGGCCGCCGCTGACCTCCTTGAGATACTTGCCGGCGCCCGAGATGGTGCCGCCGGTTCCGATGCCAGCCACCAGATGGGTCACCGTCCCGTCGGTCTGTTCCCAGATCTCTGGCCCGGTGGTGAGGTAATGCGACTCGGGATTGGCCGGGTTGGCGTACTGGTTAGGCTTCCAGCCCCCGGGGATCTCGCTGGCCAGCCGGTCCGAAACGCTGTAGTAGGAGTCCGGGGAATCGGGCGACACCGTCGTCGGGCACACGACCACCTCGGCGCCGTAAGCGCGCAGCACCCCGATCTTGTCCTGGGCCACCTTGTCCGGGCAGACGAACACGCACTTATAGCCCTTCTCGGCAGCCACGATGGCCAGGCCAATGCCGGTGTTCCCGGACGTGGGCTCGACGATCGTGCCGCCTGGCCGCAGTGCGCCCGACGCCTCGGCCGCCTCTACCATGCGCAGCGCGATCCGGTCCTTCACCGAGCCGCCCGGGTTCACATACTCGACCTTGGCCAAGACAGCCGGATGCGGCGTGACCCGGCGCAGCCTGAGTAGCGGCGTGTTCCCGATGAGCTCGATGAGCGACTCGTGGACCTGCATGGCTGCACCACCTTCTTCTCCGGCGTCATTGCCACGCGAGGCGGGCCGCCTCCCAGCGTAGCCGTGATCATGGACGCGGTTGCGGCAGGTTGACACGCGGTGGTCGGCCGACCCACATGCAAAAGCGCCACCGATCGTTGAGATCATGACCTAATAGGTGGTTTCTTCCGGCAGGATGGGGGTTGGAGAGTCGGAATCTGGAGGGGAGTCCTGCTCATGCGGAAGTACCTGTATCTGCCGCTCGTCGCGGTATCCGCCCTGGTGGTCGCGCCCGCTGCGGCCGAGGCGTCGGCCCACGCGCCGGTCACGCACGTGCTCACCATCACCAAGGTGGGCGGCACGGCGGTGCGGTCCGGCGCCCAACTGAAGGCCAGCCTGGTCACCGGAACCACCGCGGTGTTCCAGTTCAGGGGCGAGAAGCTCACCTGCAAGCAAGCTGCCTCCGTTGCGACGGTTAAGAGCAACCCGTCGGCACCGGGCACGGCTAGGGAGTCGCTGACCTCGCAGACCTTCAAGAAGTGCCATGTCAACGTGCTGCACGTGCGGGTGCTCGGCGTGCGGGCCCAGAACCTGCCGTACGTGGTGAAGGTCAGCGACGCCACCGGCGACCCCGTTACGGTCAGCGGCCACTCCACGACCGCGCCGCTGCGCTTCAGGGTCAGGATCCAGGTCGGAACGCTGAAGTTCGCCTGCTCATACTCGGCGGCCAAGATCACCGGAGCCGCATCGAACACCGGCAACCAGGTCGCCTTCGTGCTGCAGAAATTCACCAAGGTGGCCGGCCGGCGACTCTGCCCGCGGGCGGCGCGGTTCACTGCCACCTTCGGCCCGGTGACGGACGCCAGCGTCACCGGCAACCCGCTGGTCTTCGTGAACTGATGCCGGAACCTGCCGTTGCCCGGCCTGGCCGGGCAACGGCAGGACTGCTCAATCAGCCGAGCAAGGACCGCCTCGATGACCGACGTCGCCTTTCTCTGCGCGATGCCGATCGAACTGCGGCCCCTGGTCAGAAGGCTCGGCCTGCGCCCGATGCGGGCCGGGAGTATGCGCGCTTACGCGGGCTCGTGCGGCGGGCGCCCGGTCCTGGCCATGGTCACCGGAATCGGGACGGCGCGAGCGGCCGCGGCCACCGAACGCCTGCTCGGCTTGGTCACCGTGCGCCACGTCCGGGTCTTCGGGATCAGCGGCGCCCTGGACGCCAGCACCCCCATCGGCGCGGTCGTGCGCCCCGAGGTCGTGATTCGCGGCGCCACGGGGACGACGCACGTGCCAGCGCCCGGCCAGGGCCAGACGCCAGCCGAGGGTGACCCGGGTTCCCACAAGCAGGGCCGGACCGCGCTCTGGACAGCGGACGAGCTCATCACCGACCCGCAGATGCTGGCCAAGCTGCGGGCCAAGGGGGTCGTCGCGCTCGACATGGAGACGGCCGCGATCGCGGAGGTCTGCCAGCGCAGCGGGGTCAGCTGGTCAGTGGTGCGCGCCATCAGCGACCGGGCTGACGACGGAACAGTGACCGAGGAGGTCTTCGGGCTCAGCCATGCCGACGGAACGCCTGACCTCGCCGCGGTGACGCGGTACGTCGTCCGCCATCCGCGTCGCGTGCCCGGGTTGATCCGCCTGGCCGCAGACGCCCGCCGGGCAACCCGGCTGGCCGCCGACGCAGCCATCAGCGACATCGCTGGCCCGTTGCTGCACCTCTATAGCGACAGCAACGGGGCCGACGACGCACCCGAACCGGGACGCGGCCGACCCGGAATGCGGCCCAAAGGCGAATAGATCACGCGTGTCTGATGATGACAAATAATTTTCTGCGGTAATCACCGAAAATTACTTGCGTTATGCACGGAGCCAGTGCCATCGGGTCCTTGGTCCGTTCTGGAACATCTGCCCGCCATTTCCATACAAGGAAAGCCCCAGATCAGGGGCCTGGCGACACGAGTAATCGGCCACAAGGGATGAAGCGCCAATCGCATTAACTATTCGCGGTTGGCTTGTTACACTCTGTTTCGCTGACTGCGTAGCGTGCTCATCTGATTACGAAACGTTGCGCGGTCGGGCCTGTGCGCCCCGTCGCCTAGACCTAGCTTCGGCCGGGCACTGTCAGCATCGCGCCGCCACGGCGCGACTAAGCCGAGGGGGGAAACCTCGTGACTTTGTGGCTGGCCGAGGACGGATCGGCGACGCCGCCGCCGATCAATGGCACCGCTCTGGACTATATGCCGGGCCCGCATACCGAGTGGGGCGACCCGGATGCCGCGCCGGGCATGGAGGCAGGCCCGCCGCCCATCGAGGGGCGGACGCTCAACCGGTGGCATCTGCCCGACATCCCGCCGATGCGCGCACCGGACCTGGCGCGGCGGGCGAGCCGGCCTCCGATCGCGGACTTCCCGCCCGCCGAGCCGGACATTCGTGCCTACCGCGCCGCCGTCGCCGAACTCACCGCTGAGATCGCCGAGTGCACGCAGGATGACGGCAGGTACGCCGAGCACATCCTGACCAGGCGCATCGACGAGCGGCCGTTTAGCGACGTGCTGTCGGGAGTACCTGAGGGCCGCGAGGCCGCCACCTCCAAGCTGCTGTTCGACGTCAGGAACTACCAGCCCAGCCCGCGATCGGCGGCGAGCATCGCGGCCCTGGTCAGGATCTCGATGCTGACCCATATCGATGCCCTGTGGTGGGGGCACTGCCTGGGCTACGAGACCGACGACGATGTGTACGACAGCATGCAGCTCGTCGACCT
>Ga0126369_10000694_pt1 | contig 22362 bp, 16 predicted proteins | sample PanSoiMetaPlot_1_FD_109646 | JGI IMG/M metagenome (GOLD analysis project Ga0126369, IMG submission 109646) | Tropical forest soil microbial communities from Panama - MetaG Plot_1 | ecosystem: Environmental > Terrestrial > Soil > Tropical forest > Bulk soil | place: Panama | collected 2016-02-17
AACTGGTCCAGTCCTGGTGGTTCCATCACCGCCAGCCTTGCGGTGGGGGAACTCGATGGTGGCATCGAGCCCGTTTACGTGGCGATGAACGACGCCACATCAACGACTCTTCGCGCCCTCAACGGGCTAGACGGGGGAAACCTCGTTGCACCGTGCCCTCCGTTTCTAGGGAACACACGAGCCTCCCTGGCGGTCACTAAAGCAAACGGCGGCGAGGCGTGCTTGGCGGCGATCAACACTGCGAACGGCGGCACAATCGTCGCGTTTCGACCGTTTCCATCAGCATTGTGCATCGATGGCGGAACGGTCCTTCCGGGCGCCCTGATCGGAGAACCAGCGGCTGTGGCGATCGACAGTTTGAATAACTCGTATTTCGCGCTCACCTCTTTGCGGGTTCAGAGTCTGCTCTTCGACGGCGGTTGGCAGACAAGGCCTGGCTGGCCCGTAGATGCTGGCGCCAACAGCGCCGGCTTAGCGATTGCGAACGGTTTGATTATCGGCGCGGCAACCAACACGGACGGCGGTTTCGGCGGTGTTTTCACGTACAACGCCGGAGGTCAGCTAGGCCGCATCGTTGATGGAGGGGTGGCATGGAATCCATCGGTTACCACGGGTCCGGTCGCTTTTTACGGTCAAGAGAATCCTGCCCGGTTAACCGGCGCGAGCACCAGCACGGGAACAATTACTGAAACCACTGGCGCTGGCTTGTCACGCGGAGCACCCGCTATCGGCAATGATGGCACTATTTACGTTGCCGATGGTTTGTCGAACACCATCTTCGCACGGGACCCGCTGCTCGGCCCTAAATGGACCGGGGACATGCTTGACGGTGGCATGTTCAATTCCAGTATTGCGCTTGATTGCTCTCGCAACGGCGGCGCTCCCATTCCAGGTCGCCCCGGAGTCCTTTACGTTCCGGACACACAACAGAACCTCTTTTGCGTTATCACCGACGGCAGAGGCATCGACCCGCTGTCTTTCTGGCCGAAGTATCAGCACGACCCGCGCAACACCGGGAACGAGCAGACGCCACGAATGCAGTTCAGCTGTCCCCCGTAGGCCAAGTCAGCGGCAACGCGGCTTGGCGCCACCCGCGGTGCGTCGTCGGAGTTCCCGTAGCCCTGGAATAATTTTCATCGTCTAATGCGGGCGACCTTCGTCCGCGACCTGGCTCGCGGCGCCGCTGTTCGCGGTGGACCCAATCTCGGGGGACCGATGCATCCCACCCGCGACGAGCGGCGGAGACTCCGCCATCGGCCCCTGCGAGTACCAACCCGCTCGATTCATAGGCAGCTCGCGCACCCGCCCGTCTCGGGCTGGCTTAGCCAACAGCAACTGGAAAACGCTGATTCGTCCAAGGCGAAACGCCACCGCCGAGGACGCCAGATACAATCGCCACGCCCGGGCCCGACTCTTTCCAACCAGAGCAACGGCTTCATCGAAGCGATGCTCCAATCTCAGCAGCCAATGGGCCAAGGTCTGCGCGTAGTGCTCTCGCAGGGATTCCAAGTCCCGGACCTCGAAGCCCGCTCGCTCCGCTGCTGCCACCACCATCCCCACCGGAAGCAACTCGCTGTCGGGGAAGATGTAGCGCTGGATGAAGCCGCCGCTGCGACCTCGGCGCATCCAAGGCACCGTTTGAGTCGGCGCAACGTTTGCGATCGCATGATTGAGGAACAGACCCCCCGGTCGAAGCAACCGGAACATGCTGCCGAAGTATTCGTTGAGGCGCTCGTGGCCTACGTGTTCCATCATTCCGATGCTGGCGATTTTGTCGAAGGCGCGCGGTGGCCGTAGGTGGCGATAATCCGATGCCTCGATCTTGACTAGGCCGTCCAGAGCAGCAGCTTGGCGCTGGGCTTCGGCGAGCTGGTTCTTACTCAAAGTGATTCCAAAGCCTTCCGCTCGGTACTGCGCAGCCGCATAGAATAGCAGCCCACCCCACCCACACCCGACATCCAACACGTGGTCCTTGGGTCCCAGATGGAGCTTTCGGCAGATGAGGTCGAGCTTGGACTGCTGTGCTTCCTCCAAGGACTCGGACCCGGTTGGAAAGTAGCCGCACGAGTACACCATGCGGGAGTCCAGAAAAAGGCGATAGAACTCATTCGAGACGTCGTAATGATGCTGGACTGCTTGAGCGTCTCGGCGCGCCGAATGCGTCTGTCCGCGTAGACCGGCGGACAGCGCGGCCGCCGCACTGCGGCCGAGAATTCGCCTCCAACCGGACCTCAGCAGGTTTAACTGGGATCTGATGTTCGGCCCCTGCCACCGCGCAGCAGCCTCGAGCAGACCAATGGTGTCCCCCTGGAGCTCAATGTCTCCGGTGATAAACGCCTCCGCAACCCGTTCCTCCGAGGGGGGAAGCAGGGCATCCAAAGCGGCCTGAGATTTGAGCTGTACACGGCCGAGACGCGCGTCGTGAGCGGGTAAGAGAAGCGATCCGTCCCAGAGCTCGACTGAGAAGGCCCGGGAGCGATCGTCGAAGAGTCGAACGGCCAGCGCTTTAGCATCCATGGCGGGTACCTAAGCTAACGATCAGTTTACGCCTAGAAAAGCCAAATCATTAGGACTACTGAGAACTCGGCGCACCCTTGGGGGTCAAGGCGCAGTCGGCTCCAGGACCTTTCGTTGAATACCGTTTCGGTCGGCTCCGTCTGAGCTAACGAGTTCTTCACCTTCAACCGCCGTCTCAATAGGAGACTGACAGTGAAAACGGTGTTTAAGCGCTTCATCTGGTTAGCCGTGAGCGCCTCGCTCTTCGGCGCCTGCGCGGCACACGAGAGAGTCGTCGTTGTTTCTCCACCTGTTGCGAGCACCGAATTCATCTCGCCCTGCCGCGGGGGAGTGCTCGTGCCCGGACATCTTGGGCCGGGTGGATATTGGATAGGCGAGCACTGGGATTGCCCGGCGCCGCGGGGTCCCGGTCGTATCGCGGTGTTCATCGATCCGCGTCCCCACGGCTAATGGGTTATCGGCAGAGCTGGCCTCGGCAACTGTAGGCTTAGCTCAGCGGTCCGAAATGCCGTTCATTGCTGAACAATGGGTGCGGCGGCCTTTTGGAGCAGCACTTCGACCTTAGTTCCCACTCCGGGCGTGGACCGGAGGTGAATCGACCCTCCCATCCCTTCAACCAGATCCCTGGAGATGGACAGCCCGAGGCCCGTTCCTTCTCCTGGCGCCTTGGTCGTGAAGAACGGCTTGAAGACCTTTTCCAGAAATTCCGGCGGTATACCGCGTCCGTTGTCGGTGATCGTCAGCCAGACTTGCTCACCCTTCTCGTGCCAGCCGATCTCCACTTGGCCACGTCGACCGGTGCCATCCATCGCCTGGGCACCATTGACAATCAGGTTGAGCAGCACTTGGCAGAGCTTCACCGGGCCACCGCGGACCCAGACCGGCTTCCCGTTAACCACGAGCTTGGCCCTCTGTCGGATCTCCGCCCTCGCCATTCGGGAGGCAAACTCCGCTACCTCGGCCAGGTCCGATGTTTCGGCCTGATCCTCTCCACGGGCTTGCGCGCGTATGCCCAAAGCTATCTGCCGGATGTGCTGCGATCCCGCTTCGATGTCGTCCAGCGATTCAGGCAGTTCCGCGACGATCCGTGCGACATCTGAGTTCGGATGCTCACGCAAACGCGCCCGGAGATAGTCCGCGAGCACCTTCAGATCGTCTCGGACCGCAGCGATGTTTTGCGCCATGTAGGAAACCGGGTTCATCAGCTCGTGCGCGATGCCGGCACTGACCTGACCGAGGGTCGCAAGGCGCTCGGCCTGAAGCACCCGGGATTCGATCTCCCGCAGCTTGGCTTGAAGGACGTAGATCCGCAGCGCGGATTCCAGCGCTGATTCCAGCTCTTCCTTCATCCAAGGCTTGACGAAGTAACGCGTCACCTGTCCGCGGTTGACCGCATCCATCACCGCTTGCATGTCTGAGAACGCGGTGATCACCATTCGCTGAACATCCGGAGCGATCTCACGCGCTCTTTCGAGCAGTTCTACTCCGGTGATGTTGGGCATCCGCTGGTCGGAAATCAGAATCCCAATTTCCTGTGCCCGCGCCCCGAGGATCGCCAGCGCCTCGGTCGCTGATTGGCACGTGAGTACCCGAAACTTGCCGCGAAAATTGGCTTCGAAGACTCGCAGATTGATGGGCTCGTCGTCGACGTAAAGGACGGCCGGCGAATCGTCCAGGGGCATCGGGGTCAAGGATAATTACTCGATAGTAAACTTTTTCCGTTTAAACTGGATTTCTCGGTTTAGCAACCTTCGAGGTTAGGCGGTGCCGGCCTAGCGATACTGCTGGACATCGATGTCAAAGCGCTTGAGCCAGCGGCGGATCTGCATTCGGTGGCTGCTCATCGAACGCGCGACGGCGCTTAGGTTTCCTCGATGCGCCTCGAGCAAGCGCAGCAGTTCACTGCGCAGGCGGTCTTCGGAAAGGCGAGTGTGCGCAGGGGCTTGCAGAGCGTCGTTGCCGATCAGGGGCGCATCGCGCGAGCGAAGCGATTGCGGAAGGTGCTCGAGGCGAATCTCGTTGTCCCGCGAGAGCGTGACCGCCATTTCCAGCGCTTTCTCCAGCTCTCGGATGTTCAGCGGCCAGCGGTAGTCGAAGATGGCGCGCGCCACCCTGCGATGAAACATCAGCGACTCCGCTTGCTTTGGGGCTAGCCGCCGCAGCAGGGCGCCGACCAGGATCCCCAGATCCTCGCGCCGCTGTCGCAAAGCAGGGAGGTGGACGGTCATTCCGCTGACGCGAGCGTAGAGGTCTTCGCGGAACTGTTTCGAAGCGACCAAGTCTTCCAAGTCCCGGTGGGTAGCGGCGCAAAAGCGTACGTCGATTCCAATGGGCTGCGTTTCACCCAGCGGCACCACTTCGCGCTCCTGAAGAACGCGAAGCAGGCTCGCCTGCGAAGCCAGGGGAAGATCGCCGATCTCATCCAGAAACAGGGTCCCGCGTTCAGCACTTCGGATCAGTCCGGGGCGGCTTTGCGTTGCTCCAGAGAACGCACCTTTCTGGTGACCAAACAGTTCGCTTTCGATCAGGGTGTTGGGAATGGAGCCGCAGTTGACAGCAACAAAGCGGCCCGGACGCGCCGAGAGTTGATGTACCGCCCGGGCGACGAGCTCCTTTCCGGTGCCGGTCTCGCCGCGGATCATCAACGAAACCATCGAGCGCGCCACCTGGGTCACCGATGCGAATTGCTGCGCCAGTCCTGGGACCACCGTCCGCAGACCCAGCGGACTCGCGTCTAGGCTGGTGGACTGCAAGTCTGTGATCTCGGATCCGGGAAGTCCATCCCGGTACATGAAATAGGTGCGGCCAAGCTCCAACAGATCCCCGTCTGACAATACGGCTCGGGTTACCCGCTCGCCATTGACGAGAGTCCCGTTTTTGGACCCAGCGTCCTCAAGCACCCACCGGCCAAGGACATCGTTGATCCGCAGGTGGGTTGCTGACATCCAAGAATCTGCGACCTCGAGCCTCAGCGATCGGATGCCACCGGAACTCGGCCCATCATTGCAGTAGCTCGCGGTTCGCTCTCCTCGCCCGATGATCAGGGCCCGGTATTCGTCCAGCGCGTGTCGCGCCGTCGGATCCAGCGGACGTTCGCACTGAAAAATCCGAAACAAGTAACTACGCCCGGCGAGTCTTTCCTTCTGACTCAACGTCTCGCCAGTGCCGGACTTCGTCTCGATCGACGCTGCCACCTAAAGTCCGTTTATATCATCGGTGTGTTACGGCATCGGCGTTGGACCCCAGCGCACGCGAAGCAACGCAGGTAGGCGTGTAGCTGTCCACATTGGCCTGAGTGCATACAGGTCAAAACTTACCCGAAGGAGCGCGATTCACCCGCCCACTCAAACCCCTCCTGCGCGGGCAAGCCTTGGCAACTCCGAAGTTAAATTCGCAGGTCGGGCAGGGCATGGCGGTTGCTCCGGACCCGGGGGCCAATGCCACTCAGGTTCTCGGGGGCGCAGATTCTGTGGGGGTTCGCGGCATTCGCGCTGCTCCTACCCAGTTTCTCGCACGCTTACGTGCTCAAGCGCGACGCGAGTGGTTCGGTGATCCGTTGGAACAAGCCTGTGGAGTTCATCGCCGACGAAAAGCTGAGCCAAATTCTCGGTGAGCCAAGTGCGATCGCCGCGGTCACCGGCGCCCTCAATTCTTGGAGCGCCGCAGCGCCGACGCTGCCGATGTCGATCCGCACCGGCCAGGTGGAGGGTGCCGGGTATGACCAAACGCCAGGCGCGACCAACAAAAGTGAAATTTATGCCTTGGCGCAGTGGTTGTTCGACGAAAACGCAATCGCCGTCACCCTCGTCACCACAGACACGAGCACACATGAAATTTTGGACGCGGATATTGCACTGAACATCAAGAGTCACACCTTCCGCGTCCTTCCTGTTCCCAACAGCGACAACCACTTCGACGATATCCAGAATGTCGTCACCCACGAGCTGGGCCACGCGTTGGGCCTGGCTCACAATCCAGACGATTCCAAGGTGGTGATGTATCCGTCGGCCCGCCTGGGCGAGACTTCGAAGCGCTCGCTGGCTTTGGACGACGAAGACGGCGCGGCCGCGCTCTATCCACCAGGTGGCCCGCGGATCGCCCTGGCTCACGGTTGCAATGCCGCCCCGGAGAATTGTGACCTTGCTCGCTTTGCGATGCTGCTCGCCGGTGGGCTCTTGCTCCAAAGCCGCAAACGCGCCTCTACACCCCAATGCCTTCGAGCTCAGTTGCCATGCGTCGCAGCCTGCGCATTCCTGATGCTGCCCGCTCGCGTTGGGGCACAGGACAACGAACGCGCCGATGCACCAGTGAGAGACTCGGCGATCGTCGCAACCACCGAAGTGCTCTCCACCCGCCTAAATCCGGAGTCGCAAAACGCTCGGGTGTTGCTCACCGAGGTGGAAGTGTCGATCCGCTCTTGCATCAAAGGCGATTGCCCCCAGACGCTGGTGGTATTGGTGGTGGGCGGCCGCGCCGGAAAGATCGAGCAGTTCATCGATGGCGAACCGGTACCCAAACCGGGCGACATACTCGGCATCACGCTCTCCGCCGCCCCGCCATCCCAAAGGGCGGCGGCCTTGGGCCAAGCCCGCGTGTACCGGCTTGCGCTCGAGAGAGATTTCTCGGCTTTCGCCGGCGGGTTGCGAGCGGCGGGAGTGAACGCGGTCTTTCCAACACCGGGGTCTTCAGCGCCCTACCGGTAGTTCGTGACCCGCACCTGAGGTTGTAACTCCCTGAAAGTCCGCGATCCTGCTGTTGGCGCGCCCCTTGTAGGCACCTGCCCTGACAAGGAGACAGCGATGCCGCGGCCCCCGTTTCATCGAATCCTGGTGGTGGATGACGAGGACTACGTCCGCAACGCCATCCGCCGGAGCCTCCGTAAGGAGGGCTACGAGTTGTTCTTCGCTTGCGAGCCGAGCGAGGGTCTGACCGTTCTGAGGGAGAACAAGATCGACCTGGTGATTTCAGATCACCTGATGCCCAACATGACGGGTTTGGAATTCTTGAAGATCGTCCACGACCGCCACCCGGACTGCATGCGGATCATGTTGACCGGTCACGCCGACATGCAAACCGCAATCGACGCCATCAACCAAGGTGAAATCTATCGCTTTCTGACGAAGCCGTGGGATGACACCGAGCTCAAGGTCACCATCCACCTGGCCTTCGAGCAGCTGGAGCTGATGCGCGAGAATCGCCGCCTGATGACTGCGGTGAGGCGCCAGTACGACCTGATCAAGAGCCTGGAGCGCGAGTATCCCGGGATCGGCAAACTGGTAAGGGACGCCGACGGCGCTATTTCGCTCGACCGCGACACCAGGCCATCCACGCCGGAAACTCACTAGGAACTCCGATGACCGCCGCCCCGGTGCTGCTGGTGCTCCAGGGAGAGCCGCCGGAACCGTTGGTTGCCGGCCTTAGCGAGGCTGGAGTTCAATTTCGTCGCGTTTCGGCACAAGAGGCGATTCGCGTCAGCACCTCTGCCCATCTGGCGGTCTGCGCCAGGGTTCCCGCCTGGCAGGCGGTGATCGCCCGCGTTTATCTGGGCGGGGGTGCCGCCGTCATCTGGGGCCCGCCGGTGGCTCCGCTCGAAAGTCGTGGGCTACTGCCACCCCATCTGGAAGCGGTGGAGGACCCCGCCCAGCTGATCGGGGCGTTGCGGAGGGCGAAAGAACGATCTTTAGCGGCGGGAAACCCCCAACAGCTTTCGGAGAAGCTCCTCGAACGGGTCGAGAGTGCCGAGCGGATCAGCCGCTTCGCCCAGTCGATCGCCACTCGCATTGACCTGCCCGACACGATTCAAGAGGCAATCCGCCGAACCCGCGAGCTGTGCGACTCCGACGGCGCCAGTTTGTTGCTGGTGGATCCAGCCAGTGGGGATTTGTTTCTCGACACTGTCTCCGGCCCCCAGTCGCAAAATATGCAAAGCTTTCGCCTCAGGCCCGGGCAAGGAATCGCGGGCAAGGTGGCCCAGCAGGCCACTTCGTGCTTGGTCCTGGATGCTCGACAGGATCCCGACTTTGACCCCCGCGGTGACGCCGCGACAGGACTCAGCATTGGTTCGATCATCGCGGTGCCGTTGTTACAGGCCGGCGATGTACTGGGAGTGCTGGAAGCGGTTCGCGCCGCGCGTCGACGGCCCTTCGATCCGGAGGAATTGCGCCGATTGGAGGACCTGGCGCCGCATGTGACGATCGCGGTTCACAATGCCCAGACCAACGCTCGACTCAGGGAATTCCAGCTCCAACTGGTGTCGGCGAATTCGGACCTAGAGCGAAAGGTGCACGAGCGCACCAAGCAGATTCGCAATGCCACGGTTGAATGGGAACGCACCTTCGACGCCATTGAGGAACCGATCGCATTGCAGGAAGGGTTTGTGATCCGACGTGCGAACATCGCCTATGCCAAAGAAGTGGGCCTGCTGATTACCGATGTTCCCGGACAGACCTGCCACAAGATCATGGCGGGCCTAGACAGCCCCTGCCAAGGTTGTCCATTGCCGGCGGGACGAGTTGGTGAATTGCGCGGCGAATTCACCATGAAGAGCCAGTCCCGGTTGCTGCTCTCCGGGTTCTGGATGTCTCCGCACTCCACCGACAACCGGGTGGTGGTCCATTACCGCGACGTCACCAAACAGCGTTCTTTGGAGGAACGCTTGCGCGAATCCGAGCGCTTGGCCGCCCTCGGACAGCTGGCGTCGGGAGCGGCGCATGAGATCAACAACCCGCTGGGTTTTCTGACCTCGAATCTCCAAAACCTGAACTATTGCCTGGAAGAGCTTCGGATGACCTCGAGCTTGGCCACCAAGGCGCTGGAGCTTTTGCGCGCGGATCGGAGCCTGGAGGCGCTGAAGGCGCTGGAGGAAATCCAGTATCTCGAAGGCGAGAGCGCCGCGAACGACGGGCTGGACATGATCAACGAATCTTTGGAGGGAGCCCGTCGGGTGGGGGACATCGTGCGCGGATTAAGAGAGCTCTCGCGCCAAGAGATCGCGCGAGGCGAGCCCTGCTGCGTAAACGCTTCCGTCACTCGGGTGGTGCGAACCGAATTCGGGGAACAGCCGCCAAACGTGACCTTGGACCTGCAGGCAAAAATCCGGGCCGAGATCCAGCCGCTGCAGATGGATCAGGTCCTGGGGCACATACTGCGAAACGCGAGACAGGCGATTGCCGGCGATCAGAAGGTTGCGGTGCGGACCTGGAATACGGATACCGAAGTGATCATCCAAATCAAGGACGAGGGTTGTGGGATACCTCCCGAGAATCTGCGGCGGATCTTCGAGCCGTTCTTCACCACGCGCGGCGTGGGCAAGGGCATTGGGCTCGGGCTCACTGCTGCCTACGGAATCATCAAGCGCAACGGCGGATGGATCGACGTCCAATCAGCGCCCGGGCATGGCACCACGGTGACGGTAAAGCTGCCTGGAGCGAAGCCGCAGGAAGCCGCCCATCAACGGACGTCCGCGGTCGCCTTGCCCCTCTAGTTCTACGGCGGTGGTGCGCCACTCATTCCAGCCGGGTAGGCGAAGTCAACCGCGCGGGATCGAGCAGCGAAGCCGCTTCCCGTTCGCTGAGCAGCCCCATCGCGACCACCACTTCGCGAATGGTTTTCTGCTCGGCGACGGCTTTCTTGGCCACCTCCGCTGCCTTGGCGTAACCCAACCTGGGGGCAAGCGCGGTCACCAACTGGGGGCTCTTCTCGGCGAACATTCGGCATCGCACCGCATCCGCCTCGAGGCCTTGTAGACACTTGCGGTCGAGGACGCGAATCGCGTTGGTTAGGTACGTCAATTGAGCGCACTGGGCGTACGCAATCACAGGCATCATCACGTTGAGCTCAAGCTGCCCCGCGGCGCTGGCAAGCGCAATCGTGTGGTCGTACCCCAGGGCCTGCATGCAGACCATGTTCGTCATTTCGACGATCGACGGGTTCACCTTGCCCGGCATGATCGACGAACCCGGCTGCACCGCCGGGAGGATAATCTCGCCGATCCCGGTGTTGGGACCCGACGCGAGCAGCCGCAGGTCATTGCAGATCCGCGTCAGATCCAAGGCCAGGTTCCGCACCGCTCCGGACAACACCGCAAAGGGGGCCATGCTTTGCATCGCTTCGAAATAGTCCTCGGCGCAGGTCAGCGGCTCTCCAGTCAAGCCGGACAATTCCTTGGCCATGCCTTCGCGGTAGCCCCTCGGGATGTTGAGCCCAGTGCCGACAGCGCTCCCTCCGATCCCAAGCGGTCGAAGCGTCGCCCTCGCGCTGTCGATCCATTCGGCGTGTCGGCGCAAGTTGGGAGACCAAGCACCCACCTCCTGACCCAGCATCATCGGCGCGGCATCCTGAAGGTGGGTGCGGCCGCTCTTGACGACGGTAGAGAAGCGCTGAGCCCTTTCCTGCAGGGTGGCAGCGGCTTGCCTGGTGACTTCCACGATCGGCTTTGACAGTTCCAAAGCAGAAAGCCGCATCGCGGTCGGTATAACGTCGTTGGTGGATTGACCCAGGTTCACATGGTCGTTGGGGTGAATCTGGGAAGTGTCGCCTCGCTGCAAACCGATCAGCTCATTGGCGCGGTTGGCGATCACCTCGTTCACATTCATGTTGTGACTGGTGCCTGCTCCGGCCTGGAAGACGTCGACTACGAACTGGTCGGCGAGCTTGCCTTCCACCACCTCTTGAGCCGCCTTTTCGATGGCTTGGGCTACGTTCGCCTTCAAGGCTCCAGCCCGCGCATTCACGCGCGCGGCGGCAAGCTTGATCAGCGCCGTAGCCTTGACAAACGCAGGAAATGGCTTCAGCCCTGAGATTGGAAAATTCTCGATCGCTCTAGCGGTTTGGATTCCGTAGTAAGCGTCCGCGGGCACCTCTCGTTCGCCCATCGGATCTTTTTCTACTCGGGTCTTCATTCTCCACCTCCTTGAAGCAGGCGGAGTCTCCAGCACTCAATCCCTCATGTCTACTGCTCGATGGATCGGCGATTACATCGACTTTTCTTGAGCAGAAGCGATCAATCCGAGCTGCAACTCTTGCGCAGTCTCCAGCTGTCGCCTCTGCGTTGGAGCGGTGCATCACCTCGCGAATCAGAACAGCAACCGCATCGGGTGCTCCAGCAATCCTTTAAGCTCCCGCAGGTACTCTGCCCCCAAAGCGCCGTCGATCACTCGGTGATCGCCCGAGAGCGTAGCAGACATCATCTTGCGCACCACCACTTGGCTGCCCCGCACCACCGCTTTGTCCGCGACCTGACCTATCGCGACGATTGAAGCCTGGGGTGGGTTGATGACTGCTACAAAAGAGTCCACGCCGAACATGCCAAGGTTCGAAATCGTCAGCGAGCCGCCGTTGTACTCCTGCGGCTTTAGAGCCTTGCGGCGCGCGCGTTCCGCCAAATCCCGCGCCTCGGCCGCGATCGCCGACAATCCTTTCTGATCCGCGTCGCGGATGATCGGGGTGATCAACCCCTCCTCGATCGCCACCGCAATCCCGATGTCCACGTTCGCGTATTGCAGCAATCGCTCACCTTGCAGCGAGACGTTCATCTTCGGCATCCGTCGAAGAGCGATCGCCGCTGCTTTCACCACAATGTCATTGACCGAGATTTTGGCGTCGAGCGCCTTGGCCTCTTCGCGTATCTGCATCGCGGCGTCCATCTCGATGTCGACGGTCAAGTAGAAGTGAGGAACACCCGGTTTCACTTCGCTGAGTCGTTGCGCGATCACCCTTCGTATCGAGCTCAATGGAACCACCTGGGGCTCGCGGCGCTCCACCGCCGCGGGAACCGCCAAGCTCGGTCCCAGCCGTGGCGCGGTCGCTCCTTGAGTCAGTGCCGCTTCGATATCTCGCTTGATGATCCGACCCTGCGGGCCTGACCCCTGCATCGCATTGAGGTCCAGCCCCCGTTCCTCTGCCATGCGCTTCGCCAGCGGCGAGGCTCGTAGCCTGCCTTCCTCCGACTGTGTTTCCTCTTCTCGGCGGATCGGAACCACCTGCGCCGGACCAACCTGGAGCCGAGGCATCGGGGCAGCGGGTGGCGGCGGCTTCGCCGCTGCGACGACCGGCTTGGGGGGCGGCGCGGCTTGGGCGGCCGGCGCGGGTGCCGCTTTGGGCGGCGGAACCGGGGCTTCGACCTTCTCGCCTTTCTCGCCCAGGTAACCGATTGGAGCTCCCACCGGGACGCTCTCATTTTCCCCCACCACGATCTTCAGCAGGTAACCGTCCTCATAGGCTTCGACCTCGAGGTTGGATTTGTCCGTTTCGACCTCGGCCACCGCATCACCGGAGGAGATCTTGTCTCCCTCCTTCTTTAGCCACTTGGTGATTTTCCCCTCTTTCATCGTGGGGGAGAGTGCGGGCATTTGAATCGGTGTCGACACGGAATTTTAAGCCTCCTCTCGGTACATCACGTTTTTCACGGCTTCGATGATCCGCGGCGCATCTGGTTGGATCGCGTTCTCCAAATTCGCAGCGTACGACATGTTCACGTCCAATCCGGTAACCCGACGTACCGGGGCATCGAGGTGGTCGAACGCCTTCGCTTGGATGGTGTCGACCACCTGGGCTCCGAAACCGCCGTGCGGCCAACCTTCCTCGACAACAACTGCTCGGTTGGTTTTTTTCACCGTGTTCAGGATCGCTTCCTCATCCAGCGGGCGGAGGCTGCGAAGATCCAGGATCTCCGCTCGGATTCCCTCCTTTTCCAGCTCGGCGGCCGCCTGCTCGCAGAAGTAGTACATTCGCGACCAGGTGATGATCGAGACGTCGCGTCCCTCTCGCTTCACCTCCGCCTTTCCTATCGGCACCAGCAACTCGCCGTCCGGCACCTCGCCCTTGATGGCGTAGAGCCGCTCGCCCTCGAACATCACTACCGGGTTGTCGTCGCGAATTGCCGACTTGAGCAGTCCCTTGGCGTCACTCGGCGTAGCCGGGGCGACGACTTTGATCCCCGGGAAATGCGAATAGACAACGTCGAATTCCTGGGAATGCTGGGACGACAAGCGCCCTCCAGCGCCAGCCGGCCCGCGGAAGACAATCGGACAACGCAGCTGTCCGCCAGACATGTGCCGCAGCTTGGCGGCGTTGTTGAGAATTTGGTCGATGGCCAGAAGCGCAAAGTTCCAGGTCATCAGCTCGACCACGGGCCGGAGCCCAACCATCGCCGCTCCCACCCCAATGCCGCAGAAACCGAGCTCCGAAATTGGCGTATCCACCACTCGCGCGCTGCCAAACCGGGCCAACAATCCTTGTGAGACCTTGAAGGCTCCGTCGTAGAGACCGACTTCTTCGCCCATCAGAAGGACATTCGTGTCTCGGGCCATCTCTTCTGCGAGCGCCTGATTCAACGCTTCGCGATACATCATTTCAGCCATGGATCTTCCTCAACCCGTCTTCTTGGTCGCCTTTTCCTTGGGCTCGAGCTCCCAGGTGACTTTGAGCTCCTGCCCGGAGGGAAATGAGGGCCATTCCACTTGGACCCCGAGTACCCGCTCGCGCGGATGAACGTCCGGTTCGCCCGGTTCCACAGTCGTATCGACCCAAAGCTCGTCCAATGAAGGCTCAGGGGACTGGTCGGCGAACTTGATCGCGTCATCGACGACCTTCTTCACTTCGGCATCGATCCGATCCAGCTCTTGCTCACCGGCGCTCTTATCCTTGATAATTTGTTCTCGCAGCTTGGGAATTGGGTCGTCGTGTCGGTACTGCTCCACCTCCGCTTTGGTGCGGTAGGTGGCCGGATCTGCCATCGAGTGGCCGCGATAGCGGTAGGTTCGCGCCTCAACGAGCACTGGCCTCTTCTTCGAACGCATTTCGCCGGCACAATCTTTGATGAGATCGTACACCGCTCGCACGTCCATCCCGTCCACGACCTCGCCGCGCATGTCGTACCCAGGAGCTCGCTTGTAGATCTCGGATTCTGCCGAAACCCGTTCAAAGGCCGTACCCATGCCGTAGCGGTTGTTTTCGCAGATGTAGAGGACTGGCAATTTCCACTTCGAAGCCATGTTGAGGGTCTCGTGGAATGCCCCTTGGTTGGCGGCGGCATCGCCGAAGAAGCAAAGGGTGATTCGGTCTTCATTCCGATACCGCGAGGCAAAAGCCATTCCGGCCGCGAGTGGAATTTGCCCTCCCACAATCCCGTAACCGCCGTAGAAGTAGTGCTCGATGTCGAACAAGTGCATCGAGCCGCCTTTCCCTTTGCTGTAGCCTCCGCTCCTCCCGAACAGCTCGGCCATCACCATTCCAGGATTGGCGTCGCGGGCCAAGGCATGACCGTGATCGCGATAGCCAGTAAGCATGAAGTCGTCAGGTCGAGTGGCTTCGACCGCTCCCACCACCACCGCCTCCTGACCGATGTAAAGGTGGCAAAAACCCGCAATTTTCCCCAGCCCATATTGCTGACCCGCCCGCTCCTCGAACCGGCGGATCAGGACCATCTTGCGATATATCGCCAGCAGTTTTTCTCTTGGAATGGCGCTGCCCACATCTCCTCCAAATCAAATCGGCGGCTGAAATAGCGTGCGAGCAGCCGATCCACAAAGACTTTAGGCAGCTAATTTACGCTGGCTCACGTCTCGGCGCGTTGCGAAAACTCATCTTCCGGCTCAAAAGCGCTGCCGCAGTGGCCGCAAGCCCGAGTAACGAGAGTCCAACCCCCCAAGGCAGCAACGGATCCGAGAATCTGAACTCCACCCGATGCTCTCCCGGAGGTACTTCCACCCCCATAATTGCCCCGTCGACCATGCGCAGGTCCCCTGATCGGCGGCCATCGACGAACGCGTGCCAGCCCGGGTAATGGCTCATCGAGAAAATCACAAAGCCACCCCCTGCACCGGCGCGTATCAGGGCAGAAGCTTGGTGGCGCGCCTGAGTGACGTGGAGGATCTCGGCGGATTCGAAGGCCCGCGAGGCAACCTGCTCGACGACGGCGGTGTTGACCAGATCCGCTTCGGGCCGAGCCAATTCCTGAACGGCTTCGTCCAACGACCCGACGCCCTTGATGCTCCGAACAGAGCGAATGCGAGGCAGGCAGACCGGCGCCTCGAAGACTCCCAAGTGTGCATCAGGCAGATTCACGGCCGTCTTGAACCCGACGATTTTCCCGATGCGACCCCCGGCGTCTGAGGACAAGACCCAGCAGACGTTAAAAATCGCCGCGAGTTTCGCCGGTTCGTCGTAGAGCGTCAGGGCAACCCGGTCCCAGCGCGCGAGCGAGACCGCGCCGTAGCCAGAGCTTTCCTCGAGGCCAAAAATCCCGCCCAGGTTGCTTTTGAGCGTTTCTAATTCCCACCTGCGACGCTCGTACCGGCCCTCGAGCGTGAGGTCATTCGGGGCGTAGCGCTCCAAATCCAGGAAGTCTCGGAAGTAGCGAAATGGGCGAGCTTGTCCGAGACGCCACAACCCATCCACCACGGCGGGCCGCTCGGTGTACAGCCCCTTGTTCGCGACCCAAATCAACGGGCGCGCCGCAAGCAACAGGTCGCCGGCAACCAGCGCCGTCAAGCCCCAGAGGTAACCTGCGGGAGTCCCCGGTCGGCTTCGAAGTAGCCAGAGCATCGCCAGGCCCCCCCAGAAGGCTGAGGTAAACATGGACAGAAGCCCCGCCTCGACCACCGCTCGAGGATCGGCCCGCAGACGATGGGCCGCCAGCAGTCTGCCGACACCCACGGCCAGCGGACCTCGCCACAGAGTCGAAATGATCGCGAGAAGGAAAATGAGGCCCAGCGCCACCCCGACTGCCGCGATTCGCCGCCTTCCGGCGCCCTCTGCTCCAAGCCGCGCGAACCCGTTGGCCACGAGGATCGCCATCCCCAAGGAAGTGAGCAGCAGGTACTTTTCCGGATACCGGAAAAATCGAAACGGAGGCACGTGGAGCAGCCAGTTTCCGAGTCCAAAGTGAGGCCCTAGCGCCAAAATCAGCCCCAAGCAGAGCAGGCTCGCCGCCAGCGCGCTCCGGCGATCCGCGCCGATGCCTAGGAAGCCGACCACGGCGGCAGCCGCGCCGAGGTAGCCACTCATCGCAAAAGGTAGGGCTCCGGGCCCTTGCACTGCGAAAGTGGGCCAAAAGAACGGCGGCTCGACGTACTTTCCAAAGGGGAAGGCGAAAAACAGCTCGAAGAGTCGCACTGGATGAAACGAGAAGCTGGTGAAGAACTGTTGCGTGGGCTGCGAACGCGTAGAAAGCTGCAGAAGCTCCCACGCGGGCAACAGCTGGGCGGCAGCGAGAAGTGCCGCCAGCGCCGAGGCAACGAGCAACACCCCGAGCCGCAAGCGTCTTGCCGGAAAAAACACCATCATCAACAAAGAAGCGAGGACGCTGAACAGCACTGACTGCGGATCGCCGCTGAGCGCTTGCGCGGCCAACAACGCGCCCGCCACTCCGGCTCGCCACGTCCAAGCTCGGTCGTCGAGCAGCACCGCCATCACCCAGGGCACATAGGCCACCCCGGCCATCAGGGGCCCTGCGTTGACCAGTCCAACCAGATAGCCCGACAGTAGGAAGGCCAGCGCTCCCCCGATCGCGGGTTGAAGCTGCAAGCCCAACCGCCTCAGCAGGACGTATGCTCCCAGTCCCGCGGCGATGTGGTGCAACCAAAGCAACCACGCGTACGCCCGTGGAAAAGAGAGCCACTGATACAGCGCGTTGGGAGGATAAAGTACCGCGGCGTGAATGTTGCCGATCGCGGGTACTCCGCTTTCGTACGAATTGTCCCACTGCGGCAATTCGCCAGCGCGATAGCTTTCGGCCGCGGCCTGTCTCGTCGGCCAATAGTAGTTCATCACGTCGCGGGCGTAGAGCACATCGTCGGAAAACACCGCGCCGCCAAACACCAGCCCTGAGGCGACAACGAGCACGACCGCCGCTGCCAGGCCGCCTGACGCGGCCTCACCCGGGCGCGGGATTCGATGACGCTCGGGCATTTGGAAGTCTTAGCTCATCGCCAAGAATCGCGAGATGGCAATCTCCGTTTTTGCATCGGGGGTGGCGCCAGTGCGACAGGCCTTCAGGACCTCCCGGATCGGCCGCCATCTAAGCTCGCTTCCCTCCTCCAGGGGTGAGCCATCTCCGATGGCGGCGGCTTGCGCCTTTCCCGTCGCATCGACCGCGGTGATGTAGATTTTCTCGGAAAGAACGCCGGGCACCGCAAAGAAGGGGCTTCCGAGCACCTGGATCTCGCTCGGGTCCACCTTGATGCCCGCCTCCTCTTCCACCTCGATTGCGGCGCGCTGGCGCAACCCGGGTTCCCCTTTGTCGCTCGGTTCCAGCAACCCGGCAACGATCTCCTCCACGCGCAGGTGATGCTGCGGGTCAGGAAGGGCGGTCTCTTTGCCGCGTCGAAAGTACGCGGCCGGGCGGAGGTTTTGACGGGTGAGCACTTCGACCTGATCACCCCGCCGCCGGTACACCAGAACCGCCACCGCATCGAGAAACGGGCGATCCACGACGTCCACCCGGTAGTGACGAGAAGTGGTGCCATCGGCGCGGCGGTTTTGGCACAGCAACCGCCGGATCTGCAAAAAGCCCTCGTCGCAACGCGAGGTCGCGGATAAATCCTGCAGAATCTCGATTTCCACCACTTGAGTGGCGCCCGAACCTTCCATGCAATCCTCCGAACCGACGGCGCAATATAACGTGCGCGACGCCCCTCGCCGTCAAGCGGCAAAGTCGGGACTATCGAACATTTTTCCGCGTAACTCTAGACCCATGCGCAACTCAAATGCCTGCCGAGCCCAGGAGAACCCGGACAACTAAAATTGTGCGAGCAGGAGCACGCTCGCGCCGCCGAATCCCGGGTGGGCCAGCCCGAAGCTTATCTGCGCCCGCAGGTGAAAGTGCTTCGCCGGAGAGTATTGCCACTGAGCGTAGGCGCTGTCCTCGTAGTGTGGCAAGTCCTGTTGCACGCCGTTCAAAGTCACTGCGAAATGCGGGAATCCGGTCACGTATCCCAATTCTGCCTGATTCGTTGCTCCTTCCCAGACCGCGCCAACACGGAAGCCGGGCTCAATCCGAAACAACTGGTAGGCATCGCCCGCGCGCGCGTGAAAGCTATCAGCGAGGAGGCGGACTCCACCACGCAGCGCCAGCGGCCACCCGATGTTCGGCCGCAACAGCGCCTCCGCGCGGGTGGTGGTCTGGAGCCGGCGATTCGTTATCGTCTGACCGTTCTCATCGCGATCGTCCCGCAGCCCCAGCAAGTCAAAGCGCAAGTCTCCTTCCCACTGGCGCCTCGCATAGCGCAAGTGAAACTCGTACTCGGCCCGGGCGCTGGCCTGGTAGGTGACAGGACGAGTGTCTGGAAAGAAAGTCTCGGTCGGGGAAATGAGGTCTAAGCGGCTGTACAGCGACCATTCTCCGTCTGACCAACGAGCTTCCAGTTCGGGATGGAACGTCGGAGAGTTACGGTGGCCGCCCACGCGATTGAGCTGATTGTAGAAAGTGGCGTCGAGCACCAGTCGCGCCAGCAGGTACCGTTCCCGGGTGAGGTCTCCAACCAGGCCACTGGCACCGATCGCGTAAGTCTCCTTTTGACTGCCCGGAATTGCCGGCGAGCCGGATGGCCCGAGCCACAGCCAGGGCAATATCCGACCCCAGAGATCTACTACCAGGCGAGTGAGGCGCAGATCCGGATCTCGGTCGTTCCGGACGTCCCCATGAAACAAAATTCGGGAGCTCAGCGGGAGGTTGACCACGCCTCGCTCTACCGCGTTGAGGTCGCTGAAGTGATAGCCGCCCAATCCAAGCCAGATTTCGTTGGTCGAATACCTGCCTTGTTCCCACTCGGACCGAAGGGCGGGAGAAAGTTCATACACTTCAGCTTGGACGTTCTTGCGCGGGTCGAGGAGGGGACCGGGGATCTGGGCGAAGCAGCGCCACGCGGACAGAACGATGCCGACCGCCACCGCCGCCCGGTGGCTTTCGCGGCCCATCAGAAGATCGCTCCCAGCGAGCCATTCAACCCGCCGAAGTCGCCGGTGAAGACTTGATGACTGATAAGAAACTTGAGGTAGATGTTTTTCCGCGGGCGCCACTGAGCGGAGAGATAGACCTTGTCGCCGTAGCCCACAGGCGACAAACCGCTCCATGTAGGATCTCCTTGGATTTCCCGCTGGGAACGCGCCAAAGCGTATCCCGCATCCAAACGAAACAGACCGAGGTCGAGTGTAGTGCCGCCACGAATTCCAACATCCCAGCGCGAGAAGGTGAACGGTAGCCCCGCGTCGAATCCCCTTCCCTGATCGCTGGCCAACAGGAGAACCGAGTAGATGCGGAAGAGGTCGGAAAGCGGGAGGGTTGCGTAGATCCGCGCATACGCGAGCGTGCGACGAAGCTGATTGCGAACCTGAAGCTCGCTTCGATCATTGTCGAGGAGGCGGAGTATGCCGCGGATCCCGAATCCCCCTTCACGGCGAGCCCAACCGGTGGGCTCCCAGCGAAGATGAAATGCTACGTCGTTGCGCTGATTGGCCTGGACCTGAGCGGGCGTCGTGAAACGAACGTCGCTCTTGGTTCCGAGATCCGCCCGGAGCCATGCGGAAAGGCCCTCCCGGCTGCCGCGCAGCTCGGCCAGTACCCGCCATACCGCCGAATCGCGCACGCCGCCCTCGGGATTTCTGCCATTGAAGAATGGCGCGTCATCCAAGAGCCGCAGCACGGCGTACTGCTTTCGGTCAGCCGATGCCGCCATCGCGCCCAGTCCCAGCGCTCCCTCGTCTTTTCGCAGGCCGGGGCTAGCGGTCGCGAGCAACTCGAGCCACGGAAGAACGCGGAACGAGAAGTCGGTCAACAATCGGGTCACTTCCTGCTCGCGGGTCCGGTAATCCTCGACATCCAGATGGAAGCCGAGCCAGGGAGTTGGGCGCAAGTTCACCTGCGCCTCTTCGATCGAGAACAGCTCGTTCAGCGTGACGCTGCCGAGATCCAGCCGAATCGCCTGCTGAGCGTATCGGGAGGCTTCCCAGGCAGCCTGTTCCTCGGGGCTGTAGTCGTAGAGGTCATACTCGATGAATTTCAGGGCATCGAAGACCTCGCCGGTCGCCTGCGCCTGTGCTCCTCGGCAAATCAAGACGACGGCGAGCGCGAGAAGCCCCGGATTCCACCGCGGCCCGCGGGTCCGCCCACAGACAGCCTCCTCTTGGGCAGAAGAGGGCAATCGCTTAGGGGAAGCGGCCGCTCGCCGCCAACAGGTCCAGCCGCGCTTGGCGCGAGGCGTCTTCCGCAAGAGCAGCCAAGAGCTCAGCGTCCCGCGCTCGCCGCTCGGCGTCGATCACTTCGAGGTTGGTGGTCGCGCCGGCCCGATACGCGATGTTGGCAAGCCGCAGGGCCTCCTGGCTCAGCTGAGCGGCATCCCGAGCCGCCTTGAGGGCGTCGTCGGCTCGCCGTAGCGCCTCAAACGAGGTACGCACATCGGACTGGGCCTGCCGCACCGCCCCCTCGAGCGCCACCTTGGCCTCCTCCGCGAGGGCAGCTCGTTCGTGGCCCAGACCGTAGCGAAGGCCACCATCGTAGAATGGAATGGTCAGGATCAGCTGCGCTTGCCAGCCGGTGTTGGGGACGGTGAGCGTGGCGTGGTTTTGATAGAAGGGCTGAAAAGTCGCGGTGATCAACGGCGCGTACTCCGTCCAGTTCAGGCCCAGCGACTCATCCGCAGCCTGTTTGCGAGCCTCGAAGGAAAGAATGTCCTGGCGGCGGGCGATGGCTTCGCGCAGCGCGTCTTCGATCGACGGCGGCGATGCCAGGACCACGTCGTCGCTGGCGTCCATCGGCTCGTTGGCGCCGATCAACACGCCCAGAGCTTCCCTGGCCCGGGTCAACGCGGTGTGGGCGGCCTGCAGCAGCCCTCGGTCGGTACTGTACTCCTGGGCAGCGCGAACCTCGTCGATCCGATTGCCGACCCCGCCCGCAAACCGAGCGGTGGCGAAGTCCATATGCGCCTTGGCATTGTCCTGCGCTTGCTCGGTGACCAGAACCTGCTTCCTTTGAAAGATGATCGTCAGATAGGCCCGCGCGGCGGCAAGCGCGATCTGCCGCCGAAGATCCTGCTCGCCGGCGCGGGTCACCTTGACATTGGTGGATGACCGTATCCACTGCGCCCATCGTTGAGGTGCGATCAACGGGAGCGAGAAAGTGATGTTGGCGTTCACCAGGTCCTTGGTGGCAATTGCTCGGTTGTCCTGCCTGCGGTCGTCATCCAGCCGGGTGTAGGTTCCGTTGCCGAAGATCGTGGGCAATGAGGACGAGCGCGTCTCTTCGACCAGGGCTACAGCCCGCCGTACCTCGAGGGATGCGGTGATGGTCGTGGGGTTCAAAGCGAGGGCGCGGGAGACGGCATCAGCCAAGCTGATCCGTTGCTTTGGCGGTAGATACTTGTCCTCCTGTAACGACGGGGCCGGCTGCGGCGTGGGCTGCGAGAAAGCGCGGATTGCGCAGGCACAAAGCCAGAGGGCGGCAATAAGTGTTTTAGGCACTCACGATCTCCGGAACTTTGCTCAAGGGGTCCTTCTCATCGTCCAGCAGCGAGTCTCGTTTGGCGAACCGATCCAGCAACGTGTAGAGGGTGGGGACGAGAAACAGCGTGAAGAGAGTGGAAATCGTCAAGCCGCCAATCACCGCCCTCGCCAGCGGAAGGTTGGTTTCGCTGCCTTCGCCGATTCCGATCGCCATCGGAATCAGTCCCAGAATGGTGGCGATGGTGGTCATTAAAATCGGGCGCAACCGGGTTCTCCCTGCAAGCACGGTGGCCTCGAAGAGCGGCTTTCCACGGCGGCGCAACACGTTGGCGAAGTCGACCAGCAACACGCCGTTGGAAACCACGATCCCGACCATCATGATGATTCCCATGAAGCTGTTCACGCTCA
>Ga0126369_10000695_pt1 | contig 22362 bp, 15 predicted proteins | sample PanSoiMetaPlot_1_FD_109646 | JGI IMG/M metagenome (GOLD analysis project Ga0126369, IMG submission 109646) | Tropical forest soil microbial communities from Panama - MetaG Plot_1 | ecosystem: Environmental > Terrestrial > Soil > Tropical forest > Bulk soil | place: Panama | collected 2016-02-17
CGACTGCGTCGAGTCCCAGCTCACCTGGTACGGCGGACTCGTCACCCGCCCCCCCACGTTCGCTCCGTCCACCTGGAACTGCACCCACGCCACGCCCACGTTGTCGCTCGCGCTCGCGCTCAATACCACCGCCGTACCCGACACCGTCGATCCAACACCCGGCCCCGTCACCGTCACCACCGGCGGCGTCGTGTCCGTCTGCAGCGGCTTCAGCGCGATCACCTGCGCGGACATCGGACCCGACGTGTTGTCGGTGGCCGTGCGCGCGCCCGTCGCGCCGGCCGCCGCCTGCAGCGCGTCCTCGCCGAAGTTGCCGTCGAAGTTGTTGCGCGCGGTCATTCCCGAGCCCGCCGCCCACGAGCCGCCGTCGAAGTTCACGAACATCGCGGCGACCAGGTCGCCGGGACGGGTGGTCGTCACGGACGGCGTCGCCGGGGTGGCGGTGTTGCCGGCGTCGATGCCGGCCGCCGCGTCGAGCGGCGACGTGGGATCGACGTTCACGTAGTCCACGACGCCGATGTCGGTCCACGAACTCCCCGACACGTTCCACGTGTACGAGGTGGGCTCGCTCGCGGTCGCGACCCTGTACCACACCTGGGCGTGGAACACGGACGGGGTGCCGGAGGCCGCCGTCGTGTTGAGCGCACGTGTCCAACCGGCCGGCGGGGTCACCGTCACGGTGCTGCCGTCGAGCTCCATCGAGGCCACCAGCACGTCGCCCGCCGCGACCCCCGCCGGGGCGGCCACCGTGGTGCCGTTCGTCACGCTCGAGCGCGAGCGGAACGCGGGAGGCGGCGGCGCGGTCGTGAACGTCGCGTCGGCCGAGAGCGCCAGGTTGCCGTTCACGTCGCGGCTGCGCACGCGGAAGTGGTAGGTCGTCTTCGGCGTGAGGCCGCTCACGGCCTGCGAGTGGGTCTCCGTCAGCGCCGCGTTCAGGGTGGTGCTCGTGCCGTACGCGGCGGTCGGGCCGTACTCGACCTGCGTGTCCGACGCGCGGTCGGTGCTCCAGGTGACCGTCGCCGAGGTGCCCGTCACGGAAGAGACCGCCACGTTGGAGATGGCCGGCGGCACCATCGGGTTGGCCACTGTCACGCTCACGGGCGCCGTCGTGGTCGTGTTGCCGGCCGCGTCCCACGCCTTCGCGGCGACGGTGTGCGCGCCGTTGGGCACGAGGCTGCTGTCCCACGACATCGTGTACGGCGGGTAGGTGACGGGCGCGCCCAGTGGGCTGCCGTCCAGCAGGAACTGCACGCCGGACACGCCGACGTTGTCGGAGGCGCTCGCCGCCACGTCCACCACGCCGGAGACGCTCGCGCCGGCTGCCGGCGCCGTCAGGCTCACGGCCGGGGCCTGCGAGTCGGGGACGCTGACGATCCGCACGATGCTGGCCACCGACGGAACGCCGCTGCTGTTGACCACGAACAGCATGTAGTAGCCGGGCGGAGCCAGGTTGGCGGAGATCGGCGCCTGCACGCTCAGCGAGCCGCTGCCCGCCGTGAAGTTGAGGGGCACGTACCGCTGCGACCCGTCGTACGTGTGCGTGTTCGTGGCCAGGTCGACCAGGGCCACCGACTGGATGCCGGCGGCGTCCGGCGTCTGCACCGACATGGTGCTTGCGTATGGGGCGCTGCTGGGCGCGGAGCTGATCGTAGGCCGAGCGCCCTTGAACAGATAGGGCGGCGAGTAGATCTCGGCCGTCGCGTAGTCGTGCGCCGTGGACCAGCGGCCTCCGCCGGCCGCCAGCACCCGCCCGTCGGGCAGCAGCAGCGCTGTGGAATGGTACATGCGTGGGTTCTGGAGTGCCGCGACCGTCGTCCAGGTCTGCGTGGCGGGATTCCAGATCTCGGAGGGGAGCGAGCCGTTGAGGTCCGCCTGGTCGACGTCCTGCGAGCCGCCGATCGCCATGACCTGCCCGTCCGCCAGGACGACCAGGTTGTGCTGGTAGCGGCCGTACGACATCGGCGCCGTCGAGGCCCATGTGGGCGTGGCGGCGTTCATGTCGATGACGGCCGTCGCCCCGCCGGTGGGTGACGACCAGGCGGAGCCGCCGCCGCTCACGAGGAACTTGCCGGGCCGGTACATCGCGTACGAGCCGAACAGCACGGGGCTGTTGGGCTCGACCGTCAGCGTCTGCGCGTTGGGGTCGAGCAGGCGCACGTGGCCGCCCTCCGGGTCGAAGACGGCCAGCTGGCCGCCGGGCAGCAGGAAGGTCATCGGGTAGCCGTCGTCGTGCACGAACGAGGTGCTGACCGACGCGAGCCTGCTCCAGCTGTTCGTGGTCGGGCTGTAGATCTCCGGCGTGTCGTCGTAGCTGCCGGGCGAGACCTGGCCGCTGATCGCGACGACGCGGCCGTCGCCGAGCATCGTGGCCGTCGGATACCAGCGCGGCACCGTCAGGTTGGGCCCGGCCGACCAGCCGTTCGTCGACGGGTCGAAGATCTGCGTGGAGTTGATGCCGACCTCGCCGCCGTTGTGGCCGCCGACGACCAGGATGCGCCCGTCGGGCAGCTGCACCTCCGCCGAGCAGAAGATCTGGGTCGTGGTGTTGGGGGCGGGCGTGAACACCTGCGTGGTGGGGTTCCAGACCCGCACGGACGGCGTACCGCCGGTCTCCCACGCGTCCCAGACGACGACGTTCCCGTTGTCCAGCAGCGACGAGTGGACGGCCACCAGCGGCCAGTTCATGAGGGTTCCCCACTGGCCGGCCGTCGACGGGTCGGAGCCCGTGGCGGCCGCCAGGGCGGGCGCAGGCGCGGACGCCCGGTCGGACGACGCCGCGACGGCGACGAGCGCGAGGCCCGCCAGCGCGAACAGGACGATGTTCGGTCTCGGTGCCAGCCGCCGCCCGGCGCGGCCGGCACCCCTCTCGACGAGAGCCAATCCGGAAGTTCCCCCCCTCTGCGGCCGTTACGGCACGGTGAAGACCACGTCGACCCAGTAGTTGGTCGAGTTGAAGCTGTTGGTGGGGAAGGCGCTGGCGCCGTACACGTACACGCCGTTCGAGCCGTCCGTCCCGTTCGCGAGCCCGTGCAGCGGCCACGCATCGGCGCTGGCGCCGTTGAAGAAGCCGCCGGACGAGGAGTAGAAGCCGACGTCGGTGTGGTACGAGATCACGTACGTCGTGTTGGCGGTGATCTGCACCGGCGTGGAGAACGTGACCTGCTGCCACCCCGAGGCTGACTCGCCGGTGAACGTCGCGGTCGCCAGCAGCTGGCCGCTGCTCGACCACAGGTGCGCCGTGTGCGTGCCGGTGTTCTGGCTGCCCTTGTAGAAGCGGGCGCCCGTGATCGTGCCCGCGACGTCGGTGCGGAACTTCATGCCCACCTCGATCGCGGAGTTGTCGTTCGACGAGGCCGTCTGCGGCGTCGCCGTGCTGGCGAACACGCTGCAGGGGCAGCCGGACGTCGTGAACGTCCAGCTGACCGGCGTCATCACGTTGCCGAAGCTGTCGGTGGCGCCGCTGACGCTGGCCGTGAACGTCGTGTTCTGGGCCAGCAGCGCGTTGGGCTGCAGGGTGGCGACCCTGGTCGTCGTGTTGTAGCTCAGCGTCGCCGGCACGGCGGTGTTGCTGGCGTCCTTCAGGGTGAACACGATCGTCGACTGCTGGACCGCCTTGTTGAACGTCGCCGTGACCGCGGTGTTCCACTGCACGCCGGTCGCGCCGGGCGCGGGCGACTGCGCCGTCAGGCTGGGCGGCGTGGTGTTCTGGGCGATCGTGTTGAAGGACACGTCCACCCAGTAGTTGGCGGCGTTGTACGTCTGGGTCGGGAAGGTCGACGTCCCGGCGTAGAGGTACAGGCCGTTGCCGCCGCTGCTGCCGCTCGCCAGGGCGTGGAGCGGCGAGTTGTCCACTGACGACTGGAGCCCGAAGGACGAGACCGCGTAGCCGCCGCCGGAGCTGTGGTAGGACGCGACGTACGTGGTCCCGGCGGTCACGGCAACGGGGTCGAGGAAGTCGACCTCCTGCCAGCCGGACGCCGTCTCGTTGGTGAACGTGGCCTGCGCCATCAGCTGGCCGGTCGAGCTCCACAGGCTGCCGACGTGCGTTCCGGTGTTCCCGGAACCCTTGTAGAAGCGCACGCCCCTGACGTAGCCGCTCACGTCGGCCTGGAACTTGACGCCGACCTCGATAGCCGAGCCGTCGTTGGCCGTTGGGGTGGCCGGCGTGGCGGAGCTGGAGAAGATCGTGCAGGGGCACGTCATCGTGGTGAAGCTCCACGAGTACGGCGCCGTCATCGCATTGCCGGCGCTGTCGGTCGCCCCGCTCACGGTGGCGGTGAACTTGGTGCCCTGGGCCAGTGCCGCGCTGGGCGTAAAGGACGCCGAGTTGGTGGTGCCGTTCCAGGCGACGGTCCCCGCCACGGAGCTTCCGGTCGGGTCCTGCAGCGTGAACTTGATCGAGGAGGCCACGACGGCCTCGTTGAAGTTGGCGACCACCGGACTGCCCAGCGGCGCGCCCGTCGAGCCCGACACCGGGGTCGCGGAGGTCACGCCGGGCGCCCCCACGCCCACGAAGTTGCTGTTGTAGACGACATCGACCCAGTAGTTGGTCGCGTTGAACGTCTGGTTGGGGAAGACGCTGCTCGACGCGTACGCGAACACGCCGTTGCTGCCGCTCGGGCCGTGCAGCGGCCACATGTCGTCGGGCTGGGTGAAGAAGCCGGGCGTCGCCGGGTACCCGCCGCTCGGCGCGTGGTACGACGCGATGTACACCGTGTTGGCGCTGACCGGGACGGGCGACGGGAACGTGAAGGTCTGCCAGCCGCTCGAGGTCTCGTTGGCGAACGTGCCCTGCGCGATCAGGCCCCCGGTGCTCGTCCACAGGCTGGCGACGTGCGTTCCGGTGTCGGAGGCCGGCTTGAAGAACTTGATCGCGTTGATGTAGCCGCCCTGGTCGGCAGTGAACTTGGTCCCCAGCTCGACTGAGGAGGTGTCGCCCGATCCGGCCGGCGCGGCAGAGCTGGAGAACAGCGAGCACGGGCACTGACGCGGGTTGACGGTCACCGCCACGCCCGCGCTCGGGGTCTCGGCGTTGGCGCTGTCGTCGGTGGCCCGGCTCATGATCTTGAAGCTGCCGGTCGGCCCCGGCGTCCAGCTGTACGACCACGAAGTCGTGCCGGTCGCGGGGTGCCACGTGGCGCCGCTGTCCGTCGACACCTCGACGCCCGCGACCACGCCCCCGCCGGTGTCCGACGCGGTGCCGGTGATCGTGACGGCCGTGCCGCTCGTCTCGGTGGCGCCGCCGCCGGGCGACGTGATCGTCGACGTCGGCGGCGTGTGGTCGGACGAGGCGGTGGCCGCGACCAGCCCGCCCTGCATCGTGGTCGGCTGGACGCCCATGTCGGCGAGCAGGTTGAGCGTGGCCTGCTGCATGTTCAGGTCGGGGTTGGCGGGGCCGGTGTCGGGCTGGATGTCGTGGTTGACGTCGAGGCCCCACGCCCACTGGACGGTGCCCGCGGCGAACACCAGCGCGCCGCTCGCCGCCCGGTAGAGGGTCAGGTGGTGCGTCGCAGTGGCCTGGCCGTAGGTGCTGCCGTAGTCCAGGATGTGCTCGGGCACGGTCGCGGTCGTGCTGGACAGGTCGATCTGGCCCGCCGGCCGGAACCCGTTGTCCAGGTCCTCGTCCCACTCGTAGCCGATCGTCTGACTGCCCAGCGCGACCGTCTGGCTGCCGCTCAGACCGGCCACGGCGGTGTTGCGCCAGAAGCGCATGCGGGCGTACTGCGCCGTCAGCACGGGCGTGGTCGATCCGCGGTTGACGGTGAAGATGGTGCCGCCCAGCTGGTTCTCCGGTTTCCCGCCGTCGGCGGGCGGACTGAAGCGCGGGTCGCGCCAGGTGCCCGTCCAGGTCGGCGGGTCCTGCGGATCCAGCACCTTGTTGTCCAGCGTCTCCTTGTAGGTGACGAGCGTGCGGTTCGCGGTGTGCGAGGAGTCGAGCGACGACTCCCAGCGGGTCTTCCAGAAGTCCTCGTTGCCGGTGAAATTGGCGAGGTTGACGCCGGCGTCCCGCGCGCCCTGCGTCGCCGCCCGCATCTCGTTGGACCAGTACTCGTCGTGGCCCGCCGTCAGCAGGATCTTGTGGTTCTTGGGCAGGTTGGGGAAGCGGACGAGGTCCACCGCAGTGGAGTAGCTGACGTCGTAGCCGTTCGACTCCAGCCAGCGCACCATCGGGTACTCGCCGTAGAAGACGAAGTTGCTGGTGCCGTACCCGGCGCCCTCGCTGCGCAGGTTGAAGGGCCGGTTGTAGCTGACCTTGTACGCGCGTCCGTTGGACGAGCCCGTGCTGCCGTAGTAGACGTTGTTGCCGCCGTAGTCGTTGTACGCCACCCACGTGGTGTCGTCAGTGCGGAGCAGGATGTCCGAGTGGCTGGCGTCGTTGCGGACGACGAACACGATCTGACTGACCACCGACGTGGAGGCCGCCAGCCGCGCGAAGTAGATGCCCGAAACCGCGCCGGACGGGACGTTCCACGAGGCCGACACGGCCCAGTTTCCGCAGTCGATCAGGCCGGTGCTGGTGTCGGTGAGGCAGGCGGGCTGCGACTGGGGCAGCGACACGCTCGGGCTGATCGAGGCGACCTTGCGGGCGCCCAGGCCCTGGTAGTAGCCCATGCGGTAGATGTCGATCGAGTAGCTGTTGCTGTTGCCGCTGTTGATCTTGAACGAGATCGTCTGGCCGGCGTTCACGCTGATGTCGGTCGCGAAGCCCTGCAGGTTGGGACTGCCGGCGTCGCCGTTCGGGGTGTCCCAGACCGAGGGATCCGTTCCCGGCAGCTGGTTCTCGCAGGGGATCGGATTGACGCTGCAGTCCACGGCGCGGACGGGGAGCGGTCGCAGGACGTTCCCTGGCATCAGCGCGGCGAGCAGCAGGCCGATTGCCAGCATACCGGCCAGGCGCATCCCGATCCGGCGAGTGGTTGCCAACGTGCTCATCTGTTCCTGCAGTGCTCCTCTCTCACGGCGCGGCTGGCGCGCCTATCCACTTGACCTCTGCCCCCCATATCGACGCCCCTTCATGCTTGCAGCGCGTTGCGTCAAAGAGAATGGGCTTTACCATTCCGATTGCCGAGGTATCGACCCGGCCGGTGAGCCACCTGTCCCGGCTCGACCCCGGGCCGAATGCTCCTGACCGTGAGTCAGTTGTCCCAGGCGCGGCGCCGAGCGGAGCCGCGACGCACCCGCTCCAGCCAGGCGGTCGCCCGGCGGTACGGCTCGCGGCCGACAGCGGTCATCAGCAGGAGCCTGGGCACGAAGCGCCAGAGTTCGCCGGACGCCACGACCGCCGGGCGCCGTCGCAGCGCGTACAGGAAGCCCTGCCACGTGCGCGCGCGGCGGCCGTGGTTCAGGTCCCACCACGGCGTCTGCAGGAGCGCGTGGGAGCGGACCGCGCGCCGGGCGGCCAGCACGTCGCGCGGGGCGCCGGGCGGGAGGTACGCGAATGCGCGGTCGATCGTCGTGACCACCTGGTCGGTCTCGCGCCAGGGTGGCAGACCCCGGTGGAACATGTTGCTGCCATGGATGCGGTACGCGTACAGCGGCTCGGCGATGTAGCCGACGGGATGGCGCGCAGCCGCTCGCAGCCACATGTCCCAGTCGCCGGTGTGCGTCAGCGCCACGTCGTAGGGCCCGAGCTCGCGCTCGACCTCGCGGCGGAGCAGCGCGCCGGAGTGGAGCACGTAGTTGCCCCACATCAGCTTGCGGAACTCGTCGATGCCCGGCCGGACGGCGGCGTGGGGCCAGGGAACCACGTGGCGCACGGGCGAGCCGGCCTGGACGATCGCGTGGGCGGAGTAGACCAGCCCGACGGCGGGGTCGCCCTCGAAGACGGCGACCTGGCGCTCGAGCCCGTCGGTGCGCAGCAGGTAGTCGTCGGCGGAGAGGATCCCGACGTACCGGCCGGCGGCCAGGTCGAGGCCCTCGTTGTAGGAGCGGATGTTGCCGGCCCGCTCGCGGTGGCGGACGACCCGGATCCCCGGCACGTCCTCGTACTTCGCGAGCACCTCGCCCGTCTCGTCGGTGGAGGCGTCGTCGATCACGATCGCCTCCCAGTCCGTCAGCGTCTGGGCCAGCACGCTGTCAAGGCACTGGCCGAGGAAGCGGCCGTAGTTGTAGCAGGTGACGACGAGGGAGACGCGGGGGGCGCTCATCTGGGGCTCCTGGGTGCTCGGCTTGTGGGGTGCGGCGTGTCTGGGCCGCCGATGTTGGGTTCCGGCGAAGCGGGGGCAGGCAGGCCGGTCTGGGCTCGGGCGGCACAGATGGGTGGCAACTGGGTCGAAAGTGGCCCAGAGTCCGTTTTGCCGTACCGGCACCACGTCTCGGGGCCTCGATGAGGTGGCGGCGGTACGGCAATGCCGTTGTCGGCCCGCATGTGTGCCACAGGCGGCGCACAGATGGCCGTTGCTGCTGGTGAGAGTCCCCTACGCCCCGGAATGACCACGCTGAGGCGCAGCAACGCACACTTTCGGGCCACAGGCGACCCGCTTGCGGTTCGCGCACCCGGGCGCAGGGTGTCAAGGCCGCGAAGCGCCGGAGGGAAGCCTGGACACCCGGCCCTGCCGGCACCCAGGCTGGAGCGCGGGGGGCTCCCCACAGCCCCCGTCGCCCGAACGAGCCCAATCGCAAGCCGAATCACGTGGCCACCTCGGCGCGGCTCACCACGTGGCGCAGGGCCGCGCGCACGTCCGAGAGCGACAGCGTGCCGAACGACAGCGACGCGGCGACGTACGTGAGGGCGCCCACGACCACCGGCACCGCGATCGTCGCGCCGCGCAGCAGCAGGACCACCACGGCCATCACCGCGCACGCGCCCAGGCAGCGGAGCGCCCAGACCGCCGTCTCCCGGCCCAGCACCCCGCGCGGCATCAGGATCAGACCGACCACCATCATGAACAGCTCCGTCACCGTGGTGACCGCCGCCGCCCCGATCGCACCGTTGCCCAGGTGCAGCTGCGTCCACGGGATGAGGAGCAGGTTCAGCGTCGGGTTCAGCACCGCCGCCCCGACGCCGGTCAGCGCCCACTGCTTCTGCCGGTCCCGGGCCGTGAGCGCCGTCCCGATCATCATGTCCACCGCCACGAGTGGAAAGCTCGGCGCCAGCAGCACGATCGGCAGGACCGAGTGCTGGAACGAGTCGGACCAGTGCAGCGCGTGCACGATGCGGTCGGGCAGCAGCATGATGCCCAGCGCCATCGGCGTCGTGGTCAGCAGCACGACCTGGACCGCGCGCCTGACGATCTCGTTGAAGCGCTGCGAGTCGCGCGCCGCCGCCGATAGCGCCGGGAAGGCGACCGTCATCAGCACCGTCGGCACGAAGATCGGCAGCGTCACGATGCGGTAGGCCGCGACGTACCAGCCCACGACCGCGTCGTTCGTCAGGTACGACAGGATCACCGAGTCGACCTGGCCGTACACGGCCAGCGCCGCCTGCCACACGAAGAACGGCAGCCCGCCGATGAGCAGCATGCGGCACAGCCGCCAGCTCGGCCCCGCCAGGTGTGAGTGCGTGCGCCACAGGGCCACGACGCTGACGGTGAGACCCGATGCCTGCCCCAGCACGTACGCGGCCGCGACCGCGACCACGCCCGCACCACGGGTCAGCGCGAAGGCCGCGCCCGCCGCGTAGACCGCGCCCGTGATCGCCGGGAACGCGGCGAGCGTCGTCATGCGGTGGAGACCCTGCAGCGTGCCCTGGACCACCGCCCGGACCGCATCCAACAGGATCCCGACGCTCAGGACCAGCACGACGGTTCGGGTCACGTCGCTGTGCGACCCGAGCGACACGATCGTGATCGCCACCAGCGCCGCGCCCAGGCTGAGCGGCACGCGCATCGCCAGCGCGCTGCCGGTCAGCGTGCCGGCCCGCTCGGGCGCGCGCGCCACCTCCTTCGTGAGGTACACGGACACGCCGAGGTTGGCCAGCTGGCCGGTGATCAGGGTCAGGCCGAACGCGAAGCCCAGCTTCCCGAGGTTCGAAGCGCCGAGGAAGTGGGGCAGCATGATGGCGAGCGCCGCCGAGCTGGCCCACGTCAGCGGCTGCGCGATCCCGAACTTGAGGAAGGTCCTGACGAAGTGGCGCGCCCCGGGGATGACCGCCTTCGGTGGGGGCGGCTGCTCGGGCGGGTCGGGCTCGACCGCGACCAGCCGCCGCGGCGGCAGCGGTGGGTCGACGTCGACCCGGGGCACGGCCATGGCGCTGGCTCTCAGCGGACCGGCTCCACGCGTGCCGCGCACGCCGCGCGCAGGGCCGTCGCGACCGCCTCCTGCTCGTCCGCGGTCAGCTCGTGGTAGAGGGGCAGGATCAGCCCGCGGTCCTGCGCGTCCTCGCTCACCGCCAGCCCGGACGGGCCCGCGAGCCAGGGCTCCCGCGCGTACGCCGGCTCCCGGTGCGCACACATCACGCCGCGCCGGGTCGAAACGCCCGCGTCCCGCATCGCCTGCATCACCTCGCGCTGTGAACACCCGGCCGGCAGCACCACGCAGAAGCTCTGCCAGTTGCTGCGCGCCCAGGCCGGCTCCGCCGGGAGGCCCAGACCGGGCAAACCGGCCAGCAGCTCGACATAGCGCTCGACCTGCGTCCGGCGCCGCTCGATCATCGCCGGCAGCCGCTTCAGCTGTTCACGGCCGACGGCGCCCTGGAGATCGGTCATCCGGTAGTTGAAGCCGAGCTCCGCGTACTCCTCGAAGATGACCTGGTCGGACCCGTGCCTGACCGTGTCCGGCACGTCCATGCTGTGCTGCCGCCAGAGGCGGAACTTGCGGTCCCATTCCGGGTTCGCGGTGGTGAGCATGCCGCCGTCCCCGGTGGTGACGAGCTTGCGGGGGTGAAACGAGAAGCAGGCCACGTCGCCGTGCGGCCGGCCGATGCGCTGCCACTCGTCGCCCCAGAGGATCTCTGAGCCGGTGGCGCACGCCGCGTCCTCGATCAGGGGCAGGCGGCGGCGCCGCGCCAGCTCCACCAGGCCCGCGAGGTCGCACGGCATGCCCATCTGGTGCACGCAGAGGATCGCCCGAGTCCGGGGCGTGATCGCCTCGGCGACCAGGTCGGGAGGCGCGTTGAACGTCCCGAGCTCCACGTCCGCGAACACCGGCCTCGCGCCGACATATCGGACGGCGTTGGCGGTCGCGATGAAGGAGTGGCTGACCGTGACGACGTCGTCCCCGTCGCCCACGCCCGCCGCGCGCAGCGCCAGGTGCAGCGCCACCGTACAGTTGGAAACCGCGCAGGCGTGGGACGCGCCGACCGCGGCCGCGAACTCTGCCTCGAACGCGGCCACCTCCGGGCCCTGCGTGACCCAGCCGGAGAGCAGCGGCCGCCGGGCCGCCTCGGCCTCCGCGTCGCCGATCCAGGGTTTGGCGACCGGGATCACGCCGGGACCGCTTCGGGGCTGCGCGCCAGCTGCCACCAGTCGACGAGCCGGCGCAGGCCGTCCTCCAGGCCGACCTCGGTCCGGAAGCCCAGCCGCTCCTCCGCGGCCCGGGTGCTGGCCAGCCGCCGGCGAACCGCGTTGACCTTGCGCTCCGGCCCGTACTCGATGCCCAGGCGCTCGGCGCCCATGGCCCGCATCAGCAGGACAGCGAGCTCGTGCAGCGAGGTCTCCGTGCCGCTGGCCACGTTGAAGACCTCGTCCGTCGCGGCCGACCTGGCGGCCAGCACGTTCGCCCGGGCGATGTCCTCGATGTAGACGAAGTCCATCGTCTGGCTGCCGTCCCCGAAGATCGCCGGCCGGAGTCCGGAGGCGATGCGCTCCATCCAGCGGATCAGGACCTCCGTGTACACACCGTGGACGTCCATCCGGGGGCCGTAGACGTTGAAGTAGCGCAGCGCCACGTAGTCGAGTCCGTACATCTCTGCGAAGCTGCGGAGCAGGCCCTCGTTGAACGTCTTTGCGGCGCCGTACATGGTCCGGTTGTGGTACGGATGCTGGGACTCGGTGGTCGGGAACTCGTCCGCCATCCCGTACACCGAGGCGCTGGACGCCGCGACGACCTTGCGGACGCCGGCATGGACGGCCGCCTCGAGCACGTTGTACGTGCCGTCGACCAGGACCTCTAGGGCCAGCCGGGGCTCCTCAGCGCACTGCGTGATCCGGATGGCGGCCTGGTGGAAGAGGTAGTCCACCCCGTCCATCGCTGCGGCCACCGCCTCCCTGTCGCGGATGTCGCCGACCACCAGCTTCACGGGGCCATGGGCCGTCGCCCACTCCAGGTTCTGGCGGCTACCTCGGACCAGGTTGTCGAGCACGACGATCTCGCCGGCGCCCTCGCGGACCAGCAGGTCGGCGATGTGCGACCCGACCAGTCCGGCGCCGCCGGTGATGAGGCAACGACTACCGCGCATTGAGGTCCTCCCTATTCCCCCCCTCCATCCGCCGGGGGGTCAGGGGGGGCAAGTCGTCTTCCTTCCGATAGCGCAGCACGCGTGCGGGCACGCCGGCCGCGATGGCAAAGTCCGGCACGTCGGCCGTCACCACGGCCCCCGCGCCGACGATGGCGCCCTCGCCGACGGTCACGCCTGGCAGGAGCACGGCGCCGGTGCCGATGTCGGCTCCGCGCTTCACGACCACCGGCTCGATGCGGAGGTCGGTCTGGATGATCGGCACGTCCCCAGGCGAGCCGGTGTGCTCGGAGCCGAGCACCTTCGCACCTGGGCCCCAGCCGACGTAGTCTTCGAGCACCAGGTTGCGGGCGTCCATGTACGCCTGCGGGCCGATCCACACGTGGTCGCCGATGCGGCAGGTGCCGTCGAACCGGCCCTGGATGTAGGCCTGGGCGCCGATAAACACGCCGCTGCCGATCTCGAACGTCTCCAGGTGCTTGAAGCCCGCGCCGGCGCCGACGCTGACGCCGTGGCCGAACCGCCGGCAAGCCGCGCGCCAGATGACGCGTCGCATCATGGTGTCGAACTCGCCCTCGCCGGCGGCGAAACGCGCGTAGAGGTCGAGGAGGCGGGGCAGGTCGTGGCTGGCCCGCAGGCTGGCGGCGAGGCCGACCTCGAAGTCGGGGTCGGCCATGATCTCGCGCCGGCCGTGGACCGCGCTGACTACGCGTTCTGCCATGCCGGCTCCCGCTCGGCGGTCCGTACGAGCTCCGCGACGAGGTCGATCTCGTGGTCCTGCAGCTCCGCGTACATCGGCAGCGACAGCACTTCGGCCGCGGCCCGCTCGGACACCGGGAACGCGCCCGGCCGGTGGCCCAGATCGGCGTACGCCGGCTGCAGGTGCACGGGCGCCGGGTAGTGCACGCCGGTGTGAACGCCAGCGTCGGCGAGGGCCCGTTCCAACCGCTCCCGAAACCGCGTTCGGACCGCGTAGACGTGGTAGACGTGACGCGCGTACGGCATCTCGACCGGCGTGGGCAGGACGCCCGCGAGAAGCCGGTCGTAGAGCCGGGCGTGCGACCGGCGCGCCTCGGTCCAGTCGTCGAGGTGGCGCAGCTTGACCCGCAGGATCGCCGCCTGCAGCTCCTCGAGCCGGTAGTTGAAGCCTTTCAGCTCGTGGTGGTACTTGCGGGTCTGGCCCCAGTGACGCAGCGCGCGGACGGTGCCGGCGAAGTCCTCGTCGTTCGTCACGACCGCGCCGCCCTCGCCGTACGCGCCCAAGTTCTTGCCCGGGTAGAAGCTGAAGCAGCCCAGGTCGCCCAGCGCGCCGACCCGCTGGCCGCGGTACTCGGCGCCATGCGCCTGGCACGCGTCCTCGATGACGCGCAGCCCGTGCGCGCGCGCGATCTCCAGGATCGGGTCCATGTCGGCGGGCTGCCCGTAGAGGTGGACCGGCACGATGGCGCGCGTGCGCGGTGTGATCGCGGCCTCGATCAGCAGTGGGTCCATCGTCAGCGAGTCGGCCCGGACGTCGACGAGCACGGGCCGCGCCCCCGTGTACTCGATTGCCGCGACGGTGGCCACGAAGGTGAACGGGACCGTGATCACCTCGTCGCCGGCACCGACGCCGGCCGCGAGCAGCGCCAGGTGCAGGGCGCTGGTGCCCGAGCTGGTGCCGATGGCCTCGGCGGCCCGGCAGTGCGCCGCGAGCTCGCGCTCGAACGCCTCGGTCTCGGGGCCGAGGACGAACTGGCCGGACTGGAGCACGCCGCGGATCGCGGCCATGACCTCGTCCTCGATCGTCCGGTACTGGGCGCGCAGGTCGACCAGGGGGAGCGTCATCTAGAGCTCCACCGCCTGGCCACGGGACGCGAGCGATTCGGTCGCCGCCTCGAGGATGCGCACGACGCGCAGGCCGGCGTCGCCGCCGGTGATCGGCTCCCGGCCGGTCCGAACGCACTCGACGAAGTGCTCGGCCTCGACGTGCAGGGCCTCGGTCAGGCTCAGCTGGGGCGCATGCATGTCGCCGGCCCGGTAGCCGACCAGCAGGTCGTAGGCGCCCTCGTTGCCGCCCGAGCCGTTCGCGCCGTTGGCCAGCGTGATGCCCTTGTCGTAGACCTTGACCTTCTCGCTGGGCTCCAGGTCGTCGTACACGATCATCTGGCGGTCGCCGCCGATGAGCGTGCGGCGGATCTTGACGGGCGCCAGCCAGTTGACGTGGAAGTGGGCGATCAGGTTGTCGTCGAAGTAGCAGGTCAGGTAGGCCGTGTTCACCGGCTGCCCCGGCACGTGGGCGACGCCGGCGGCCGCGACCGCGCGGGGCGGGCGGCCGAGGACGTAGTCCATGATCGACAGGTCGTGGACCGCCAGGTCCCACAGCACGTCGACGTCGTGCTGGAACAGACCGAGGTTGACGCGCACCGAGTCGTAGTAGAGGAGCCGGCCGAGGCGCTCGCCGTCGACCAGTTCCCGGATCTTCTGGACCGCGCCGGTGTAGACGAACGTGTGGTCGACCATGAGGACCACGCCGCGCCGGCGGGCCGCCGCGATGAGCGCCTCGGCCTCGGCCCGGCCCAGGGCGAGCGGCTTCTCCACCAGCACGTGCTTCCCGGCCTCGATCGCGGCCATGGCCAGCCGGTAGTGGGTGGCGACGGGGGTGGCGACGATGACCGCCTCGACGGCGGGGTCGGCCAGGAGCGTGCCGGCTTCCGCCGTGGTCCGGACGGCCGGGTAGCGGTCGCGGACCTGGGCCAGCCGCTCCTCGCGCAGGTCGCTGACCGCGACCACGCGGGAGCCCGCCGCCTCGCTGAAGTTCCTGACCAGGTTTGGACCCCAGTAGCCGTACCCGATGACGCCCACCCGGAGCACGCCCTGCTGCGTGGCCGGCGCCGGGCGCGACTTGATCTCTGGTGCGGTGCTCAAAGCGCTTCCGAGGATCTCCGCAGCCGGGGGTCAGGGGCAATGGGAAAGGATGTGTGGTGGAGACACCTTGCCCATCCATCGCGGGACAGCAGTCCCGTCAAGCGTCGGAACCGGGACAACGGCCACGGATCGCGGCGGGAACGCCCATTCCGGTCACGTCGAGGGTCGGCTTAGCCTCCGCTGAAATGGTCACCAGGTCGATCCCCGTGGCGTTCGCATGCGTCGTTCTGCTGGGTGCGGCCTGCCAGCCTGTCGGCGGCTCACGGCCCGCCGCCGCGCCCTCTGCGAAGCCCTCCTCGCTGGCCGCGCGCGCACAGACCGCGGACCGGCCTGTCTCGCAGCCGGTGCAGGCCGCGACCCCGCGCCCCTCAGCCACGCCGCGCGTGTCGCAGGGCCCCTCGCTGTCGGCGGCTTACGCGAACTCGCTGCAGATCGACGCCCAGCACCTCCTGGCCGCCGACGGCGCGCGCGTCGTCAACTGCGCCAGCAGCACGACAGGCTGCCGCACGGCACTGCTCCAGGTGACCTCCTCCGCGAACGCGCTGCAGAAGGACCTGGACGCGAACCCGCCGCCCGAGTGCCTGAAGAACGCCGACGCGACGCTGCGATCCGCGATCTCCCTCTACCTGCAGGGAGCGCAGATCGGGGTGAAGGCCATCGACGACGGCAGCTCGTCCGAGCTCACGCAGGGCAAGGGCCTGCTCGACCTGGGCACGACACGGTTCCGCGCGGCGTCGACGCAGCTCGGCCAGTCGGCCTGCTCCGTGCCGCCCCCGGCGGTGGCTCCCTAGGTTCGCCGGCCAGCGTTGCACGCACGGCTCACCGCGCGCACCGTCTGCTGCGCCCTGGTGGCGCTGACGCTCGGCGTCACCGGCTGCGGCGTCGCGCACCCAGGTGCGGGAGCGCCGGATGCCGCGATCGACCCCCGGCTGCAGGCCATCCTGCAGGAGCCGCACCTGGTGTTCCTGCAGCCGAGCGGGGCCGACCCGACCCTGGACGAGGTCGCGGTGGCGCCGCTGGTGCAGGGGACCGGCGTCAGGTTCCTCACCGGCCTCCACTGCATGCGGGTCTACTCCGCCGGCGGCCACGGGATCTGCGCCGGCCGCACCCTGCAGGGAGGCGGCTTCTTCTTCGACGACCGGTTCGTCGCCGGCCGGACGCTCAAGCAGGCCGGGCTGACGAGCCGGGCGCGGATGTCGGCCGACGGCCGGCTCGCGGCGTCGACCGTGTTCGAGACCGGGAACGGCTACAACGCGCCGGGGTTCTCCACGAACACGCTGATCACCACCGTTGCGACCGGGGCGTCGGTCGACCTGGAGCAGTTCGCGGTGTCGATGGACGGCCAGCGACTTCGCGCTGACGACGTCAACTTCTGGGGCGTGACCTTCGCGGCGGACGGCAACCGGTTCTACGCGACGCTGGGGACGAACGGCCACGCGTACCTGGTCGAGGGCGACCCGGCCGCGCGCACGGCGCGGGTGCTGGCGGACGGGGTGGAGTGCCCGAGCCTGTCGCCGGACGGCACGCGGGTGGCGTACAAGAAGCCGCTGCCCGGCGACCAGCGCCGGTGGCGGCTGCACGTGCTGGACCTGCGGACCATGGCGGACACGACGCTGGCGGACCCTCGCAGCGTGGACGACCAGGTGGAGTGGCTGGATTCCTCGCGGATCGCCTACGGCGTGCAGGACGAGGGCCCGCCCGCGACGCTGGACGTGAACCTGTGGACGGTGCCGGCGGACGGCACCGGCGCGCCAACGATGTTCCTCGCCCACGCAACATCCCCCGCCGTCGCGCGCTGACGGAGACGCCTTAACCGGTTGGGTTGTGGCGCGGCCGATGGTGGGGCATCCTGCTGCGCATGGCACGCCGCCCGGTGGTTCCTGACGAGCTGAGGCACGGTCCTTTCACGGTCGTCGAAGCCGAGCGCGCCGGGCTCACGTGGAAGCGGCTGCAGGGCGCGAGCTGGCGGCGCATCGGCGCCGGCCAGTACGTGTGGGCAGGACTGCGTTCGAGCCCCGACCAGATACTGGCGACCGTCAGTCACCGCCTGCCCGAAGGCGCAGCGTTCGCCGGACGGACGGCCGGCTGGGCCCACGGCCTGGACCTGCCGCCCTGTGATCCGATCGAGGTGACCGTCCCGCCGAGGTCACCGAAGTCGGCACTCGCCGGAGCCTCGGTGCGCCGCGCGCCGCTCCGTTCCGACGACATCGTGACCCGTCGCGACCTGCCGGTGACGTCGGCGCTGCAGACGGTTGTCGATCTCGCGCGCTTCCTGGCGATTGCGGAAGCCGTCGTCGCGGTGGACATGGCGCTGCGGCAGCGGCTCGTCCGCCTGACCGACCTGACGCGGCACGTCGAGGCCAGTGCTGGAGCGAAGGGCGTCGGACAGCTGCGCAGCGTCGTCGATCTCGCCGAGCCGGACGCTGAGTCGGCCATGGAGACGCGACTCCGCATGCTGCTCGTCATGGCCGGGTTGCCCAGGCCGCGGGTCCAGGTATCTCTGCATGACGAGCAGGGGCGGTTCGTGGGCAGGGCCGACCTCTACTACCCGGCCGCTCGCCTCTGCCTCGAGTACGACGGCCGCACGCACCGCGACAGCCTCGTCGACGACAATCGCCGCCAGAACCGTCTGCTGAACGCGGGCTTCCGCATCCTTCGATTCACTGCGTCGGATGTCTATCGCTCGCCTGATTCCGTCGTGCACCAGGTGCGTGCCGCCCTCAAAAAGGGCGATTCGTCCGACGGATCGCCCTAATCCCGAGCTTCGATAGGGCGATCTGTCAAACGGATCGCCCTATCGAGGTCCGCGACCTCCGCCAGCAGCTCGAAGATGCGGCGGTGGTTCGTCAGGGCGTCGTGCTCGCGGCGGGCCAGGTCGAGGCTCGCCCGGCCCATCGAGCGGCGCAGGTCCGGGCTGTCCACGAGGCGGCGCAGCGCCGCGCGCAGGTCCTGCGGCGCGCCGACCGGGACCAGGAAGCCGTTGCTCCCGTCGCGGACGATCTCCGGCATCGCGCCCGTGGCCGTCGCTACCAGCGGCAGGCCGCTCGCGGCGGCTTCGGCCAGGACCTGGGGCAGACAGTCGCCGCGGCTCGGCAGCGCGAACACGTCTGCGCGCCGGTACAGCTCCAGCAGCGCCGGGTCGCCCGGTCGCAGCCCGCGATGGACCCGACAGCGGACGCCCGCCGGCACCGGTCCCACCTCGCTCCCGGTCACGACGTCGAGCTCCGCGTCCGGCAGCGCCTGCAGCGCCGCCAGCAGGTCGGGCCCTCCCTTCCGGGCGAAGTCGCCGCCCACGAACAGGATCCGAACGAGACCGCCCGAGCGGTCGGCCGGCTCCGACGGCGGCCGGAACAGCGCCAGGTCGACGCCAGGTGGAATCACACGCACGCGCGACGCCGCCGCGCCGTAATCGGCCGTCAGCGAGTCGGCCGCCATCCGCGACCACGTGACGAGCGCCGCCGCGGCGCGGAACGCCCGACGGTTGACAGCCGCCTTCGCGGCCTCGGCCAGCGGATGCCCGCGTCCGTGCCCGTACGCCGCGCCGACGTCGTCGAAGTTGGCCGGCGTGGCGTCCAGCGAGACGACCGTCGGCACCTCCCGCATAAGGCCGACCGACAGCAGCGCCGAGACCTGGGTGTGGATGAACGCGGCGTCGACCGGAACTTCCCGAAGTCGGCGGCGGAGGGACGACCGCGCCATCAGGCTGGCGCGCAGCGACCAGTTGCGGAGGACCGGGAGCCGCTCCAGGGCGCCGCGCGGCTCGTAAGGGAGCTTGACGACCGTGCCGTCGACCCAGTCCGTCCCGGCGAGCGCCCGCTCCAGGTTGGCGGTGTGCGCGACGTGCCCCAGCGTCTGCTCCAGCACGAACACGAAGCGGGCGGTCACGCAGCGAGGCTACTGGGGACTGCGGTCGAAAGAGAATGGGCCTTCTCCCGCGGCCCGGGGCGCCGGGCCACGGACGCCGGGCAACTTGTCCCGGTCAGCGCGCCACGCGCGCGGGGTTCCCGCGGACGACGACACCGGCGGGCACGTCGCGCGTCACCACGCTGCCCGCACCCACCATCGCGCCCTCCCCGATCGTCACGCCGCACACGATCGTGGCGTTCGCGCCGATCGACGCCCCTCGGCGCACCACCGTCGGCACCACTTCCCACTCCCCCGCCTGGAGCGGCGTCCCGCCCTCGCCCGTCGCGCGTGGGAACCGGTCGTTCGTGAAGCAGGCGTGCGGGCCGACGAAGACGTCGTCCTCGATCGTCACTCCCGTCGGGATGAACGCGAACGCCTCGATCTTGACCCGGTGGCCGACCGTGACGCCGCGCTGGACCTCGACGAACGACGCGATCCTGCACTCGTCGCCGATCGTGCAGCCGTACAGGTTGACGAGGTCGGGGTGATGGATGACGACGTTGGTGCCGAGCCTGACGTCTGGAGCAATCATGCGCCCGCATTCAAGCACGATTCCCGGCCCTCAGCCCCGGACCAGCACGAGCTGGAACTCCGCCGTCACCTGCGGCTGGACCACCGTGATGGGCACCTGCGGTGGCTGGACCCCGAAGTCCGTCATCGCGAACGACGTCGAACCCGCCGCCTGCACCCGTCCCTCGTTCATCCGCAGCTGGACGTCGAGCGAGACCGGCTTCGTCACGCCGTGCACCGTCAGCTGGCCCGGGATCGTCAGCGTCACCGTCTGCCCGCTCCCGATGGTCGCCGGCACGTCGACCGCCTGCGCCTGGAACGTCGCGTCCGGGTACTGCGAGACGGACAGCGCCTGGCCCACGATCCGGTCGCGGTTGGCCACGTTGAGGCCGGCGACCTGGTCGACGCTCTGCAGGTCGGCCAGCCGCACGTTGAACTGCAGTGCGCTCGCCGTCAGGCCGCTGCCCGTCCGGGTCACCGTGAGCGACCCCGCGATCGTCGAGGTCTGCGCCACCGCGTCGTGTGCCGCCGTCTGCCCCGCGAACTGCTCCCGCACGCGGTAGCGGGCCAGCGACCCCTGCCCGACCTTCCAGGTTCCGGTCGGATCGGTGCTGGCGGTGGCGGTGGCGCTGGCACCGGCGCTCGGCGAGGACGCCACCGGGCTCAGCGCGAGCGGCTTCGGCGCCGAGCGGAGACCGCTGAAGAAGTACGCGTACGCCCCGCCGAGGCCCGTCACCACGGCGACCGCGACCACCGCCGCGCCGATGAAGATCGCCTTTCTCATGCTCGCAAACGATGGACCGGCCGGCTCAGCCCATGCTGGGGGCGGGCTGGGAGTTCCCTGAGAGCGGGAGCTCGACCTCGAACGTTGCGCCTCCGCCTTCCGACCCGATGACCCGCACGTCCCCCTGGTGCGCGGCCACGACCGCGGCGACGATCGAGAGGCCGAGGCCGGCTCCCCCGCGGTCCCGGCTGCGGCCGGTGTCTCCGCGGTAGAAGGGCTCGAAGACCCTGGCCGCCACTTCGGGCGGCAGCCCGGGGCCGTGATCCGCGACCGTGAGCACCGCCCTCCCGTTCCGGCGCGCCAGCGCGATCTCGATCGGGGTCTCGGGCGGCGTGTGGACCAGCGCGTTGCGGACCAGGTTGCCGACGACCTGGCGCAGCCGCATGTCGTCACCGGTCACGAGCACGCTCTCCGGCGCCACCAGGGTCACCGCGCGCACCGGCGCCACCGCGTAGGCGTCCGCCCAGGCGTCGCGGGCGATGGTCTGCAGGTCGACCGTCTCCTGCTCCAGTGGACGGCCCTGGTCCAGGCGCGCGAGGAGCAGCATGTCGTCGACCAGGACGCTCATCCGGGTGGCCTCCGCCTCGATCCGCCGCCGCGCCAGCTCCGAGTCCTCGGGTGACCGCTCGGCCCCGCGTCGCAGGAGCTCCGCGTATCCACGGATCGAGGTCAGCGGCGTCCGCAGCTCGTGCGAGGCGTCGCCGATGAACCTGCGCAGGCGCCGCTCCGACTGGGTCCGCTCGGCGAAGGCGGACTCGATCTGGCTCAGCATGCCGTTGAGCGCGAGGCCGAGCCGGCCGATCTCGGTCCGGGGTGTCGCCGGACTGACGCGCTGCGAGAGGTCTCCGCCGGCGATCGCCTCGGCCGTCTGGCCCATGCGCTCGAGCGGCCGCAGCCCGATGCGCACGATGAGCAGGCTGAGCACCGTCATCGCGACCAGCGCGGCGGCGCCGACCTCCAGGTCCAGCCGCACGACGCCGTTGAGCGCGTAGTCCACCTCGCTCAGCGACACGGCCACGACGACGTACTCACCGGCTCCCTGCGGCTCGACGACCAGCCGCCACGGGGAGCCGCCCGTTCCCGGCACCGTCATCGGCGTGTCGGGCGCGACGCGGCTGAGCGGGACCGGCAGCTGGGGCTGGTTGCTCGAATCCGTCCGGCCGAACGGCTGGTCGAGGACGGTGCCGTCGTTCGCGACGAGCGCCTCCCACGTCGCGAAGCCGGGCGGCCCGCCGTGGTCACCGTGCGGCGGCGGCCCGAACGGACGACCGATCTGCGGCCCGCTGCCCAGGTCGATCAGCGCCTGCTGCTTCGCGACGCTGAGCTGCTGGTCGACCCGGCCCTGGAGCTGGCTCCACAGCGACGCGTATGTGAACACGTCGGCGACCAGCAGGCCGCCCAGTACCAGCGCCACCAGGCCGGCCACGAGCCGGGCCCGGAGCGACACCGCCACCTCAGCGGCTCGGCGCGCGCAGCACGTACCCCACCCCCCGGACGGTCTGGATCAGCGTCGGGTCCACTCGGTCGACCTTGCGGCGCAGGTAGCTGATGTACGTCTCGAGGACGCTCGCCTCGCCGCCGAAGTCGTAGTCCCACACGTGGTCCAGGATCTGGTTGCGGGTGAGGACGCGCCCCGCGTTCGCCAGCAGGTAGCGCAGCAGCCGGTACTCGGTGGGCGTCAGGTCGACCAGCTCGCCGCCGCGCCGCACCTCGTGGGCGTCGTCGTCCAGTTCCAGGTCGGCGAACACCAGCTTGTTCGCGGCGTCGCCATCCTCGCCACGCCGGCGCAGGACCGCCTGCTCTACGCATCGTTCGACCTGGGCCCGGGCGCGACCCGCGGCGAGCTGAAGACGCTGATGCAGGAGTGGACCGCCGCCGCTGCCCACATGACGAAGGGCGAGCCCGTCGGCGACGAGAACGATAA
>Ga0126369_10000697_pt1 | contig 22355 bp, 13 predicted proteins | sample PanSoiMetaPlot_1_FD_109646 | JGI IMG/M metagenome (GOLD analysis project Ga0126369, IMG submission 109646) | Tropical forest soil microbial communities from Panama - MetaG Plot_1 | ecosystem: Environmental > Terrestrial > Soil > Tropical forest > Bulk soil | place: Panama | collected 2016-02-17
CCAACGTGGCGAACCTGCTCCTTGCGCGCGCGACTTCACGCCAAAGGGAGATCGGGATGCGTCTTTCGTTGGGCGCTTCGAGTGGACGCTTGATTCGTCAGTTACTCACCGAGAGCATTTTGTTGTCGTTTCTCGGAGGAGTTGGGGGCTGTCTATTTGCCTATTGGGGCACCGGCCTGCTGATTTCGCTCATCACATCGACAGGCAACACGATTTCGTTGAGCGTCAGTCCAGACTGGCGCGTTGCTGGTTTCACGACGGGAGTTTGTCTCTTCACGGGGATTCTCTTCGGGTTGGCTCCTGCCTGGCGCGCCGCGCGCGTCGATTTGGCGCCCGGCCTGAAGCAGGGCGCCCCAACCGTCCAGTCCACGGGCCTGCGCCTCGGCTTAGGCAAGGCGCTCGTCGTCTCTCAGGTGTCCCTGTCCCTCATCCTTCTACTCGGCGCGGGACTTTTCGTGCGTACCTTGGTGAATCTGAAGAATCTGGATCCTGGTTTCGACACAAGGAACGTACTGATATTCGGCCTGAACCCCACGAAGAGCGGATATAAAGAAGCCGCGCTGAATGACTTTTTCCTCCGAGTCCGCCAAGGCGTTGCGTCGCTACCCGGGGTAACTTCGGCAACGGCTTCTTTTCATGAACTTCTCAACGACGGCACGCGAAGCAACACACTCAAGGTGCCAGGTCTGAGCCTATCGCCGGAACAGATGGATGTCGCTGTCATGCCCGCTGGACCTAGTTTTTTTGCCACTATGAAGATTCCTTTGCTGCGCGGGCGTGACTTCGACGAGCGAGACAATGAGCGATCGCCAAAAGTCGCGGTGGTCAATGAGGCCTTTGTAAAACGCCATTTTTCGGACCGCGATCCCATGGGCCAGCACATCGGTCTGGGCTCAAGTCCAACCGACATTGAAATTGTCGGCGTCGCCCGCGACGCCAAGTACTCGTCTTTGAGGAACGAAGTTCCCGCTACGGTCTATCGTCCCTTCTCTCAGGATAGTGATATCCCTTTCATGTATTTTGAGTTGCGCACTGCTTCAGATCCCCTTGCCCTCGTTCCGGCCGTGCGTGCCGCGGTGGCGTCCCTTGACCGCAGCGTGCCGCTTTTCGGCATCCAAACGGAAACTCAGCAGGTCGATGACACTCTCCTTCAGGAACGCCTGTTTGCCAAGCTGAGCGGGTTCTTCGGCGTAGTGGCGTTGCTGCTCGCCTGCGTTGGCCTCTACGGGATTCTGTCGTATGCCGTGGCCCGGCGCACTTCAGAAATTGGCATCCGCATGGCGCTGGGCGCCCAGCGGGCCGACGTCCTGAGCATGGTCCTGCGAGAAACCCTCATGCTCGTCTTTGTTGGCGTCGCCATCGGAATATCCTCCTTCTTGGCGGCCACCCGGTATACGTCCAGCCTCATTTCTGATTTGCTCTATGGCATTAAGGCCAATGATGCTCCCACCATCGGCCTCGCCACGATGGCGTTGATCGCGGTCGCTCTTTTAGCCGGGTTCATTCCAGCTCGCCGTGCCACGCGAGTCGATCCCATGGTGGCGCTGAGACATGAGTGAAGACAAATGACACTTTGGAGCAGGGTTCGGTCGTGGTTGCGGACGATGCTGCGGCGCTCGCGCATGGAACACGAGATGGACGCGGAGTTGCGCTTTCACATCGAGGCGTTCGCGGAAGATTTGGTACGCTGCGGCGTGCCGCGCGAAAAGGCGCTGCGGCTGGCGCGGGTTGAATTTGGCGGTGTGGAGCGCGCGAAGGAAGAATGCCGAGAAGCACGAGGTATAAGCTTCATCGACAGTCTTTTGCAAGACTTGCGCTTCGGCCTGCGCATGATGCGAAAAAACCTCGGCTTTACGGCGACCGCCATTCTGGCTTTGGCCCTTGGAATTGGCGTGAACACGACGGTATTCACCGCGTTTGACGCGCTCACGATGAGGCCACGCGCGGTGAAAGATCCGGATCACCTAGTGGGCCTTCACCGAACAAAGGAAGGAGAAAGCGCCAACGCTTTTTCTTACCCCGATTACCTCTACTATCGCGACCACACCAAGACCCTTTCCGACTTGGCGATGTTCGGCTTTGGAATGGGAGTCACGACTTCCGACCTGCCGGCTGCTAGTCCTGACGACATGCCACGCATGGCAAGCGCCATCGGGTTTCATCTGCCGCAATTGCTGCAGGGAGGCGGGCGCCCGCTCATGTGCTTTTACATTTCAGGGAACTACTTTCAATTGTTGGGGGCCCACCCTGCAGCCGGCCGGCTGTTCCTGCCAGAAGATGACCAGCCAGGTGCCCGACCCGTAGTCGTTTTGAGCGGCAATTTCTGGCGAAGCCAGTTTCATTCGAGACCTGATGTCATCGGCTCCACGATTCACCTGAACCGCGTGCCCTTCACGATCGTGGGCGTTACGCCGGTGGATTATCTGGGAACGCTTCCGATGGTGCCTATTCTTTGGGCGCCAATTGCCGCGAGGCCGCTCTTGGGCAGCGGTACGCGCGAAAGCTTGGAGAATCGCGGCGAGCGCGCGGGCATCGTGTACGGACACTTGAAGCCAGGCGTTTCCCTCGCCGACGCAGAGGCGGAACTGAATGTTCTGGAAGGACAGTCGCGATCCGCTTATCCAGAGGTGGAACGCAATGTTGGAATCAGTGTGGTCAGCGAGCGAGAGTTTGCCCACATGGAATCGGATGGATGGCCGATTGTCGCCTCCGCGATGGGTGCTGTGGCGCTCCTTTTGCTAATTGCGTGTGTGAATGTAGCCAGTCTGCTGCTTGCGCGAGCCGCGACGCGCGGGCGCGAAATTGGTGTGCGCCTCTCGCTCGGCGCCACGCGCAGACGTCTGCTGCAGCAACTGCTGATTGAGAGCAGTTTGATCGCTCTCTTTGCCGGAGCGATTGGCCTTCCCCTGGCTTCGTGGGGACTGCATCTGCTTGTTGCGGAAATCTCTTCTTCCCTTCCCTCGTACTGGGGTTCCATCGCCCTGCAAGCGACTCCGGACATCCGCGTTTTCGCGTACACCGTACTCATTTCTTTGCTGACGGGAGTGGTTTTCGGTTTGACCCCAGCGTTGCAGACGTTAAAGACCGACGTGAATTCGGCGCTGAAAGATAGCGGCAGTGTGCTTGGGGAACGGATGAGCAAATCGCGGCTGCGAAACATACTGATTGTTGCTCAGGTCGCCGCATGCCTAGTGTTGCTGATCAACTCGGCGCTGCTGCTGCGTGGGTCGCAGCGGGCACTTCAGATCGAACCCGGATTTGACAGCAAGCATGTGGTGTTCCTGGAAATGTATACACCGGCACTGTCAGGTTACAAAGAGGACGAATTACTTCAGCTTCGCGGGCAATTGAGAGCGGAACTTGAAGGCGTTGCAGGCATCGCTTCCGTGACTCTAGCGTCTCGTGCGCCGTTCGCCGGCGGCAACAGGTTTGTACCCGTCGGGACCGCCACGGAGGAGCCGCCGCAAGTCAATAACGCCGGCGAGGACAAACAGCCGGCCGTCGCCTACAGCTACGTTGAACGAAATTATTTCGAGACGCTTGGCATTCCCATCGCGAGGGGCCGCAGCTTCACGGCGCAAGAAACGGAAGGGGAAGCACCAGTGGTCATCGTGAGTGAAGCACTGGCACGCCGCTTCTGGCCCGGGCAGGATCCCATTGGCAAGCGGCTCGCCATAGGATCAGCGCATGGTAAGCCTCCTTATCCCGGCGAAACGGCTCCATTTTTTCCGGAGAGTGAAGTCATTGGCGTGGCGCAGGATGTACGAAATCTGTCTTTGAACAAAGTAGACGACTCGTATCTCTACTTGCCGCTTTCGCAAAGCAGCCGGTTGCCCGGAATGATCCTGCTACGGACCAGGGGTAACACGTCCAGTCTGTTGACGTTGCTCGGTGGGGCGGTCCGGCGTGTGGACGCCAATCTTCCCGTCCTTGCGGCCCCGCTCGACTGGGCGGTTTCGTTTGACCCGTACTTCATCGTCTCGCGGGTCGGCGGGATTCTTTGCAGCGTTGTCGGCGCGCTCGGCCTATTCCTGGCGTGTCTGGGCGTCTATGGGATGGTCGGTTACAGCGTAGTGGAGAGAACACGCGAAATCGGTATCCGGATGGCGTTGGGTGCGCAAAGGAATCAAGTTCTTGGGCTGGTGCTGCGAGACAGTGTGCGGCCGATGTTGCTTGGAACTGTAATTGGAATCACAGTGTCGGCGGCAATTGCGCGGTTGATTTCGGCCATACTTTTCGGGCTCAACCCGGCAGACGCGATTTCGTTCGCAGGAGTCTCGCTCCTTCTGATGGCGGTGGCGATGTTTGCGGGCTGGCTTCCCGCGCGGCGGGCGATGAATGTCGATCCGATGGTGGCGCTACGGTATGAGTGAGGAAAAATGAAAATGTGGAGCAAGCTTGTATCGTGGCTGCGTGCAGTGACCGGGCGCACTCATATGGAGAATGACATGGATGCTGAGTTGCGCTTCCACATCGAGGCGTTCGCGGAGGACTTGGTGAAGAAAGGCGTGTCGCGCGAGGAAGCGCTGCGGCGCGCACGGATCGAGTTTGGTGGGTTCGAACGTGCCAAAGAAGAGTGCCGTGAGGCTCGGGGAGTCTCCCTCCTCGACAGCTTAAGGCAAGACTGGCAATACGCCGCGCGGACGCTGCGGAAAAATCCTGGCTTCACGGCTATCGCGGTTTTCACATTGGCGTTGGGGATCGCCGTGAACGCCACGATGTTCAGCCTGGTGAGCGCGTTTCTGCTGCGGCGTCCTCCGGGGAGGGAGCCAAGCCGAGTCACTGTTATCTCAGGAATCAATCCGGCCGCGACCTTCCAATCCGACCTCAACGGTGTTTCCGCGCCCAACTATCTCGCCTGGCGCGAGGCGAATCATGTGTTTGAGGAGCTAGCCGCTGCCGATGAATATCGCACGGTCAGCTTGACAGCCCAGGGTTCAGACACGAGCGGGCAGATCACCTCGACGGGCAGGCCCGAAGCGCTGCGCGCTTCCGCAGTGTCGCCCAACTACTTCCGGGTCCTGGGCGTCTCTACGCAGTTCGGACGGACATTCGCGGAGGGAGAAGATCAGCCCGGGCACGAACACGTCGTCATCCTGAGCCACGAGGTGTGGGAGCGGCGATTCGGCTCGGACATTTCGCTCCTCGGGACCACCATCAGGCTCAACCGGGAAAGCTGTACGGTAATCGGTGTGATGCCCGCGAACTTCCGTCTCATGGGTTTCGTCCCGCAATTGTGGACGCCGCTCGTTCTAAGCGCCGCGGATCAGACGGAAGCTGCACGCAAAGACCGCTCCCTCACTCTGTATGCGCGGCTGATGCCAGGCGTGACGGTCGCGCAGGCACGGGCAGAGATGGTCACGCTGGGGCGCCGTGCGGAAGAAAACTTCCCGTTGATCGAAAAAGGCTGGGGCGTTGGCGTGCGTACGCTGCCCGATTTCCTGATTCAGAATTTCGGCATTCGCGCCGGGATTGCAGTGATGATGACCACGGTAGGTTTCGTGCTGATGATTGCGTGTGCGAACGTCGCCGGACTGCTGCTAGCGCGCGCGGCTGGGCGAAGGAAGGAACTGGCGATTCGCATTTCGCTGGGGGCAGGCCGGCTGCGCATTGCGCGGCAATTGTTGACGGAAGGACTCGTGATTGCCCTGCTCGGTGGAGGCGCGGGCCTGCTGTTGTCCTATTGGGGAATCAACTTTGTGCGGGCCAGCATGAGCTTCAACGAGTACGTGAGCGCGATCCCCATCAGTCTGGATTGGAACGTTGTGTACTTTGCGCTGGCAATCTCCGTGGCCTCGGCGGTTCTGTGTGGTTTAGTCCCAGCTCTGAACGCGTCGCGCACGGACATGAACACGGGCCTCAAGGATGAGAGCCGGGCCATTTCCGCGGGCCGTTCGCAGAGCCGCTTGCGGACCGTGATGGTCACCGGCGAAATCGCGCTGGCTCTGTTTCTGCTGCTGGGGACGGGTCTGCTGATTCGCGGCCTGTCCGTGATTCACCATCAAAACATGGGCTTCCGGCCAGACCATTTACTAACCGCCGGTGTAACGCTCGACAGCACGCAATATAAGGATGCTTCCCAACAAGCTGCATTCGTGCGAAGTGTGTTGTTGCGGCTCCGGGAGGTTCCCAGCACTGAAGCCGTCGCCGTTACCTCGGATCTGCCAGCCACCGGACCGACCAAAGTCACTTTTCTTCTCAAGGAACAGTCCGAATTGCCCGCGAACCAGCGGCCCAACACGCTCGATCTGGTGATTACTCCGGAGTTTTTTCAGGCGGCGGGTATCCCGCTGCTGCGCGGCAGAGTGTTTACAGAAAGAGACGACGCCACCACCCCGCCGGTAGTGCTCGTAAACCAGGAATTTGTGCGCCGCCATTTGCAGGATCAGGAGCCTCTAGGAAAACAGATTCGGCTCGATGTCAGCGGGGCCGCTCCGGAGTGGAGCGAAATTGTCGGCGTTGTCGGCAATACGAAATCGTACTCGGAATCTACTCGCGAGGAGCCGCAAGTTTACGAGGCGATGTTGCAGCGGCCCGTGCCTTCGTTTTCGCTCATGCTTCGCGCGAGTTCCGAGCCGAACAACCTGGCCTCGGCCATGCGCAACGCGGTGGCCCGAGTAGACGGTGAGCTTCCGCTGACAAGCTTGATGAGCATGCCCGCGCTAATTGAACGCCAAGCCAACGGTGACCCGCTCTTTGAGCGTTTCATGGGCAGCTTCGCTCTCCTGGCGCTTGTCCTTGCGGCCATTGGAATTTACGGGCTGGTGGCTTATTCCGTGGGCCAGCGAACCCATGAGATCGGCATCCGCATGGCTCTGGGGGCGGGAAAGTCGCATGTGCTCGGCCTGGTTTTATGGCAAGGATTGAGAATGACCGCAATCGGTGCGACGGTCGGACTCGTGCTGGCGCTGCCTTTGCCGAAACTGTTTGAGGCCATCTTCTACGACCTGCACGTTCAGGAGCCGGTCCTCTACCTCATCGTACCGGTAGCTATGGGCGTGGTTACGATGCTGGCAACTTACATTCCTGCACGAAGGGCGATACGCGTGGACCCGATCGTGGCCCTGCGATACGAATAAAAGCCAACAACCGCGCGAAAATAGCGAGTTAACCCACTTCCCGGAACAAATCCTCGAGCGGTTGCGTACGTTCCTATGACGGCCCCGCTGCAACAGGTCTGTCCAATCTTAGGGGATGAACCATGAACAGTTTCTGGCAAGACGTGCGCTATGGGCTTCGCGTGTTTTGGAAGAATCCGGGATTTAGCGCTGTCGCGGTGCTAACACTCGCGCTGGGCATTGGTGCGAACAGCGCTTTATTCTCGGTGGTGAATGGCGTGCTCTTGAACCCCCTGCCGTTTCCGAATCCGAACGAACTGGTGGCCGCCTACTCCAGAACCGGAACGTTTCAGGAAAGCTCCATCTCCTATCCAAACTTCCTCGATTGGCAAAAGGAAAACCATTGCTTTGCTTACCTGGGTGCTCTTCGCTCAGACGATTTTAATATGACTGGCGTGGGAGAGCCGGAACGTTTGCATGCGCACATGATTTCCGCGGAATTTTTCCCCGCTCTAGGCTTCAAGCCGCTGCTTGGCCGCAACTTCCGCCCTGAGGAAGATGTCCCCGGCGCCGGCCCGGTGGCCATCCTCGGCGATGGAGTCTGGAAACGCAAGTTCGGATCGTCGCCTGAGGTTCTGGGAAAGAGCATCACGCTGAACGGCAAGGTCTACACGGTCATCGGAGTTGCCCCAGGAAGAATCACGGGGCTTAGCCAGAGTGACATCTTCGTGCCTATCGGCCAGTGGAATGATCCTACGTTTCGCGACCGGCGCATCGGCATGGGTATGACGGCCATCGGGCGCCTGAAACCTGGCGTCAGCACCGAACAGGCACGCGCGGACATGGACCGCGTGGCCGAAAATCTTGCGGCCACCTATCCGGAAGCCGACAAAGGCTCCGGCGTTGCGCTAGTGCCGCTTAAGAAAGATGTAGTCGGAGACGTTCGCGGAATCCTGCTGGTTTTGCTCGGCGCTGTCAGCTTTGTTCTGCTCATTGCCTGCGCCAATGTCGCCAATTTGCTTCTCGCGCGCTCCACGGGACGAGCCCGCGAATTTGCTATTCGTTCCGCGCTGGGAGCCGGTCCCTTCCGCGTAGTTCGACAATTGCTAACGGAAAGCGTGTTGCTTGGCATGGCGGGCGGCTGCATCGGGCTTGGTCTCGCCATGCTGGGCACCAAGGTGATACTTGCTGCGTTGCCGGGAACGCTTCCGCGCGTGGAAGAAATCTCTCTGGATACACACGTGCTTCTATACACGTTTGGCATTTCACTTCTAACGGGGATCGTGTTTGGACTGGTTCCGGCGATTAAAGCCATGCGGCCCGACATGCACGAAACGCTGAAGGAAGGCGGGCGAGGCTCCAGTGGTGCGCGTCACCGAACGCAAAGCGTCTTTGTGGCTTTCGAGATGGCCATGGCGGTGGTCTTGCTTATCGGCGCAGGACTTATGATCCGCACGCTCATGGCGCTCTGGAATGTCAATCCGGGTTTCGACGCGCGAAACGTTCTTACGTTTGAGATCTCTTCCACCTCTGATCCCACCATCACCGCAGACAAGCTTCGGGCAAAATACCGGGCGACTCTGGCGCAATTGGGGAGCATTCCCGGAATCGAAGTCGTTTCGCTGGTGGGCGGTTCCATCCCCATGAGCGGGGATTCCGAGTTGCCCTTCTGGCGCGAAGGACAGCCGAAACCGCAGCACGAAAATGAAATGACTTTCGCATTGTTCTATTTGGTGAACACGGACTATCACCGGGCTATGAGGGTTCCCATCGTGAGAGGACGTTCTTTCACCGACCGGGACAATGAGCATTCGCCTACCGTGGCATTAATCGACGCGAGTCTCGCGCGCAAATTTTTTCCCAATGAAGATCCCATCGGCAAGCGGATCAACCTCGGGCTGCTGGACATGAAACCTGAAATCGTGGGCGTAGTGGGGCATGTCCAACACTGGGGATTGGCTGTGCGCGAGCACGAAACGCTGGATGCGCAGCTCTATCTTCCCGTGTGGCAGATACCTGACAGGTTCTGGCCGCTTCTTTCTAACGGCGGCCAATACCTCGCGCGCACTTCTGGATCACCCGTTGGTCTTGCAACGTCCATTCGTCAGGCTGCGGAAAAAGTGGACGCGAGCTCCGTGGTTTATGATGTGCGGCCCATGGAAGAGATTGTTGCGCGTTCCATTTCCACGCAGCGGCTGACCATGCTTCTCTTGAGCGTGTTTTCTGTGCTTGCGCTCATGTTGTCCGCTATCGGAATTTACGGCGTGATTTCCTATTTGACCGGCCAGCGCACGCACGAAATTGGCGTGCGCGTAGCACTGGGCGCATCGAGCGAGGATGTGCTGCGAATGGTTTTGGGTCAAGGCATGCGTATGACTCTGATCGGCGTGGCCACCGGTATCGTCGCCGCATTCGGGTTGACGCGGCTTATTAGCAAAATGATTTACGGCGTGGGCGCAAGCGATCCCCTTACATTTGCCGGGGTCGCCGTTTTGTTGTCTGCCGTAGCGCTTTGCGCTTGCTACATTCCTGCGCGGCGTGCGACGCGCGTCGATCCCATCGTGGCGCTGCGCTACGAATGAGCGAAGTCGCTCGCAGTGCAGAATCAGAGAAAGAAAAGCTGGAGTGAAGCCCTGCGCTTCGTATAATCTCTCCCGTCCCTTCGCCTAGGGTCAAGCGAAACATGCGGAATCCTCCAGTGAATCTCTTGAACGCGCTGACCATTTTCCTAAGCGCGCTTCTGCTCTTTCAGGTTGAACCTCTGATTGGCAAAGTCATTCTTCCCTGGTTTGGAGGAGTCGCGGCGGTCTGGACGGTGTGCCTGCTTTTTTTTCAGGTGGTTCTGCTGCTTGGCTACCTCTATGCGCATTTACTGACGTGCCATTTTGGCTGGCGCGCGCAAGGATGGATTCATGCAGCCCTTCTTGCAGTCAGCCTGCTGGTGCTGCCGATTCTGCCGAAAAACTCCTGGAAGCCAGCCGGGCCGGAACATCCCGCTCTGCGTATCATAGAAGTGCTGGTGCTCGCCGTGGGATTGCCCTTCTTTGTGCTTTCTGCGACCAGTCCTCTCTTGCAGTCCTGGTGGGCAAGCATTAGAAGAGATGAGGGCGTGTATCGCTTCTACGCGCTTTCCAATGCCGGCTCATTGCTGGGTCTGTTGACCTATCCCGTACTGATTGAGCCGCGGCTAACCATCCCGCACCAAGGTTGGAGTTGGTCCTTTGCCTATGCGGGGTTCGTGGTCGCATGCGGGATGATTGCTGTCACGCAGAAAGAAAGAGCCAGCGCGCCTTCCCTAGAAATTATCGCCGTACCGCCTGGCTGGAACACGCGAGCGCTCTGGATCGGACTTCCGGCGTGCAGCTCCGCGCTCTTGTTAGCCATTACCAATCACATCACGCAAAACATCGCGGCAGTACCGTTTCTCTGGGTCATTCCTCTTAGTTTGTACATGCTGAGTTTCATCTTGTGTTTTGGAAGCTGCTGGTACCACCGGATGCTTTTTTTGAGGGCGCTGGGAGTCGCACTCGGTTGCATGGCTTATGCCCTGTCTCCCTCTCTGACTTCGCTTCCTCTGTGGATCTTGATTTCCGTCTTCTGCGCCGGGCTGTTGGTCTGCTGCATGTTCTGTCACGGAGAGCTGGCGCGGCTGAAGCCCGATCCGTCGCAACTCACATCGTTCTACTTTTTGAGCTCGCTTGGCAGCGTGGCGGGAGCGGCCTTTGTGGCGCTTCTCGCGCCGCAAATGTTCTCCGGATTCTATGAATTGCACGTGGCACTGGGCGCTTGCGCCCTGCTCGCGGTGCTTGTCCATCGCCTGGATCGGGCAAGTCCCTTTCGGCAACCGCATTGGCGTGTTGCGCTTCTCGCCCTTTATGGTTTGGCCACAACAGTGATCGTGAGCCTCTTCTTGCTGGCTCGCGACGAATCCGCCTCCTCGAATCGAATGGCTCGCAATTTCTACGGTGTGCTGCGCGTGAGCGACGAGTCTGCCCCGAACGTGGTCTTGCTGAAAGGCGACGAGCAATCCCATCCAAAAGACGATTTGCGGTTCCGGCGCCTAATGAACGGAACGATCACTCATGGCATTCAGTTTGTTGGAGCAGCGCGGCGCGATCAGCCTACTTCGTATTACGGCCCAGATTCGGGAATTGGCTTGACATTCACGGCCCTGGCTTCGCACGCTCCGCGGCGCGTCGGCGCGATTGGTCTTGGCACCGGCACGATTGCCGCGTATGGCAGCGCGGGCGATGAATTCACGTTCTACGAAATCAATCCACTGGTGGTGCAAATCGCGCAGCAGGACTTCACTTTTTTACGCGACTCCAAGGCCCGCATTTCCTTCGAGTTGGGTGACGCGCGCCTGACCTTGGAACGCCAGCCGCCGCAACAACTCGATCTGCTGGCAGTGGATGCCTTTTCCAGTGACTCCATTCCCGTTCATCTTCTGACGATCGAGGCGTTCGAATTGTATTTCCGCCACCTTAAGCCGGACGGCATTCTGGCCGTGCACATATCGAACCGGCATCTTTATCTGGAGCCGGTGGTGGCCGCCGCGGCGGAAAAACTCGGTAAAGATGCTTTGCTCATCGAAAGTCCCAGCGACCGGCCGAACGAAATCTTCCTGGCGCGGTGGGTTTTACTTGCCAATCGCGGAGTTTTCCAGCAATTTCCGGCCGTTGAGGAAGCGGGAGAGCCCGCAACGCGGCTCGCCCGAGTGAAACTCTGGACCGACTCTTACAGCAGCCTTTTCGCCGTTTTGAAGTAGACTTGGCAAACCGATACAGCTTCAAGAAAAAATCACGAAGAAATCTTCAGACCTACCTATAATCTCTGCGCGATGCGCATCCATCCGCTCGACTTGACCATTGTCATTGCTTATCTGCTTGGCGTCACGGCGCTCGGCATGCGTTTCCGGCGTTTGCAGCAGGTGGGGTCAGCGGCCGACACACAAGCCGCTGGCCGCGAATATTTTCTCGGCGGACGAACCGCGCCGTGGTGGGCGCTCGCCTTCTCCATCGTTGCGACGGAAACCTCCACGCTCACCATCATCGGCGCGCCGGCAATTTCTTACGCAGACAATCTAACCTTCATTCAACTGGTATTCGGGTACCTCGTGGGGCGAGTGCTGATTGTGCTATTGCTGTTGCCCGGCTACTTTCGCGGAGAATTTTTCACCGCCTACGCGCTCATCGAGAAACGCTTTGGCGAAAAGATGCGTGCGGTTGCCGCCAGCACTTTTCTCCTTACGCGTGCGATTGCTGAAGGCGTGCGTGTTTCCGCGATCGCTCTTGTTGTGAGCGTAGTACTAGGCACTTCGGAGCGCCTCGCCGTCGTGATCGTCATCTCACTGACCATAGTTTACACATTCGAAGGCGGCATGAAAGCGGTGATCTGGACCGACGTCGCGCAGCTACTTGTCTACATGACCGGCAGCGCTATTACGCTCGGCGTGCTGCTGCATCGCGTTCCTGGCGGCTGGGGCGAAGTCACGCAAGTCGCCGCAGCAGCGGGTCATAAACGCCAGTGCCTCGATTTCTCGTGGAACCTCGCTACCAAATATACGTTTTGGTCCGGAGTGATAGGCGGCTCCTTTCTCACCATGGCGACGCACGGCACCGACCAGACCATCGTGCAGCGCTTGCTCGCCGCAAAAAGTCAGCGCGACAGCAGCCGTGCGCTTTTGACCAGCGGGGGCATCGTTCTCGTTCAGTTCATCGTTTTTCTGTTGATTGGCGTCTTGCTCTTCGTGTTTGCTCAGCACACGCCACTGCTCGCTCCTGGCGATAGAACGGACCGCATCCTGCCGCTCTTTCTGGTACGCGAGATGCCCGTGGGACTGGCAGGTCTGTTGCTCGCTTCGATCGTCGCCGTAGCTATGTCTAACGCCAGCGGCTCGCTGAACTCGCTGGCCGCTTCGAGCGTGCTGGATTTTGCAAAGCTCTGGGGACGCAGCATTGACACGCGTCGATTCCTGCGCGTATCACGAGGCATGACCTTGGTATGGGGCTTCGTGCTGATGGGTTTTGGATTCGTCAAATGGGGCCCGTTGCTCGAAGCGGGGCTAACCGTGGCCTCGCTCCCCTTTGGCAGCTTGCTCGGCTTGTTTCTGCTGGGAACTTTCGACCGCGGCGCAAATGCGCTGGGCGCTCTGGTCGGCATGTTTGCCGGGCTGGCGGCCGTCTTGAGCATATTTCAGTTCACGAAGGTAGCGTATACGTGGTACTTCCTTATCGGCGCGGTCGTGACGTTTCTCGTTGGGTCATTGGCGAGCCGTCTTACGCCGCGTGCATGGCATGCAGAGCGGAAGTTGTAACTCGCAGCAGAAGCGCAACGGAGGAACATGGGCGAGAAAAAACTGGAGCTGGTGCAAGGGCTGGGGGCATGGGCCACGATGGCCATGGTCGTGGGCCACATCATCGGCACGGGGGTTTTTCTCGTGCCCAGCGCGATGACTCGCGCAACCAGCTCCGTTGGCCTCGTGTTTCTCGTTTGGATTGTGGGCGGCATTCTTTCCCTTTTCGGGGCGCTGACCATTGCCGAACTCGGCGCGGCAATGCCCGAGGCCGGCGGAGCCTACGTTTATCTCCGGCGCGGCTTGGGGCCGGTGTGGGGCTTCCTCTTCGGGTGGATGAACAATCTGGTCGGCAAGCCTGCCTCCATCGCAACTATTGCAGCGGGCTTTCTTATTTTCCTTGGCTTTTTCTTTCCTGCCATGCGCACGCCCATCTTTACTTTGCATCTCACCGTTCCCTTCACGGGGCATCCCTCGGAATTTGTTTTCACCTGGGCACAACCCGTGGCTGCCGCCGCTATCGCATTCATGAGTTTTATCAATTATCTCGGCGTGCGCCTGGCGGGGCGGCTGCAAGTCGTGCTCACGGCCCTGAAGATCGGGGCGATCCTCGCCGTCGTGATTCTGGGCTTTGTGTTTGCCGGGAAAAGGCCGCCCAGCGAGCATCCTCTGTTTCCGGCGTCGTTCCATGTCAGCCTGCTCACGGGGTTTTTGACCGCCATGGTCGGCGCGCTCTGGGCCTACGACGGATGGATGGATCTAACGTTCGCCGGCTCGGAAATCATCGAGCCGCAGACAAATATTCCACGCGCGCTTGTCGGCGGCACGATGACCGTAGGCGTGATCTACTTGCTCGCAAATGCCGTCTATTTCCGCGTGCTGCCTATGGAGGCGGTAGCCGCTGCACAAAACGTGGCTTCGGAAACGGTGCGCGTTTTTGCTGGTGCGCGAGCAGCGGCGTGGATCACCGCCGCCATGGTCCTGTCCGCGTTCACTACGCTTAACTCCTCGGTCCTCACCGGTTCTCGCGTTCCGTTTGCCATGGCGAGAGACGGCCTGTTCTTTCGAGTGGCTGATGGAATCAACTCGCGTTATCGCACGCCTGCCGGCGCCATCGCTTTTCAAGCCGTCATCGCCAGCGTCATGGTCCTAACCGGCCAATTCGAGGATCTTTTCTCTCTGTTCATCTTCGCGCAGTGGATTTTCTACGGTTTGTCGGTTGCCTCGGTATATGGCTCACGCCGCAAGGAGCCGGGCCTCGTCCGCCCATACCGCGCGTGGGGATATCCCGTGGTGCCGGCGATTTTTGTGGTGGGAGCTTTTGCGCTGACCGTAAATCTGTTCATCCAGCGCCCCGTCCGCTCTTCCATTGGTCTGTTGCTGATCCTCGCGGGTCTTCCCTTCTATCGTCACTGGACCCGGGCGGCTTCAGATCATGCTCGCGCGGTGAGAGCTTGAGCGGCGAGCCAAGAGAAACTGCACCAAGATGCCTCCGGCGAGGAGGGCCATTCCTGGAGCTAGAACCCAACCAAGAGACAGGCTGAAGAACGCCGATGCGACAACATGGTGCGCTAGGGCGCGGCTGATCACCAGCCCTGCTGGAATGGCAATCATGAATACGACCGCGTAGGGCAAGACGGGAAATACGCTCGAGACGAGCACCATACGAGCAGAACCTCCCGCCCGTTTCGACAGATAAGCTCCCAGCGCCCCTACCAGAGGCAATATCAACAGCCAGGAAGGATAGAGCATGAAAACAGGCCCCTTTAGCCACTCAAGGACGATCGGGCGGGGCGCGAACTTCTGGGCTATTTCAAGCAGACCCATCGAGAGCGCGAAAGTGAGTAACCCCGGGAGCCAAAGTTGCTTGACGCGATTTGTCATGGTGTCCTTTCCACGGCGAGCTGAATAAATTCCCTGCTGCAAGTCCTTCCATCCGCCAGACTGCGCAAACGTTCGCTGAACAGCTTCCTGATCGGGCAGCCCTCCGGCGCGGAAAGCTTCGTATGACTCTTCCAAATGGGCCGCGAGTTCCGCATGGACTTCATCTCTCTCTGCAGCGTCAAGTGCAAGGCCCGAGAGCTTGTGCCGAACAAATTCTTGCCAATCAGGCATGAGTCGTCTCACTGGTGATGGCGGCCCTTTGCGAGGGTGGACGCCGACGAAACAAAAAACTCACGAGTAAACCGCCTACAACAAGGGACGCCCCAGGAACCAAGAGCCAACTCGCTCCGTCTTTCAAGATTGCGGTTGCCACAATACCAAAATCAACGTGGTTTCCGGCGATGGGCTCTATGATCATGTCTATCGGAAACATCAAGATAAACGCGGTCGCAAGCGCGAGCACAGGGAACGTGCTGGCAAGGAGCACGATTGCCCGCGCGGCACCGGCGCGGGCCGAGAAGTAAGCTCCCAGGGCCCCGAGGAAAGGAAGCGACAGCAGCCATGGCACATAAAAGAGAATTGTGCCCGGCGTGCCGTTCCACGAGATGATGAGCGGCCGGAATCCAAGTTTCTGGAGAGTCATTAGCAATGTCGTTGAAAGGATGAACGTGAGGAACCCGGGGATCCAGAGCTGGTGCACGCGTTTCTGCATAGGATCTCCTTTCCCGGAGGCAAGAATCCGGTGCTGCAAATCCGCCCAATCGGAAACTAATTCCATGGCTCGATGAACGGCCTCTTCTTCGGGCAATCCTTTCCTACAAAATGCTTCATAGGAATCCTCCAGGTGCCCGGCAAGTTCCAGGTGGACTTCGTCTTTCTCATTAGCGTCGAGCGCCAGCCCCGAAAGCCCCTGGCGAACGAGTTCAGGCCAATCAGGCATGGGACACCTTCGTGAGCCTCTGCAAAGCGCGGAAAAGTTCCGCCCACTCGCGCTGCAGCGGCGACAGCTTCTTCTTCCCCGCCAGTGTCAGCCGATAGCAGCGGCGCTTGCGGCCGTTCGCGCTCGTTTCCCAGCTCCCGCGAATCCACCGCTGCTGCTCCATGCGGTAAAGCATCGGATACAGCGCGGCCAGCGTGAAGTGCAGCGCGCCATTGGTTTGTTGTTCGATGCGCCGCGCGAGTTCGTAGCCGTGCAAGGGACCCTCTTGCAGAACGCTGAGCACTGCCAGTTCCGCCGTGCCCCGCTTGATTCCCGAACCAATCATACGCAGCCCCCTTACATATAGGATTCTTATATATGGAACCGGAATTGTCAACTGACTTGAAGGACAGGTGTGCCGACACCCGGCCGAAACATGCGTTGGGGAAAACCGCTAAAACGAGGCAGCGCGTCCCACCGCTCTCTCGGAGGGAATGCGAAGGATGGCCGATTCGGCTTCCGGTGAAACAACGACCGATGGCTGGATGATTTTTGCCAGAATCTCGATGCCGGTCACGAGCCGGGGCCCAGGCCGCGAAAAATAACTGTTTGCCTCGAGAGCGTAAACGCGGTTGTTTCGCACCGCGGGGATAGCGTTCCACTGTTCAGGCAGATCCAGCGATTCATATTCCTTCTGCGCCTGCTTCGCCGCGTATCCGCAAGGAGCGATCAACAGAATGTCGGGCTCGGCTTCGACCACGACTTGCAAATGGACACGAAATGACGGGGTCCGGGCCTTGCCCAGAGCGTCTTCCCCGCCACTGCAGTGAATCATCTCCGGAACCCAGTGGCCGCCCACGTAAATGGGTTCCAGCCATTCGAGAAACGCCACCCGGGGGCGCCGTGACGTGGAATTCAACTGCTGCTTCAAAGCTCCCTGTCGCTGGCCGATCTCGTCCACGAGCTGCTCCGCTTGCGGGCCTCGGCAGGTTGCTTCCCCTACCAGCAGAATGTCCCGCCACACGTCACCCAAGTCCTGCGGGTTCAGACACAGCACCTCTGGCCTGCCATCAAAGCGCGCAAGCGCCGTGGCAAGATCATCGGGCGACGCGGCGCAGACATGGCACAAATCCTGCGTGATGATCAGATCAGGATGAAGTTCCTCTAGCTTCTGCGCGTCCACCGCGTACAAACTCTCGCCGCGTGAAACGTATTCGCGAACCAATCGGTCGATCTCCGCTGGAGAACCTCCGTGCGGCAAACGGGAATGAATCACCACCGGTTTCGTGCGTGCCTGTGGCGGGAAATCACATTCGTGACTGACACCGACGACCTCGCGGTCCAAACCCAGAACAAAGAGAATCTCAGTAGCCGAGGGTAGCAGGGAAACAATGCGCATGAGGGGGGTCACTCTAGCACAATTCCGGATATCTGCCACTAGGTAAACGTTGTAAGAAAGACCTCAGTCCTAAAGGCCAGCTATTTGTAGAGAAAATACTTGCGCCGCGCCTGATCGAATGCCTTTAGCGCTTCTGACCAGCTGGCAATGATTTTCTCTGGCGCGACGCCGTCTTTGATTTGCTGCACGGTATCGTCGTTCCCCACTAAGCCGACGAGCTTGGAGGTATCAAAATCTTTGGGATAAAGCTTTTGGAGGATTTCCGCGATTTCCAATCCTAGACGCATCGAACGCGCAGCGAAACGGTCAATCAAGCGAATGGACACGCCGTTGCAACGTTGTCCGCTGTAAGGGCCGCCTATGGGAATGAAGGATTGCGGCACGAAGCGCAAGCCCGGAAGATTACGCGCGTTTAGCGCTGCCGCTACCTCTTCGCCGTTCATCCACGGCGCGCCAAACTGCTCAAATGGCGTTTGCGTGCCGCGGCCCACGGACACGCCTGAGCTCTGCAGGATTTCAATACCCGGATAAAGGATCGAGCCCTTCGTGGTGCGAAGCGCAGGTGAAGGAGGAATCCACTTGATGCCGGTGCTTTCAAAAAAATAGTTGCGGTGCCAGTTCCGCATCGTGTTGACGTGCAAGTCCGTGCCAATATGATTCTCCGCGTTGAACAGCTGTGCCAGTTCGCCGATCGTCAGCCCATAGCGCACCGGCAAAGGGAAATAGGCCACAAAACTGGTCTTGTCGGGGTCGAGCATTGGGCCTTCGACGATTTCTCCGCCCATGGGGTTGGCACGATCCAACACAAAAAACGAAATCTTGTGCTTCGCGGCTTCTTCCATGCAATAAGCCATTGTTACCGTATAGGTGTAGAAGCGCACACCGGCATCTTGAATGTCAAAGACCAATGCGTCGAGACCTTGCAGCATTTCATCCGTCGGACGCCGCGTGTCACCGTACAAACTGTAGACGGGAAGACTCGTCGTGGGATCCTTCGTCGAACCAACTTTTTCATCGGCACGCCCCGCGAGCCCGTGCTCCGGGCTGAAGAGCGCGACAAGCGTCACACCCGGAGCTTTTGCGAGAACGTCGATATTCCTGCGGCCCTGCGAATCCACTCCGGTGTGATTGGTAATCAATCCGATGTGCTTGCCCCGCAGGGGAACGAACTTCTCCGCTTCGAGGACGTCCAGGCCCGTTTGTACGCGGGCCGCGTGCCCAGAACGCCCGGGGGTGGGCCGAGCAGGCAACGCACCCGCAAAAAGCATTGAGAGGAGCAAAGGAAATGGAGCGAATGCGGCGGCTGCGCGTTTTGTGGCGGTCAAGGTCGGCTGGTCCCCCTGCTTCGACAGAATACAATGATATTCTGGAACGCGCTCGCCCCGGCTGCGTTGAGGCCACGTTGTGCGTGTGCTATGAATAAATGCAGACTGCGGGCTGCGCGGGGGGACTCTAACTGATGCATGGACGCCGCGTCCGCATTCTGTTCGCGATTCCAGTCTTATTGCTCATCTTTATGGCCCAAAAAGCACGCAGCCAAAACAACGCTTCAATCGAGAAGAACGTCGCCCCGCAAAAAACCAGTGCTGCGGCAAAAAGCGCGGCAAAGAGTTTATCGCCTGCCGCGACCGCCTGGGTGGACTCCACGCTGCGCAAGATGACGGTGGACGAAAAGATTGGGCAGCTTCTTTTCACCACCTACCACGGGAGTTTGACGGCCACTGACTCAGACGCGTACCGGCAGCTCTTGCATGACGTGCAAGACCTGCACGTCGGCGGATTCATCGTCATTACGCATGGCTCGCCGCTGGGGATCGTGAAGAGCCAGGCATATCCGGCCGCTGTGCTTGCCAATCAATTACAGTCGAAATCGAAGCTTCCCCTCCTCATCGGCGCAGATTTCGAGCGTGGCACGGCTATGCGCTATGACGAAGGCACGTCGTTCCCCACCGCGATGGCCGTGGCTGCCGCCGGCAATCCTAAGGACGCCTACACCATGGGAAAAATCACCACACTGGAGGCGCGCGCAACCGGCGTGCATTGGGTTTACGCGCCGGATTCCGACGTGAACAACAATCCCGGGAATCCGATCATCAACACGCGGTCGTTCGGAGAAAATCCTCAGCGCGTTGCTGAATTCGTTTCCGCCTTCGTGAAAGGAGTCGAGGACAACGGAGGGCTGGCTACGGCCAAGCATTTCCCGGGACACGGCGATACGGCCGCCGATTCGCACATAGATTTGCCGGTGATTCACGCGAACCGCAACCGCCTGGAGCATCTCGAACTTGTTCCTTTTCGGGCGGCAATCTCCGCTGGTGTTGACAGCATCATGACGGGTCATCTTTCCGTGCCAGCGATCGAACCCGACGCGAACACTCCCGCAACTCTGTCGCACAACATTCTTACTGGTTTGTTGCGCAATGAACTTGGATATCAAGGATTGATCGTAACGGATGCGATGGAGATGGGCGGCATCACCGTGCGCTACGCGCCGGGGGAGGCCGCGGTGCGCGCGGTGGCGGCGGGTGTGGATTGCGTGCTGATGCCGCCGGTTCCGGATGCGGCGTTCGAGGCACTCGAAGGCGCAGTTAAGGCGGGAAGGATTTCTAAGGAACGGCTGGACGCTTCCGTGCGGCGCATTCTGCAAGCGAAAGCCCACCTGGGATTGAATTCAAGCCGGCTCGTGGACGTGAATGCGCTGAACCACAGATTCGGCAGCGCCGCATGGCAGAAGGAGGCGCAGGAAATCTCGGATCGTGGCGTGACCTTGCTGAGAGACACGCCTCATCGCCTGCCGCTCGATGGAAGGAAACCTTCGCGGGCCTTGTTGCTGGCATTTTATGCGGATCCGGAGCCGTATCCGGGAGAAGACCTCGAACGCGAATTGCGCTCGCGCTTTGATTCCCTTACCACGCTTCGCGCGGATACGCGATTTGTGAATGCTGGCCTTTTGAAACTGCCGCCGTCGGAATCTTATGACCTCGCCATTGTTGCGCTCTTTGTGCGCGTGAGCGATCGCAAGGGAAACGTTGACGTGCCGGCCGAGCAGGCGGCGCTGGCGGAGCAAGTTTACAAAACCGGGAAGCCGGTGATAACCATCGGACTGGGAAGCCCGTATTTGGTCGAAAGATTTCCGCAAGCCGAGACCTGGCTCGCCGCGTTTGGCATCAGCGACGTGGCGCAGATTTCTGTGGCGCGTGCGCTGTTTGGAGAAATTCCCGTGCGCGGGCATTTGCCCGTGACCGTGCCGGGTGTGAACCTCAAGGCAGGATTCGGAATCGAAGTGCCCGCGAATCCGATGACGCTCCAGCCGATGGATGCGCGGGAGGATTCACGGTTGCTCCCGGCCTACGACGTGGTCGAGAGGGCGTTGAAGGATAAGGCGTTCCCCGGAGCGACGCTTGCGGTGGGCTACAAGGGCCAAGTTGCAATTCACGCGTTCGGGAAACTGAGTTATGACGCGACGTCGCCTGCCGTCAAAACGTCGACGATGTACGACATCGCTTCGCTTACCAAAGTTGTAGCGACAACCACGCTGGTGGCGAAATTAGCCGAAGGGGATTTCGCAGTGCCGCTCGATTTAGACGCAAAAATTGAGCGCTATCTGCCCGAGTGGGCGAGCGGGCCGCAGCCGGAATGGCGGCATCGCGTGACGGTACGGCATTTGCTGACGCACACCTCGGGTCTGCCACCGTTCAAAGAATACTGGCGGACGTCGAAGAGCAAGCAGGATACACTCGCGAAGATCTTTGCCGAGCCGCTCGAGTACGAGCCGGGAACCAAAGAAGTCTATTCGGACCTGGGAATTATCTTGATGGCTGAGATTATCGAGCGTTTGACTGGCAGAACACTCGACGATCTGGCGAAGAGTTTTATTTTTTCACAGCTCGGGATGAAGGATTCGATGTACAAGCCGCCGAGAAAATTGTGGCCCACAATTGCGCCAACCGAGATGGACAACAACTTCAGGCACCGATTGATCCAAGGCGAAGTTCACGATGAAAATGCGTTTGCCATCGGTGGCGTTTCGGGACATGCGGGAGTGTTCAGCACCGCGCCGGATTTGGTGGCGTTTTGCCAGATGCTGCTGAACGGCGGCGTTTACGCACATCAGAGGATTTTGCGGCGTGCGACGGTGGCACAGTTCACCAGTCCGCAGCCGCTTTCCGGCGGAGCGCGCACGCTAGGCTGGGCGGTGCCGACTCCTGGCGGGCTGAGCGGACGCTATTTCTCCGCACACAGCTTCGGGCATACAGGATTCACAGGAACTTCGATCTGGATCGATCCCGACCGGCAACTGTTTGTGGTGTTTCTGACGAATCGCGTCCATCCAACACGTGAAAACCAGAGGATTCAGCAAGTCCGCCGCGATTTGCATGATGCTGTAATGCAAGCCCTGGGATTTGCCACCGCCGCAGCGCCTGTGAAGTAGTTCTAAGTGGGTTGTCAGTTCTAGGGTGGGCCTAGGGCTCCTCCTTCATCTTCCGCGGCAGCCTGGAAGCTGCTCCCCGGTGCTGCCGTTCCCTAGGACCCGGCAAAAGACTTGCCCGGCCATTTTTCGTGTAATTGCAGATTCTAAAGGACTTACGGCTTGCCGCCAGATCAGCAGATTCTCAACGAATCAGATGAAGAAAGGTTTCTGGAAACCAAAATCCCAGCACCAGTGTCTCCAGTCCAATGGACGTTCGGAGAAGTAGGGTCCAGTTCAAATCTGAAGAAGCCAGCCAGGGAGAATCCCATGCGTCAGATCCTCGCGGCAATAATCGCAACGCTGAGTCTAGCGTGCGGTGCCGTACCTCA
>Ga0126369_10000699_pt1 | contig 22311 bp, 23 predicted proteins | sample PanSoiMetaPlot_1_FD_109646 | JGI IMG/M metagenome (GOLD analysis project Ga0126369, IMG submission 109646) | Tropical forest soil microbial communities from Panama - MetaG Plot_1 | ecosystem: Environmental > Terrestrial > Soil > Tropical forest > Bulk soil | place: Panama | collected 2016-02-17
GCGGGGACGTAGTTCAGTTGGTTAGAACGCTGCCCTGTCACGGCAGAGGCCGCGGGTTCGAGTCCCGTCGTCCCCGCCATTCCTTTCAAGCACTTGTAGGGAATCGGCAATTTCGCTCATGGTCCAATTTGGTCCAGTTAGGCCAGTGCCTCTCCTTTGTTGAGCACCAGCCGCACTAGTTTGCTTTGAGCTTCCCGCTTCTCCTGCATTCCAGCCTGAGCGTACAAATCGAGCGTGACCCGACTGTTGGCATGGCGCAGAAGCTCCTGCACTACCTTTACGTCCTCGCTGTTCTGAGTCAGTGAAGTTGTGTAGGTGTGCCGGAACGTGTGAAACGCAACGCGCTTCTTGATCTCCGCCGCCTTGACCGCCGGTTTCCCATATCGTCGCCAGAGAGTATCGGGCCAGAGTGGTTGCTTCCCCTTCTTTATGGGCGAAGCAAAAACCCAGTCGCTTTCTCGGTTGTATGGGGTGGTCAGCCGCAGCTTGAGGAGAGATTCTGCAAGAGCGGCGTCGAGAGGCACATCTTTTGCTGAAGCTTCTGTCTTGGGAGCGCCTTGAACCATCATCACAACCGAACGGCGAACGTGAATAACCAGATTCTCGAAATCCACATCTGCCCATTGGAGCCCGATCAGCTCTCCACGTCGCAAGCCGGTGAAGGCATCTAGTTCTGCCGCTGTTCGAAGAGGTTCTGGTAATTTCTTGAGTAGAGCCATGATCTCTTCGGGTGTCAGAACATCCGGTGTCCTCATCCTTTTCGCACTTTGACGTACGCTTTTGATCGGGTTCCGTTCCGTCCACTCCCAGCGGATCGCGTGAGAAAACAGAGCGCTCATCAGATTTCTGATTTTGGCTCTGCTGCCACGCGCCAATGGCAACGACTTGAGCCAGGCTTCGACATCCACAGCTTTCACCTCCGACAAACGGTAGGATCGCCAGCGTGGCAAGATCCATTTGTTGAGGTAGATGTCGTACGCGCATTGTGTGGAATAGGACTTGTGATGCTCGTCTCCGCTCCCAGTTGCTGGCTTCTTCTTCGCGAAGATGTCCGGCAACTCGTGCTCCTGGTAGTGCTTGACGAGCGTGTCTACGCTCACATTCTTCAGCAGTTGTTGAGGGGTTTGTCGGTTGATGGTCAGACGAATTGCATCGACAGCGGTTTGAGCCGCTGCCTCGGTTGGAAAGTCCTCTAGCGTTCCGACGACTATATTCTTCCTGCGAACCGAGCCGTCGATCTGTACTTCTCTCCATCGGAACTCCCAGACTCTTCCTTTTCTGCGATTCGCCAGTTTGAGACTGCCGTGCTGATGACTCGTGCGCCTCATCAATTCTCCTTTCGTTGAGGCGACACGGATGGCTGCCTCAGCTTAGCGCAAGCGGAGTGGCGGGTCGATAGCGAAACCTGTGGAAGACGGCGGCTTAGCCAGCCTTCTTCGTTCTCAGCCAAATCTCTAGGTCAGAGGCGCGGAAGCGCCACAATTTCCCGACCTGAATTCCGTGAATCTGGCGATTGCGAGCCATGCGCTGCAGAGTTTTTGGGTGAATCCGGAGCAGTTCCGCGGCTTCATCGCTGTCCAAGAGTGGCTCGAAGACAAATTCATTTCTTGGCCCGGACTGGCTGGGAGAGGGAGCAAACCTCGATGGCTGGGATGCGGACATAATGAACTCCTTAGGCAAACCGCCAAATTCAAGTCGGTTTGGTAGCTTCTGGGGATGTTCTATAAATGCAGACTGGATTTCCGTCAAACGGGCATGATTTCCGGGGAAAACACACGCGTCGCCGTCAACTTGCGGTGTACTGTTCTTTCAGGACGGAGGATTTATCCCCGGTTGACGAATTCGTAACGCGGGGGGTAAATAGCGGCATGAGGTGCCCCTATGCAGAAAGAAAAGACGGTCGCCGTTGATAGCAAGAGCTCCGAATCGTGCACAGGCCTAGATCCGCGGGTCGAGTTCATGATAGATGCCTCATTGTGCGAAGACTATGCTGAGACGGACTTTGTTCACTCCATCGTGGGTAAAATCTTTGCCAAAGCCGAGGTTGACGCCGAAGAAGAAGAGGCTGGTTGTGTAAAAGCGTCATTGGTTCAATTCGGAGAAGCCATGGACCATGGCATCACCACGGAGAGGCTCGGCGACGGTGTTAATGGGAATATCGCCGAATACTGGGAGCTTCTATTTGATTTAGATAGCGGTTGTTGGAAGGAAGAAATACAAGATGAGTATGAAGCTTTAGGATGTGATCTGTTGATCATCGATTGCGTAGAGGTACATCCAAAACTTCGGGGACGCGGGATCGGCGGATCTGTCATCGATCGGACGATTGGCATCTTCGGTGCCGGCTGTGGGTTGGTAGCGTGCAGGCCTTGGCCCCTTCAATTTACTCCCGCGTACACCCGAGATCGAAAGGCATTGAAAAAATTGCGAGCACCCAGTGTCGGACGAGATGACGCGATCCACAAACTAAGGGCGTACTGGTCTAGGCTTGGTTTCTGGCCCCTCGGCGAGAGTGGAATTTACTTGCTCAGTATGACCCAGAGAGGATCTGGCGAAGCACCTAAGAAGTGCGAGACCTTCGCCGCCCCACGCTCGGGCCTGACGAGCAGACGAGTCTGTTAGAACGCTGCCCTGTCACCGGACCCCGGAACAGACCCAATCAGCCTTCCGCGCCAAGCACACCTTTAGCACCCGGTAACTTTCTCCTGCATTTGCGCAGGCTGCGGCGTAAGTCATTGTTCGTTTGTTTTAGAACGCCTGCCTATCACGCAGGAGGCCGCGGGTTCGAGTCCCGTTGCTCCCGCCAAACTTTGTAGACAGACTCGCCGTGCGAGTTGCTCGCATCAACTCTCAGGAATTCGATCTGACGGGCTGAATCATTCCACGTCGCAATGCCCTCCTCTTCAATAAGAGGAAGAACACCGGCACGAGAATCAGGACGTGAATTGTGGATGTGATCATGCCTCCGACGATTGGAGCAGCGATCGGTTTCATCACATCCGACCCTATGCCAGATTCCCAGAGTATGGGAGCCAAGCTCAGAATGACTGCGGTCACGGTCATCAATTTCGGACGTAGCCGTTGAACTGCACCCTCGATCGCGGCTTGCTCGATATCGGCTTCGGTGAGTGGCGTAGGGTCAGTAAGCCGTTGTTGCAAGGCCTCATGCAGGTATACGACCATCACCACGCCGGTTTCTACGGCGATTCCGAATAGGGCGATGTACCCGACCCAGACCGCCACGCTGAAGTTGTAGCCGAGTATCCATTGGAGAAGCAGGCCGCCCGACATCGCGTAGAGCGTCGGAAAAATCAGCACAGCTGCTTCCGCAGCCGAATCGAACACGAGGTAAAGTAGCAGGAAGATTATGAAGAAGACGACCGGAAGAATGAATTTCAGTCGCTCTTTCGCTCGCAGTTCGAACTCATACTCTCCCGCCCAGCGATAGTTGTACCCAGCAGGAAGAACGAGCCTCTCCCGCAAGAGCTTGTTCGCCTGGTTCACGAACCCGCCGTAGTCTCTTGTTTTCAGGTCAAGATACACGTAGCCGGTCAACGCCCCCTCTTCGTCTCGAATCATGGCAGGTCCGCGCGAAAAATAAACTCGCGCCACTTCGTTGATCGGGATTTGTGCTCCTGTGGGAGTGGGGACCAGAGCGCGGTTGATTGCCACCGGGTCGTCGCGGAAGTCACGTTCGTAGCGGACAGCGATGGGATACCGTTGTCGTCCTTCCACATTCTGTGCGATATTCGCGCCGCCGATTTCAGAGGTAATCACACGCTGCACATCGGCGACTGTCAGGCCATACCGAGCGGCCTCTTGCCGGTTCACTTCGACATTGACGTAAAAACCTTGCGAAACTCGCTCGGCAAAAACGGAGTTCGTGTCCGGAAGTGTCGAAAGAAGCTGTTGTATCTGGGCTCCGATTTCCTGAATCTTGTTCAGGTCGGGACCTTGAATCTTCATGCCCACTGCGGTCTTGATGCCGGTTAACTCCATGTCGAGTCGATTCTGCACGGGCATCGTCCAGGTATTCGTGAGTCCAGGGAATTGAAGTTTGTCGTTCATCTGCCGAATCAACTCTTCATATGTCATACCTGGCCGCCACTGTTCGCGTGGCTTCAGCATGATCGTTGTGTCATACATGTCGAGCGGAGCATTATCCGTGGCGCTATCCGATCGGCCGACAGCTCCGAAGACGGTGGCCACCTCCGGGAAAGAGCGAATGATCCGGTCTTGCTCCTGCATTAAAGCGCTCGCTTGGGTGATGGAAATCCCCGGCAGAGCGCTCGGCATATACAGGGACGAGCCTTCATACAAGGCTGGCATGAATTGGCTGCCGAGTCGAAAGTACAAAGGAATCGTGACTGCCAGGAAGATGAGATTTGCAGCGATTACCAGCTTCCAGTGTCGGAGGCACCATCGCAGTACTGGAAGGTAAATCGCTTTGGTGATTCGGGCTGCGGGATTCTGCGATTCTGGGCGCAGTCGGCCGCGAACGAACAATGGCATGAGTGCTGGCACCAGAGTTATCGAGAGTAACGACGAGAACACGAGTGCAAGCGTCTTGGTCCAAGCCAAGGGACGGAACATCCGTCCCTCCTGGGCCTCAAGCAGGAATACAGGCAGGAACGAAACGACGATGATAATGAGCGAATAAAACAGTGCCGGTCCTACCTGCTTTGCCGATGTGACAAGGATTCTGCGTCGTTCGCTTTCCGCAAGGCTGCTTGTATGCTGCCCTTCGGCGAGCCCGCTGCGTTCGGCTACGTGCTTGTATCCGTTTTCCACCATGACGATGGCGGCGTCGATGAGCACGCCAATCGCCAGGGCGAGTCCGCCGAGCGACATGATGTTCGAGCTGACATTGAGGTAATACATCGGAATGAACGCAGCCAACACAGCGATGGGAAGAGTGATGATTGGCACAAGGGCCGAGCGGAAATGGAAAAGGAAGGCGATGCTCACAAAGCTGACGATGATCGCTTCGAGAATGAGATCGCGCTTCAGGGTTTTAATCGATTCGTTGATTAGCCATGACCGATCGTATCCAGTCACGATCTCAACACCGGGCGGCAGTGAGGGAGCGAGTTCGCGGAACTTGGCTTTTACTCCATTGATCACGTTCAGAGCATTCAAGCCATATCGCATCACCACGATTCCACCCACCGTTTCTCCTTCACCTTGCCAGTCAGCGGCTCCGCGCCGGATGTCGGGCCCAAATGCAACTGTACCGAGATCGCGGACCAACACGGGGGTGCCATTTTTCGTCGCTACAGGCACGTTCTCCAGATCGGAAATGGATCGTAGATAGCCCACACCTCGCACCATGTACTCCGCCCCGCTCATCTCCAGCACATCTCCACCAACTTCGTTCGTGCTCTGCCGCACTCGATCAATCACCATTGAGGCGGGTATGCCATAGGAGAACAAGTTGTTGGGATCAAGTTTCACCTGATACTGACGGACAAAGCCTCCGATACTCGCCACTTCTGCGACGCCCGGCACGGTTTCGAGTTGATAGCGGAGATACCAGTCTTGCAAAGCGCGAAGATCGGCGAGGCTTTTCGTGTGCGTGCGGTCGACGATTGCGTATTCGTAAACCCACCCCGCTCCAGTCGCATCCGGCCCAATCGCAGGATGCACGTCGGAGGGCAACCGGCCGGCAATTTGTTGCAAATATTCGGTCACTCGTGAACGAGCCCAGTACAGGTCTGTCCCGTCCTCAAAGACTACGAAGACGTAGGAATCCCCGAACATCGTCTGCGCCCGTACGGCTTTTACGCGCGGAGCCGCCAACAAAGACGAAACGATCGGATATGTAACTTGATCCTCGATGACATTCGGCGGCTCGCCTGCCCATTCCGTGTGAATGATGACCTGAACATCGCTGATGTCGGGAAGTGCGTCGAGCGGAATGCGCTGTAAGGACCACGCCCCCGCAAGACTCAGCAGGATTGCACCAGTAAACACAAGGAAGCGATTTCTCTCACACCACTCAATAATCGGCGAGATCATCACATGCCTCCTGTCATGGCAAGACTGAGCTGCTTGCTGGCGACCGTTTGGCCGTTGCGCTGGACCGTCACTGTGACCTGCCAAGTGCCACCGGTTTCCAGCTTTATTGGCGCTTCGTATAAACCGTTCCCCTTCTCCATTAAGGTCGTCACCGTTCGCATGGCAGCCATGCCCATCGCAGGCATCGCCGGCATGAAGAACGTGACAGTCGTCTGCGCGCCTGTCACTGGATTGCCATCAGCGCCAGTCAGCTTTACTCGTACAGTGTTTGCGCCCTTATGCGCCGGCGTAGGGTCGGTAGATAGGTCAACAGTCACTTGTTGGTTCGGCGCGTTCATTGCTGCGGCTGCCCCTGCGCCGGGTGGCGGAGGCGCAAATGATCCGATGGCAGCTTGAAGTTGGGCTTCAGAATCAACCAAAAAATTTGCAGAACTCACAACGCGCTCCCCGTTGCGGAGCCCCTTTAGGACGACCGAGTGATCGTCAACCCGTGGACCAATTTCCACCTCGCGCGGTTCGAGATGGCCCTGTCCGTGATCCACGAATGCAATCTGCCGAGTACCTGCCTGCAGAACACCTGAACTCGGAATCACCAGTTGCCTGCCGAGGGGAACATCAATCGTTACGTTCACGTACATCCCTGGCTTTAGCACGACGCCAGGATTACTGAATACCAATCTGACCCGAACCGTCCGTGTCATGGGATCAACTTGTGGAAGAATCTGATCGATGCGGCCTGCGAACTTCCGTCCGGGATAAGCATCTACCGTTACGGTCGCCGAGTTGCCGGGCTTCAGTCGCCCAACATCATTCTGGGCAACGTTGGCATAAACCCAAGCTGTGGATAGATCCGCGATCGTGTAGAGCTTGGTGTCGCTCTGCACGTACTGATTGGGTAGGGCATTTCTTTCGGTAATGTAGCCCGAAACTGGCGACTCGACTTCGATGTCGTGCTCGACCTTGCCGCCTTGCTCCAGCTTTGCGATCTGTATCGGTGAAACGGCAAACTGTCGTAGACGGTCTGATGCCGCCTGCACGAGCCAATCACCTTCCTTCAACGCTGTCCCATGCATGTCTTGGGAAAACGCCTTCTGGTTCTGCTTGGCGAGGAGATACTCCTGTTCGGTGCTGACGAGATCAGGGCTGTAGATTGTGAAGAGAGTCTGGCCCTTGTGGACATACTGGTAGGTTGCGTTGGCGAAGACCTTCTGAATCCATCCAGGAAAGCGCGTCTGCACGTAGGAGACTTGCTGTTCGTTGATGTCCACGTTACCGGGTAGCCGCAGTTGATCATTGATCTGCCGCAGTTCGACGGTCGCGGTCTTAACGCCGATTGCTTGTAGGCGTTGTGGTGACAATTGGACAGGGGCGAGCGTTGGAAAGGAGTTATCTTCAGAGCCGTTGTCGCTCGTGGGTGCTTGCTCGGTCCCTACAGGACCTTTGGCCACAACTGGATCGGTTTCTTCGGCCCGTTGCGTCTTCCGCTCACCCCGAAGGAGATCGAAGCCAAGAGCGGCAGCGAGTAGCAAACAAACAACGGCCGCAAATCCGAAAGCTTTCTTATAAGTGTGTTCGTTCATTGCCTCACCTCCGAGGAAGATTTCTGTACTTCATCGACAGGTCTGCCCACAGCAAGCTCCAGATCCGCGAGTCGCGCTTCGAAATCAGCTACCGCCTGGAAGTACGCAAGGTCCAAATCGATGACAGTCATCTGGCTGTCGAGGAGATCGAGAAATTCGGTTCGATCGTTCTCGTACGCGATCACCGTGGAGTGCAAGGTCGCTTCCGCTTGTGGGCGCAGAGAGTTCGCGTAGATGTTGGCGAGCTTTTGTGCTGCCTTCGTTTGCACCAAGGCCTCTTGAATTTGTCCGAAGGCCGCGTTGCGCATGGCATCGATCTCCGCATCTTTTTCAGTGACCATCGCTGTTGATTCGGCGATCTCAGCTTCGTGCTTGCGGCGGTTCAGCCATGGTAGGTTGATCGAACCTTCAATCATGTAGTTGTTCCGAAACTCAGACCCGCGCGGCATCAGCATGTACCCCGCGGAAACGGTGAAATCTGGGTTGAAGGCCTTCTGCGACAGGGCTTGCTCCTTGCGGCTTTTCTCGGAGGCAGCTTGCGCCTGAATCAGATCCGGCCTCGCCTGGAGCGCTTCCCGTTCCAGCGTTTCCAGCGGAGGAAGTGGAATCGAGATGCCATATTCGCCTTGAACATTGATCGGTTCATGAGGATCGCGCCCAAGGAGCGTGTCGAGATGCGCTTGCGCTATCTCGATGTCCTGCTCGAAATGGATCAAGTGTTCTGCCAGACGCGTCACGCTGATCTGCGCCTTCAGGATGTCGTGCTGCGGTACCTTCCCAACTGCGTATTTGATTCGCGCAGCCTCCACCGCCTGCCGGGCAATATCCACGTGCTCGTCGTGAATCCGAAGACCATCTTCGGCTCGCAACAGGTCATAGAAGGCTTTACGAACGCGTATGCGGACGTCGAGCCTGGTGGCTTCCAACGCCGCCTTCGCTTCGGCGACATCAGCCTCTGCCACACTCGTGCGCGACGAACGCTTACCGAACCCTGGAAACGTCTGGCTAAACATGAACATGTTTTGCGCAGCGTTGTAGTTCCAGGGCTGACGGAGAGGTACTTGCCACCCTCGATACATCAATGACGGATCGTCCAGAGCACCGGCAGTGGAAACGTGCGCTTGGACCACAGCTAGTCTTCGGGCGACAATTCGAATTTCGGGATTGCCGATCAGGGCCATACGCTCGATCTCGTCGAGCGTCAAAGCCGGCCCACTCACAGCCGCATGGTGTTGAGGCAGCAATTCGGCAATATTGGTAGGGTCATTTCCGGTCTGACCGCGGGCAAGCCATACCGATCCCCACAAGAGGGACATATAAAAAAAGACACGTAGGGTTTTCATCACACCTCCGTACTGATTTCGAGCAACAGCAAGGCAGCCCATCTCAGCTACGCGGAAAAAGGCGCAGTTGGATAGAGGACTGCCAGATCAGTTAACGGAAGGTCTAGATTCGGAGGACGGAATTACAGCCCGGAGAAGACTCTGGCGGAGGTGATTCCAGCGCCACAATATGAAGCCAAACTGACGGGCTCGCAACGAGAAGAATCGATACTTGTGGAACGATGGCTACATCAAATGGCCGCGTCGGAGAGTATGTCGCTACCGGACTTACGGCCGTATCGCGCTGATGTCCCTGGCAGCAGGAATGGCTCGAAGGCATCATTGACGATCCGCATTCCTGCGCCATCTTCAGGCAGCAGTCGTGCTCTGCCTTTGTCATTTGATGCATGGGAACCAGGCAAGCAATAGCCGGCGTCGCGGCCCAAAGGACCGTTATCACGAGCATCGTCACAGCACCGGCTCTACTCACATGCATAGTTTACAACCTTATCTTGCTGGAAGCATGCTTGATTTGCGTCGCAGCGAGCAGTGATTGAAATCACACGTTGTTGTGAGCGATGGGAATTGGCATCGGTTGGCACAGTGACTGTTGCGCTGATTTGCGCGGTGATGGGCTAAATGCCGTTTGCGCTATTCGACTCTGCAGTAGCAGTAGAGAAACTGCTGCGTCGTTCCGAATGGGGTTTGGTGCATTTCATTCGAGCTACCTAACAATCGGAAATGCACACCAAACTCACTATGCAACGACTCGGCATCGTACCGAACTACATCGAGTCCGCTACACTTTGTCGGGCCCTGGGGACCAAAAGTACTAACGATGACATAGCCCCCGCGCCTGACTGCACGTGCGACTTGGCGTACGTATGCAGCACGGCCGTCCGGTGAGGTGAGGAAGTGAAAGACTGCGCGATCGTGCCAAACGTCGAATGCAAATGCTGCCAGTTCGACTTGGGTGATGTCGGCGACAAGCCATTTGATGCGTTTTGATAGTTGTCCAAGCCGGCTCTTATTGGCATCGATGGCGGTCTGTGAGATGTCGAGCACCGTGACATCCCCGTACCCATGAGCTAGAAGGTCATCGACCAGCGTAGACTCGCCCCCACCAACGTCGATGATTGCGGAAGAGTGTGCCGGGGAAACTTGCTCAATCAGAGAGAGTGAGGCTTCCAGATGACTTCGATACCAACTGACTGCGTTCGGAGCCTTCTCAGAGTAGATCTTGTCCCAATGAGCTCGTGTAGTCATAACCGCTTCACCTTCCATGCCACATTGCCATGATAGTTGTTTCCAGGCAAGCTGCTGGTAACGGAGCTCAACTCCGAGGCCGGCGCCGCACCAGCCCATACACTGAGCCGAGCAAACCCAAGTGTTTGAGCGCGATCAGGATAAGCGCGACCGCAAGAACCGCGCTTGATAGCCGGGCATGCGACAAAAGATAACGAAGACCCCACAGGTGTAGGACGACCAATAGGCCGATTCCTACCAAGAGCATCCAATGCCGTGTTATCAGACTGTCTCGTTTCATCCGATTCGGGTGCTCAAGATGCTGTTAAGAACAGCAAGAAGGTGTCGCTAGGACGAATTGAAGGTCTCGGATTCCCACAGGACCGCTCTCGATTGTCATTAGGCCAGCTTCAGCCAATAAGGCAACGATATCCTGCGCGCGAACATGCCCGTGGGGACGGTGAAAGTGAGACAGAAGACTTCTCTTTTGATCGCTGAATCCCTCGAAGTCAACGACAAGCACACGTCCATCTGGTTTAAGAACCCGGCGAATCTCAGTTACACATTGTCGCCGTGCTTTCTGTGGCAAATGGTGAAGCATGACAGTGCTGAGTGCCACGTTGAATTGTGTGTCGGGAAATGGAAGCGCTTCCGCCACAGCATGCTTAAAGAAGACTTCGACGCCAGCCTTTCTGGCTTTCTTCTCCGCACTTGCAAGCATCTCGCTCGATGCATCAAGTCCGTGCACAGAACCTCCCACTCCGACACGCTTCTTGGCCGCAATGGCGAGCGTTCCCGTTCCGCAACCTACATCGAGTACGGATTCGCCACTCGCCACGCGGCCCAGGTTCAGCACTTTCTCCCGAAATGAGTGCTCTTTTCCCAGAAATGCTAGCCAGACTGTGATGTCGTAGAGAACCGGAGAGTGCAAGACGATGCCGCTAGTGCGTGGCGATTGGTTTCCCGCCGATTGAAATCTGGATTTCTCTGCATCTGCAACGGTGTGCGTCATGCGTCCTCCCGAACAACAATGCGATAATGAACAGTTGTTCATCGTAATGTAGAAGAACTGCGAAATTCTTGCAGAACAAGGGCTAAGCACTTGTTCTGTTTAGGACAAAAAAGCAATTTTGTCCGTTATTTCCTCAGAGAGCACACGTCCCATGCGTAGGCCAGCAATCGAAGATCGGCGGATTCAAAAGACGCTAAGCCTGTTGCGAGAGGCATTGGTTTCTCTGATCGCCGAGAAGCCGTATGACACCATCGTTGTAAAAGAGATCCTGGATCGCGCGAATGTGGGACGGTCCACGTTCTATACACATTTTCGCGATAAGGATGACCTGCTCGTCAGCGGCATACATGACATGCTGGGGGAGGTGCCAGCACCGACGCGGACTGGCGGGCGAAGTCTGGATCGGATTCTTTGGTTCAGCCTTCCCATTTTCGAGCATCACTACCGTCATGCGCACGCGTGGGGGGACAGGATTGGGACCAAGGGAAGGACGATCCTGCATGAACACCTGCGGGGGGTGCTGACGGGCGTCATCGCACGGGCGATGAAGAAGGACTATCGTCCCGTCCGGCAATCTCCGTGCCAGATGCCACCAGAGGTTGTTTCCGCGTATGTCGCTTCTACATTCGTGCTCGTATTGAACTGGTGGCTGGATACGAAAATGCGTCTGACCCCGAAGGAAATCAATGATGTTTTCCGAAGGTTGACATCACCAACGTTAGCTGCGATCTGCGAATGAAAGTCGAATGAACTAAGACTCAAAGAGATGTGCGCAATTCTCACCGTGACGTTATGTCTGTGGAATCGCCCGTGTTGTGGTCGCTGATCTGAAAGCGAAGGAACTCGTGAATCGCCTTCAGGGAATCACGGTCGGCAGTTCTGATCTGCAGCTTGCCTCCGGCTGCGACTTCTTCGAGCGTGTATGAAATGTGAGCTCGTTTCTCTTTCATTGCCGATACACCGGGGGGCACTTGGTCATGGATAAACATCGGCGTCGAGAAGTCGCCTTGACGGAACATCATAGCGATATGCTTTAGATGTGACCGAATTGCTTGAATGTTCCCGTCATCCTTGGCGTCATTGGCTGTGACTTCGATGGCGCCGCCGTCTGCATACAGTCGAAAGTGATGCGTGGTCTTGTCGTGGTGGAACCCCATCGCTTGGTCGCCATGTTTTTCTACATCGGCCTGATGCTGAGAAGCTTGTTTCATATGCTCCTTGTGCATTGGACAAGAGTCCGTATCTTGCGCTACGAGTGTGACGCCAGTGAACAACAGAAGTATTGGAATCCATCTCATTTGGCCTTCCTCCCGCGCAGTCTGTGTACAACAGCCCGCCTCACCGGGGCTTGGCTCAGGCTGTACAGTAAGTGCGACTTTTCTCCTGGGGCTGCGTCATGGAGCCGACTTTCCCAATCAGACAAGACCTTCTTGATGTAATGCTCTGTTTGCCGCAACGCCTTAATATCATTCGTTATGCTCTCTAGCTTCTCTTGGGCCAGCTCATACACACGTCGGCATGGGACACCGCCGGCATCGCGAGTTTTTAGAACTTCTGCCAACTCCCCCAAACTGAAACCGATTCGGAGTGCTCTTCGGACCACCAAGACTCTTTCGATCGCGCTAGCCGGATACATTCGATAGCCCGATTCTGTCCTTGAAGCGCGCGGCAGAATTCCTATGCGCTCGTAATGGCGAATCGTGTCCGGACTCACCCCAGCAGCCTTAGCCAGCGTTCCTGAACGGAGCGCTTGCGAACCCACAGTTTTCACCATGAGAAGTATGAACCCTTGAATCGATTCCAGAGTCAAGCGATTTCTTAGGGTTTGAGCGCGCACTGATATCCTTCACCTATGCGCGACATCAGCCTTCTCCGGGAACGTGCCGTTTACAGAGGTAAGCGCCTGGAGTACTTCACGATTGCCTGGAATACATTGGAAGGCATAATTGCCGTCGTAGCGGGTGGGCTGGCGAACAGCATTTCGCTTGTTGGTTTTGGCATCGACAGCTTTATCGAGGTCACGTCTGGCTCTGCATTGCTGTGGCGCATGATGGTCGATCGAGACGAGGTCAAGCGAGAGCGCAACGAAAGACTCAGCCTAAAGATTGTAGCGGGCTGCTTTCTGGGACTTTCGGCATACATCGCGTATGAATCCATTTCAGACCTTGTACACAGAAAGGCGCCTGAGCGCAGCATTCCCGGAGTGATATTGGCGTGTGTCTCTCTCGTTGTGATGCCTCTGCTATCGCGTGCAAAGAAGCGCGTCGGGAAGGAACTGAGCAGTCCGGCTATGCATGCAGATGCACGTCAAACAGACTTCTGTTTCTATTTGTCCGCAATTTTGCTCGCGGGTTTATTGCTCAACGCGACGCTAGGCTGGTGGTGGGCAGATCCGCTTGCAGCTCTCAGTATGGTCCCAATCATCGCTAAGGAAGGAATTGACGCTCTCAAAGGGCGCACATGCTGCGACTCGTGCTAATCACCTGAAACCTTACGATTGACTACTTGCAGGTACGCAAATCTGCGAAATAGCAGCAGTATCGGCACTCGGAAAGTAACGCCGCTGGAAATAGAATGCTACGTTCACCAGCGCAATCATGACTGGTACTTCAACCAAAGGGCCTATAACCGCTGCGAACGCAGCTCCTGAGTTGATTCCAAACACTGAGATCGCCACCGCGATGGCCAGTTCGAAATTGTTCGACGCCGCGGTGAAGGACAGAGTAGTCGTCTTGGAATAGTCCGCTCCGAGTTTCCGGCCCATATAGAAGGAGACCAGGAACATCAGGATGAAGTACAGCAGCAACGGAATGGCAATCCTTAGAACGTCAAGTGGAAGCCGAACAAAATATTCACCCTTCAGGGAGAACATCACCACAATCGTAAATAGCAAAGCAATCAGCGTCAGTGGGCTCACGCGAGGAATAAAGTTATGTTCGTACCATTCGTTCCCGCGGGCGCGAATCAAGATCGCCCGAGTAGCGAAGCCGGCAAGACACGGGATGCCGAGATAAACAAAAACGCTTTTCGCAATATCTGCAATGGAAACATTGACCACGGCTCCGTGCAGTCCCAACTTCGCAGGAAGCACCGTAATAAAGACCCAGGCATAGACAGAGTAGAAGAACACCTGGAAAAGCGAGTTGAAGGCCACCAAGCCAGCAGCGTATTCTCGGTCGCCTTTCGCCAGTTCATTCCAGACAATGACCATTGCGATGCATCGGGCGAGACCGATCATGATAAGGCCGGCCATGTATTCGGGATAGCCTCGAAGGAACGCAATCGCCAGGACGAACATCAGAATGGGCCCTACTACCCAATTCTGAATAAGCGACAAGCCAAGCACTTTTCTGTTTCTGAACACTTCGGGCAATTCCTCGTATCGAACCTTCGTGAATGGCGGATACATCATCACGATGAGGCCGACTGCGATCGGAATCGACGTTGTGCCGACGCTAAAGCGGTTCAGGAACGGCACTACTCCCGGAACAAACCAGCCGAGTGCGACGCCCAGCGCCATCGCCAGGAAGATCCATGCCGTGAGATAGCGGTCAAGAAACTTGAGTCGATTGCTCGTCTTCATAGACTCTCCGAAACTTATCTGTCTAGCGCGACAGGGGACTCTGACTTGCCAATCTGATCGAGTTCTCTCTTCAAGGCGAGATTGTCGATAGCCTTGAACGGGAGGCAGAGAAACAGGCTGATTCTCCGGTCCAGCAGGAAGTAAGCCTCGCGAAAAGCTCGCTGAACGTCGGATTCGCTGCCGCGAACCGCCGCTGGATCTGGTATGCCCCAATGCGCCGTCATTGGCTGCCCAGGCCATACAGGGCAGACTTCGTTGGCGGCGTTGTCACAGACAGTGAAAACGAAATCGAGGTTCGGCGCACCTGGTTGTGAAAACTCCTCCCAACTCTTGCTTCGATAGCCAGCCACCGGAAAATGCACCTGTTCCAACTGCCGAAGAGCTTCTGGACGAACCGTCCCGGTAGGATGACTTCCGGCACTGTAGGCCGTAAACGTCGGTCTGCCTTTGAAGTTTAAGATGGCTTCGGCGAGTATCGACCGGGCTGAATTACCGGTGCAAAGAAACAGAACGTTGTAATGATCCTTCATCAAAGAGCTCCTGACCCCTAGTTGCAGCAGGTTGGGCCGCAGCACGCCTTAGTCGTCGCATTCGCCGGCTTGACGGCGCGGACAAATGCGCTCATGAACTTTTCGTCCACTTGGGATGCGATCGCATCTACGTCAACACCCGCCGATGAGAGAAATTCCCGCGCTTCGTCGACTTTGTAGACTCGGGTAGGCTCGACATCGACCTGCTCAAAACCGGCTGCTTTCAGTTTCGACCGGTACTCCATCTCCTCGAGGGCTCCTGCGATACAACCCACCCAAAGCAGAACTTTCTGTCGGATTTCGTTCGGAATGGCGCCCCGCGTAACCACGTCGGAAACGGCAAGCCGGCCGCCCGGTTTCAACACACGGAATGCCTCGCGCAGGACGCGATCCTTGTCGGCAGAGAGATCGATGACGCAATTCGAAATGATCACGTCCACCGAATTGTCAGGAAGGGGTATGTTCTCGATCTCGCCCTTCAGGAACTCGACGTTCTCAGCCCCGGCTTTGCGCTTGTTCTCGTTGGCAAGGGCCAGCATCTCGTCAGTCATGTCGAGACCATAGGCCTTGCCGGTTGGTCCAACGCGCCGCGCCGAGAGCAGAACATCGATGCCCCCGCCGGAACCCAGGTCGAGCACGACTTCGCCTTGATTCAACTTCGCGAGCGCAGTGGGATTCCCGCACCCGAGCGAAGCCAGCATGGCTTCCTCTGGAATCTGAGACGATTGGGAGCTGTCATAAAGATTCGACGTAATCGGATCGCAGGAAAGTCCGCTTGCAGGCGCCGCTCCACAACAACCACTGCCTCCCGTTTTCACGCGCAGAGCAGCCTGACCGTACTTTTCTTTAACAACTTCTTTGATATCCGTGGTACCCATGGGGTCTCCTATTTACAGAGCTGAACGATGTCTTGTGGCTTAAGAGCCTTGTTGCGTGTGCAGCACTCGGCATAGAGGAATTGCAGAATTTCTTGCAGCGCCTCTGTATTGGCCCTATAGCGTAAAAACGTGCTCTCGCGTTTAACTTCAACCAAGCCTTCGTTCCTGAGTTTGTCGAGGTGGTGCGAGAGCGTTGAATTCGGGATGTCCAATTCCTCCTGAATCTCCCCAACGACCAACCCCTCAGGATGTGAAGAGAGGAGAAGTTGCATGATGCGGAGCCGGGCCTCTGTTCCCATGGCCGAGAACATGTCGGCGTACCTGGCGATCTGCTCAGAGGATTTCTTTGCTTGGGCGGTTACCATAATTCGAGAATTGCAGAAATATGGGTGCCCTGTCAATAAACGCTTTGCAAATCTCTTGTCATTCGGCGCTAGATTCCTCCGGCGGGCGAAGTTGCCGAAAAGAGAAATAGAGGAGCAAGTCGTAGACGGCCTTTAGCGTCCCGGCGATATAGAACGGCAGGTTGATGAGGCCAGGGCGAGCGAAAAGAAAGCCCGCGAGTAATGGGCTAATCGCCGCACCTGTAGTGCGCGCAACTCCTGTGAATCCTCCGGCAGCAGATCGCTCTCTGGCTTCCACGACTGCCATGGTATAGGACTGCCTTGTCGGAACGTCCATCTGGCTGATGCTAAAACGGAGTAGCAGGACCAGAACTGCGAGTGAAAGCGTGGGCATCAGCGGCACGGCGATTAGAAGAAGATTGGAAGGCAGGTGAGTGACCACCATAGTACGTACCAGTCCAATGCGAGTCGCGAGGCGCGAAGCAAGTAACGCAGAAATTCCCGCAAACACGTTAGCCCAAAAGAATATTCCGCCCAATGTTTTTGGCTGTGTTCCGAATCTCAGGTAGAACCAATATGCCGCGAAGCTCTGGATCACGAAACCGCCCGCGAATGAGTCTAGCGCGAAGAGCCCGGACAGCTTCAACACGATCTTCCGAGATCTGCCCAGTCCCATGAAACTTCCAAGGCGCGAAGCCTCCGCCCCGCTCTCCGGATGATTATTCACCTCGACAAGCGAGGAAATTCGCGTGAAAAGGCAAGCCAGGACAATCCCGAGAAAGGCATAGAGAATCACGATGGCTCGATAACTCGCCGCCGGCGTCATGGACCTCTGCTGCAAGACTTGCGTCACGACGCCACCAAACAGAGCGCCGAGCGCGGTGGCCATCGATCCAGTGAGCGTGTACCAAGCGAAGACTTCGGTGCGTGAAGAGGCCGGAGTTAGATGGGACAGTGACGCTTGTTCGATCGAGAGAAACGGGCCAACCTCATGGCCACTGGGGCTGATCACCCCAATCGTTCCTGCAATGATGAGATAGATCAGATTGCTAGTGAGAGCGAATGCTAGGCCGGCCAGCGCCATCAGGATGGCTCCTACCAGCAGCATTCGCCGTCGTCCAAGGCGGTCTGCGCGTGTCGTCAGGTACAGCGACACCGCAATATCTCCCGCAAGCGTCAGCGTGAGAACCAGTCCACTTTGCGATTCGCTGAGCCCCAGACTTACCAGATAAAAAACGAGAATTACCGAGAGCGACCCATAGGCAAACAGACGAGTGAAACGCGTGACGAAAAGCAGCCGAGCATCGGACGTGAGCGCCCGGAGAGTCGCCGGAAATAGGGTTGTGGCAGACATTCGAAATCACGATTCGCGATGGCTCAACTGGACGACTAGTGATTCACTGCCTCATAGACAACCATCCGCGCGACTGCCTTTCCGTCCTCCTCTTGTTCCGGGGCGTAGACGCGATGTGTGGAGGGGTCGATCGCCAGGCTATGGACCGCGTGCTGAACATGGAAGTCCTCGAGTTTTCTGTAGTGATTCAGATCATCCTCGTGGAAAACAGCAATTGCGCCGCTGTAGCAGGCGACGTAGATGCGCTCCAAACCTGGATCAAACTTGATGACGTCCGGGCCGGCCGGTAGGGGTAACGACGCAATCGCGGTGTTTTTATCCAAGTCGAACACAGTCATCAATTCGTTTTCCTCGCAAGACAGAAATGCACGGTGGTGCTCCGGATCTAGCGCCATACCGTGGTTTCCTTTGCAGCGGCCGACTGGATAGCGGCCGACCACTTGATCAGTCGCCGGGTCAATCACAGCGAAGATGTTCTGGTCCTGAAGATTGACGTACACCTTGCGTGCGACGGGATCGTATTGGGGCATTCCAGTCTCGCTGTCGAAGTGCAACGTGCGCACAATCTCATCTTTCTCGACATCTACCACCGCTTCCGCCTTGCCTCGTTCATCAGAGACATACAACTTGTGGAAGGGTGCAGCGTACGCACTTCCATCCGGTTTAGCTTCGGTCTTGAGTTTTTTGATGACCTTCATTTGCTTGAGATCGACAACCCCGATGGTGTTGTCGTGAGCATTCGAGGTATAGAACTTCTTCAACTCGGGAACGTATTCCACACCCTCCGCTCCTGGTGTGTCCTTCACCGTCGCCACGACCTTATTTGTTCGAAGACCGGTCACGTAGGTCTGATCCGCCCCAAGGTGCGCTGAAATGAGGTAGTGATCGTCCGCATCCACCGTCAAGTAGTCGAACCTTTTTCCGACCGGTCCTGGCAAGTCAAACTTCGCGACTTCCTTCAGCGTGGGGCCGGATGTTTGCGCGTTCGATCTGAAACTCAGCAGGAAGGCCATCGCCATCATGAAGAACCCCAGAGCCATTCTCATAATCTCTCCTCCCGATCTCGTGCCAGCCAGAACCGCAAACAAATCCTAGCCAACCGACATGAACATTGCCTGAATCCTGGTGTCGGGCGCGTTCCCAGACAACGAGGCGCACGATTGTCTTAAAAGCATTGAGGCTTGCTTGCAATCCGTATACGTTATATCTATAACATTATATGACATGCCTGTTACAGCATCTAATGAGAACACGGCTTGGATTGCATTAATGTTCAACCTGCCCGCAACGCAGGCTAGCCAGCGTGTGGAAGTTTGGAGAAAGCTCAAGCGTTACGGAGCACTACCACTTGAGAGTGGGGGTTATTTGCTCCCGAACAACCCGCAAACGCTAGAGCACTTCGAGTGGTTGGCGGTCGCGATTCGGAAGTTCAAGGGCCAGGCCTCGGTGCTCCGGGTTCAGTCGGTTGATGACTGCCCCGATGACGAACTTCGACGAGACTTTGTGGACGCCCGGTCGAAGGATTACGAGCAATTGCAGTCCGAACTAAAAAAGGTTCTGAAGTCCTCGAAACCGAGCGCAGGGGCTTTGGGGCGCATAAGAAGGCGCTTCTCCGAGATTTCGGCCATCGATTTCTTCAACAGTCCGGCTCGAAGCCGATTGGAAGCCATGCTCGCTCGCACGGAAGGAGGGGAGCCTCCGCTATCCAAGTCGCAGCGTAATGCACAACGCGCCAGGAAAGAATATTTGAACCGAACGTGGATCACGCGGCCACGCCCTGGCATCGATCGTGTCTCATCCGCATGGTTGATCACTCGTTTCATCGACAAGAATGCAAAGTTTGCTTTCGACAACGATCCATCGCGGCACCCTAAAGCCGTTCCCTTTGACATGTTCCATGGCGGTGGTTTTGGACATCGGGGCGATGACTGCACCTTCGAAACGCTGTGCAAAGAGTTCCAGATTCGCGATCCGAAGGTCCATGCTATCGCTCAGATCGTTCATGACGCAGATTTGGAAGATGAGAAGTTCGGCCGTACCGAGGGGACGGGGCTAGACAGAGTTCTGGTGGGCTGGGCGAAGCAGAATGTCAGCGACGAGGAGCTGCTGGGGCGAGGTATGCAGTTGATTGAAGGTTTGTACAACGGTCAGGGATGAACTGGCGAGAAACTCGCAGCTTGAAATATGGAGGATCGTATGTTTGGAACACAGTCCGGTAAGTCTCTAGGCGGCGTGGTCGTTCTTTTTCTGGCGACAATACTCGCAACTGCTCAAACCCCATCTTCGACGACCGACTGGAAGCCTATTGAGGACGCCATGGGCCGAACGGGCCAAGTCTCGGGAGACGTAATTCGCTTCGGGATGCCACGAAAAGATCTTCATGTAACTCTCGACGGCGTGGAAATCAAGCCCGCTCTGGCGCTCGGTTCATGGGCTGCTTTCAAGAAGGACGGGAGTGCAGCCATGGTGATGGGCGATCTGGTCTTGACCGAAACCGAGATCGAACCCGTCATGGCCAAGCTTCAGGAAGGCGGCATTCAAGAATCCGCTGTCCACAATCACTTGATTGGAGAGTCTCCGCGGATTCTCTATATGCACATCGCGAGCCACGGTGACCCCGTACAAATGGCGAAGGCTATAAGAGATGCTCTTGCCCTGACTCACACACCACCTGCAGAACCTGCGGCAGCTTCGCCTGCAACATCAGAATTGGGATTCGATCAGAAGCAAGTCGAGCAGGCTTTGGGTCATAGCGGAAAAATCAACGGTGGAGTTCTCCAGGTTGGTATTTCCCGCGCTGAAACGATTACCGACTCGGGCATGAGCGTTCCTTCAAGCATGGGTGTTGCGACCGCTCTTAACTTCCAGCCGACGGGCAATGGCAAGGCAGCAATCACCGGAGACTTCGTTCTATTGAACAAGGAAGTGAACCCCGTGATGAAGGCCCTGCGTCAGAACGGAATCGCCGTCACAGCAGTACACAGCCATATGCTGATGGAGGAACCCCGCTTGTTCTTCATGCACTTCTGGGCGAACGATGACGCCGTCAAGCTGGCAAAAGGTCTTCGAGCAGCTCTGGATCAGACAAATTCCGCGAAATGACAACCGTTACCAGCACGGATGGCGCTCAGCGAGAGCGCGTCTCTTTGACGCGTTTTGCTGGATATTTCCTGTGGCTCGGCACGGTCGGATTTGGCGGGCCCATAGCGCTCGCGGGCCACATGCAACAGGATTTGGTCGACGATCGTCGATGGGTGCGAAAGGAAGACTATCTAGAGGGGCTCGCGCTTGCCCAGCTTGCTCCTGGTCCGCTCGCGGCGCAACTTGCCATTTACCTCGGATACATTCATTCCGGAATCCTTGGCGCAACAGCGATCGCCATTGCCTTCATCCTGCCGTCGTTCTTGATGGTGCTCGGGCTCTCGGCTGCATACGTCCGGTTTGGCGGACTTCCATGGATGCAGGGGATGTTCTACGGGATTGGCGCGGCAGTGATCGGCATCATTGCACGCTCGGCGTACAAATTGGCGAAGCTGACTCTCGCCAAGGACAAATTGCTGTGGGCCATCTTCCTAGTGCTCGCAATCTCTACCGCGTGGACTTCGAAGGAGATCATCTGGCTTTTTTTCCTGAGTGGGTTCGTTGTGATGCTGGTCAAAGCGATGCCGACGCGCGTGCCTGTGCGCAGCACGGCGAGTTCTCTGCTCATACCCGGCACGATCAGTTTCGCTGGCAAGGGAGGAACACTGCTTCAGATCTTCTTCTACTTCGCCAAGGCCGGACTGTTCGTCTTCGGTAGCGGACTTGCCGTTGTGCCCTTTCTGTATGGCGGAGTTGTCCAGGGCCACCATTGGATCAATGAGCATCAATTCGTCGATGCTGTGGCAGTAGCGATGATCACGCCGGGCCCCGTCGTCATAACCGTGGCGTTCATAGGCTATCTTGTCGCGGGTATCTCTGGTGCATCGGCGGCAGCTCTGGGAATTTTCTTGCCCGTCTACTTGGTCGTCGTGGTGCTGGCGCCGTCCTATAAGCGCTGGGCCAAGAACCCACAAATCAACGCTTTCGTTCGTGGCGTGACTGCTGCTGCGACCGGGGCTATTGCCGGGGCAGTCGTCGTGCTCGCGAGACGCTCTGTCTTCGATGTATACACTGCGATCATTTGCCTAATCACTGTGGCAGTGCTGTTTCGATGGAAAATACCGGAACCAGTTCTGATCGGATGCGCTGCAATTGCAGGCGTGCTGCTCCACCGGGGATGAGAGATTCTGATTTCCATCGCAGCGAACGCACCGAAAAATCATGGTCCAATTATGGTCCAACAATTGTTTCTCGCTGCTCTGAAACCACTCTTGGGAGCCATCCGTGTCGCGTAGTTTCAGTTAGTTACAAGTAAATGCTTGGCTGTCACGGCAGAGGCCGCGGGTTCGAGTCCCGTCGTCCCC
>Ga0126369_10000700_pt1 | contig 22289 bp, 23 predicted proteins | sample PanSoiMetaPlot_1_FD_109646 | JGI IMG/M metagenome (GOLD analysis project Ga0126369, IMG submission 109646) | Tropical forest soil microbial communities from Panama - MetaG Plot_1 | ecosystem: Environmental > Terrestrial > Soil > Tropical forest > Bulk soil | place: Panama | collected 2016-02-17
ATCCGACCGACGCGCTGGTCACCGGCTTCGACATCATCTTCTTCTGGGTCGCCCGCATGATGATGATGGGTCTCCACTTCATGAAGGAGGTACCGTTCCGCACTGTCTACATCCATGCCCTGGTCCGCGACGAGAAGGGCGCCAAGATGTCGAAGTCCAAGGGCAACATCATCGATCCGCTGGTGCTGATCGATCGCTATGGGGCCGATGCGCTGCGCTTCACGCTGGCCGCCATGGCGGCGCAGGGCCGCGACATCAAGCTCGCCACATCGCGCGTCGAGGGCTATCGTAATTTTGCGACCAAGTTGTGGAACGCCTGCCGCTTCGCCGAGATGAACGGCTGCGCCACGTTGCCGGGCTTCGGGCCGCAGGAGGTGCAAGAAACGCTCAACCGCTGGATCGGCCACGAGCTTGCGCGGGCGGTGCGCGAAACGACCGAGGCGATCGAGGCCTACCGGTTCAATGATGCCGCCAACACGGTCTACCGCTTCGTGTGGAACGTCTATTGCGACTGGTACCTGGAGCTTGCCAAACCCGTGCTCACCGGCCCCGACAGCGTTGCCAAGACCGAAACCCAGGCTATGGTGGCGTTCGTGCGCGACCAGATTCTGGCGCTGCTGCATCCGTTCATGCCGTTCGTCACTGAGGAACTCTGGAGCGTCACGGCCGAGGGCGGCGTGGCCCGCGACGGCCTGTTGGCGCTCACGCCTTGGCCGCCGCTTAGCGGCTTCGAGGACGACGCGGCCGAAGCCGAGATCGGCTGGGTGGTCGATGTCATCGCGGCGATCCGCTCGGTGCGCACCGAGATGAACATCGCGCCCGCCATGCAAATTCCCATGGTGTTGGCCGCGGTTGCGCCCGAAACCCATGAGCGCGCACAGCGCTGGAGCGACGTCATCAAACGCATGGCGAAGATCGCCGATATCTCGATCGCGGATGCGCCCCCGCCCGGCGCGGTTCAGCTTCTGGTGCGCGGCGACGCGGTAGCGTTGCCGCTCAGGGGCGTGATCGATCTCGCCGCCGAGAAGGCGCGGCTCGAAAAGGAAAAAGCCAAGGCCGAGGTCGACATCAACCGCATCGACGCCAGGCTCGCCAATCCGGATTTCATCGCCCGCGCGCCCGAGGAAGTGGTCGAAGCTGATCGCGAGAAACGCGAGGAAGCGATGGCACGGCGGACGAAGATTCTGGAGGCGCTGGAGCGGCTGAAGCAAGTGGAGTGAGGATGCCTATTCGAAATCCTTTGTGCGCTTGCACAGTCCCCGCCGGATGGCTAAATCACCAGATACGAATCTTCTGTTAAGCTGGTGAGATCATGCGCGCTGAAATTGTGACCATTGTGGACGAGATCAAGCAGTCCCTCGGGCTGCTGAGGAGGCATCTTTGACATTGACAAAGCGCGCGCCCGCCTCGCCGAACTGAACCACCTCGCTGAAGACCCCAATCTGTGGAACGATCCCCAGCGCGCCAGCCGGTTGATGCAGGAGCGCACGTCGCTGGAGGAGCAGCTTTCCGCTCTCGGCCGCATTGAGCGTGAAATCGATGACAATGTCGGGATGATCGATCTCGGCGAGGCCGAGAATGACGCCGATGTGGTCGCCGAAGCTGAAACGGCCTTGAAAAAGCTCAAGGACGAGGTGGCGCGGCGCGAACTGGAGGCGCTGTTGTCGGGGGAGGCCGACGGCTTCGATACATTCCTCGAAGTCCATGCGGGCGCCGGCGGCACCGAGAGCCAGGACTGGGCCGACATGCTGCTGCGCATGTACGCGCGTTGGGCCGAGCAGCACGGCTATAAGATCGAATATCTGGAGGAGACCGCCGGCGAAGAAGCCGGCATCAAGTCGGCGACCATCCAGATCAAGGGCCACAATGCCTATGGGTGGCTCAAGAGCGAGGACGGCGTGCATCGTCTGGTGCGCATCTCGCCGTTCGATTCCAACGCTCGCCGGCACACGTCGTTCGCGAGTATATCGGTCTACCCGGTGATCGATGACCGCATCGTCATCGACATCAAGGAATCCGACGTACGCACCGACACCATGCGGTCGGGCGGCGCCGGCGGCCAGCATGTCAACAAGACCGAATCGGCGGTGCGGCTCACCCACATCCCGACCGGAATCGCAGTGGTGTGTCAGGCCGAACGCTCCCAGCACAAGAATCGCTCCCAGGCGTGGGCGATGCTGCGCGCCAAGCTCTATGAGCGCGAGATCAAGCGGCGCGAGGCGCAGGCGATCGCAGAGCAGGCCGCCAAGACCGATATCGGCTGGGGCCACCAGATCCGCTCCTACGTGCTGCAGCCCTACCAGATGGTGAAGGACCTGCGCACCGGCATTTCCACGTCCAACACCGGCGCCGTGCTCGACGGCGACCTCGACGCCTTCATGGCGGCAGCGCTCGCCCAGAAGGCGTTCGGGACGGGGCCGAAGCAGGTGGAGGATGTGGAGTAGGGGGCGTGGCCGGCTGACCGTGATGCCAATCGAGGTAGCACGGCTGCCGGAAGCCGATCAGGAAGCGACTGCCAGCCTCATTCCGGATGAAATTGCTGCTGAACGTGGATGGGACGAGCGCTTCGCCAAGACCCAGGATCAATTGGGCGCCCTGGTGCGAGCGGCACGGGCCGAAGTGGCGCGAGGCAGTGCGGATTCGGTGGTCCGTCTGGCCGTTCGGGCTAGCGATTTCGCGCGCTACAGAAGCTTTTGGAAGCTCTAATTCGCATCCATCCGCGGCGCGGCTTGCGCCCCGTCCGGCGGCGGCAGGCTGCCGCCCGATTGAATTGCCGCCGGCGCGAGTGCGCCAAGCCGCGGGAAGCCGCCACCCCCGATCGCATCGCGGATCACCTGCCGGATGCTGGCGTTCGACAGGAACAGGTCGTGGTTGATGATGCCCCAGCCCTGCGCGGAGGCATCGATCACGCGTAACCCGAGTTTCTCGAGCTGCGCCTTCTCGGCCGCTCCGACGCGGGTGGTGCTGCCGTTCACCCAGCGCGACACCGCCAGCGCACGGTCGTTCGTCGCCGTGATGATGGTGATCTTGCCGGCGAGCGGGCCGATCCGCTGCACCGAAGCCGTGAACACATCCATGTCGATATCCGGCGAGGCGAACACCACCGCGCCGATGTGGTCGGCCGCGTAGTCCCCGTACTTGGCATAGAGCTGCCGCAACGTCTCCATGGCCAGCATGGTGCCGACGCTATGCGCTACGATACTGATGCGGCCGATGGTCGGGCTTGCCAGCAAGTCGTTAAGTACCTGGTCGAAGGCGTCGCGCGACCACATCGCACTCTCGCGATCGTACGCGTAGTCGAAGAGCTTCGCCCGTGATGGCCAGGAGAACACCATGGTCTCGCCGGCAAACTTGATGCCGTCCGAGAGATGCACGGCATCGAGCGCGGCGGTCTCGAACGTGGTGTTGAAGCCGTGGACGTAGATGAGGAGGTTGCGTCCGCTGGTTGCCTGGGTGAGCAAATCGCCGATCTGCGGCACCGCCTCGATCGAGGCGATGCTCCACTCGCCAAGACCGACCGCCGCCAGCGAGAACCGACTGTCATCGGGCGGCGTCAAGATGGCGCGCGCTACCGTGGTCCTGCGGGCGCGCTCCGGTCCAAACCAAGGCTTTGCGCGCGCGCCATCCACTGACTTGCGCGTGGTCGCGACCAACAGCGTCGGACGCGCCGCGATGTCGGATGCATCAAACCGGGGCCCGCTCGCCGCCAGGCCGGCGCAGCCGCCGACCGCCAGCGCGGTAGCGGCGGACGCGAGGCCGCGAAGCGCAATTCGACGCGAAACTGCAATGCGGACAGGCGGCATGCGACAATCGTTCTTTGTTCGTGATCTGGGGACGCTGGATCGCGGCCGAGAGGCGCTTTTCTGACGTGTGATCGCGGCGATAACAGGGCAGGGGCAGTGCGGTCCTGGTGACAGAGCTGAGGAACTTTTGTCAAGCGATGAGGAATGAACGGAACCACTGCTGCGTCAAGGTAGTATCTTTTTGATGACATTGGGTTTATGCGAACCTGCTGCGACCAGCCGGTTTCCCAGGTCGTCACGGTGCCTCGTCGCCTTCACCACCGTCGTTCGCGGCCAGGTTGGCCTGTGTGGCGTGGACCCAGTTGCGACACTTTATTGCCTATCAGCGATTTCGTCATACCCGCGGCCAAGAAATTGGACCAAACAGATGCCATGACCGAAGGGGTCGGCCATCAGCGCTATGCGGCCCCAATTATGCGTTTGGATCTCTCCCTCGATCGTCGCGCCGGCATCAATTGCTCGACTGACGGCAGCGACAATTTCAGGAACCACAAAGTCGAGATGGACCGGTGTCCAATGTCGGTGGTAGCGGCGCACGTCGTCCGTCCGCTCCGACGACCTCGTTCCCTCAGGCTTTAGCAACAGATAGAGGGCCGACGAGGCGCCAAGCAATTCCACAGCGAACGAGCCGAAACGTCGTCCGATCCGCAAGCCAATTGCCCGTTGATAGAATGCAGTCGCTTTCGACAGGTCATCGACATCCACATTGACGAGCAAGTCCATTGTCTACTCCGCGATCGTTGCCGTAGCGGACGATAGTAAGCCTGCAAACCATTTTGCCACGAGCGGTATCGTGGCGCCCGGCAAGCTGTTAATCTGGATGAACTAACGTCCGTAGCCTTTGGGGGAACTCATGCGCGCTGCGCGATCTTTCCTGACGATTGGCTTTGCTGCTGCAAGCCTTGCTGCCGCGAGTGTGTTCACGTCGCAAGCCGGAACCGCGGCGGAGAAATATCCGACCCGGCCGATCCACTTCATCGCCGCTTTTCCGGCCGGCGGCGCCGTCGACATCACGGCTCGGATCCTGGCGGATTGGCTGTCGAACGATCTCGGCCAGCAGGTTATTGTCGAAAACCGCGCCGGTTCCGGCGGCAATATCGGGGCGGCGGCCGTGATCAACTCGCCGCCGGACGGCTACACCATCCTGTTCGATGCCGCGAACAACACGATCAGCGCCTCGCTCTACAAGAAGCTGCCCTATGATTTTCTGCGCGACACCGCGCCGGTCGCCGGCCTCATGCTGCTCACCAACATCATGGTGGTGCCGCCCTCGCTGCCGGTCAAAACCGTGGCGGATTTCATCGCGCTCGCCAAGGCGAAGCCCGGTGAGCTGAGCTTTGCGTCGGCGGGCAACGGCACCTCCGTGCATATGTCGGGCGAACTGTTCAAGATGATGGCGGGCATCGACATCATTCACGTGCCGTATCGCGGCGCCGCGCCTGCCTATCCGGACCTCATGACCGGCAAGGTCCATGTGCTGTTCGACAATCTGCCGGGCTCGATAGAATTCGTGCGCAGCGGTCAGTTGAAGGCGCTCGGGGTGACGGTGCCGCAGCGCTGGCCCGGGTTGCCGGACATCCCGGCCATTGCAGAGACGATTACGGGCTTCGAGGCGGCTCCCTGGTATGGCATTTCCGCCCCGAAGGGTACGCCGCCCGAGATTGTTGAAATCTTGAACAAGTCGATCGCGGGCGCGCTCGCCAACCCAAAGATGCGGGCGAAGCTCGCCGAGCTTGGCGGCATCCCGATGCCCATGTCGCCGGCCGAATTCGGCAAGTTCCTCGCCGACGACACGGCGAAATGGGCCAAGGTGGTGAAGGCCGCCAATTTGTCGGTGGAGTAAGCGAAGAAAAAAGGAGCGCGGGTGTCCCGCCCGCATCTTTGTTCGTGCGGCGGGACGCCGGCGCTCGACATGTTCTTAAAAAAGCGGGCGGGACGCCCGCGCTCCGGAGCACCCCATGAACTTGCCTACCGGCACGTCCTTGAACCGGCGGCGCCTATTGGCCGGCCTATCCGCGGCGGCGGTCGCGTCCCTGTCGATAGCGCAGACGCTTATGCCGGCCGCAGCGCCGTCTTTGCCCAAATCGCGCCCTTCGCGCGAACGCCTCGAAGAAGCACTGGCGCGCATTGCGGATCCGAACGGGGAGGGCTCTCGCGCCTGCCTCACGGTCTACCGTGAGACCGCGCGCGTTTCGGCGGATGCAGCCGACGCAAGATTGCGCGTAGGCATTCCGCTCGGGCCGCTCGACGGCACCATCGTTTCCGTCAAGGACTTGTTCGATGTGGCCGGGGAGCCGACGCGCGCCGGCTCAAAAATTCTGGCCGATGCGCCGCCCGCTCCGGCGGATGCGCCCGCCGTTCATCGGCTTCGCGCCGCCGGCTGCGTCATCGTCGCCAAGACCAACATGGCGGAATTCGCTTTTACGGGCATCGGCCTCAATCCGCATTACGGCACGCCGGGAAATCCGGCCGATCGCACGCGCATTCCGGGCGGCTCTTCGTCTGGCGCCGCGGTCGCTGTCGCGGACGGGATGTGCGAGATCGCGATCGGCTCCGATACCGGCGGCTCGGTCCGGGTGCCGGCGGCACTGTGCGGCGTTGTGGGTTTCAAGCCGTCGAAGCAGCGGGTACCGACCGAGGGCGCGTTTCCGCTCTCCTACACGCTGGACTCCATTGGTCCTCTCGCCCGCACCGTCGCGGATTGCGCAGCAGCCGACGCCGCAATGGCGGGCGAGGAGGCGGCAGCACTTGAACCGCAGGCGCTCGCAGGCCTGCGGTTCGGCATTGCCCAGGGCTTGCCGCTGCGCGGTCTGGATCAGGAGGTCGCATCGCGCCTGTTCGAGGCTATCAATGAGCTCGGCCGGGCCGGCGCGCAGTTGTCGCCGGAACTCTTTCCGCAGTTCGACGACATGGCGCGGCTCAATTCTAGGGGCAGCATTGCGGTCGCCGAAGGCTATGCGATCCACCGCGAACGGTTGGCGACGCGCGGCGCCGAGTTCGATCCGTTCGTGCGTGGGCGGCTGGAGCGCGGGCGTGAGGTTTCCGCGGCGGATTACATCGCCTTAATACACGATCGTGCCGCGATGGTACGCGCCATGGACGCGCGTCTTGCCGATCTCGACGCTATCCTGCTGCCGACCTGCACGATCGTGGCCCCGACGATCGCGGAGTGTCAGCAACCCGAGACCGCGCTCGCCCGCAACCAGATGGTGCTGCGCAACGCAGCGATCGTCAACTTCTTCGACCTGTGCGCAATCTCACTCCCACTGCCGCGCGGCGACGGGCTCCCGGTCGGCCTGATGCTGGCCGCGCGCAACGGCCACGATCGCCGGCTGCTCCGCATCGCCGCCGCGGTGGAGAAGCTGTTCGGCGTGTAGGAACCGTAGCCCGGATTGAGCGGAGCGAAATCCGGGGCTGGCTCGGATACGGCAATGCCGCCCCCGGGTTTCGCTGGCGCTCAACCCGGGCTACCCATCCTGTGACACCCCTGCTTGTCATTTCACCTCCGCCACGGTGGCGACTTTCTCTTTCAACTCGTCCCATGCGCCTTGCAACGGCTCGAATACGAAATGCACGCGATGCATCCCGACTCCGACCTGCACCGCGCGGAATATGACGTTGGCCTTGAGGATATCGGCCGGCTGGCCGTCGACTTCGGCGCGCCACCAGGGGTGCCAGGCATCGTTGAGGACGAGGAAGCCGCCGTCCGGCGCTTCGACCTCGATATCGATCTCGGTGTTCGCATAGCGCAGGATGCGGGCGCTGCCAGGGACGGCTTCTGAGTCCGCTGCGCGCGGCGGCGCCGGGGGCGGCTGCTCCAGCAGCACGGTGCGGCGCGGATCGACGTCGGGCCAGCCGTCGCGGATCAAGTCGCCGAAATCGGCGAGCTGGTAGTCCGGCACGACCATGACGCGCGGCAGCGCTTGCGGGTTCTCGTAGACATAGGCGTCCTCGGTGTGGGCGATGAGCTTGAGGTCGCCGGGATGGAGCGAGGTATCGATCTCTTCGACCGGCACGCCGGTAGCGATAAAGCGCACGCCGCACAGGTTTGCCATGGTGGAGCGATAGGACGGGAACAACGGTGCGAAAGGGCGCTGCCGCGCCTCGGCAACGGTGTCGCCGACGCCGGTGGCGAGCGTGAAATCGCGCAGCCGCAGCGGATTGTGCCCGAACAGGTGGTCGAAGTCCTGGGCGAGCGCCAGGTTCGGCCAGTGATAGGCGATGCCGATCAGCTCGACGCGGTCGCGGCGGTCGGGGCCTGAGGTCTCGGCGAGCTTCGCTTTGATGAGCGCGACAGTCTCGTTGCGGGTTTGCGGGCGCAGCGCGTCGTAGCGCGCCGGCGGCAGGCCGGTCGATTCGTTTGGCGCATTGTTCCAGGCAAGGTCGAACGTGGTGAAGCCAACAAGCAGGGCGCACGCCAACACGGGGCGCGCCGGCGCGAGGCGCCGCGTCAGCCCAAGGAGCGCAATCGCAGCGGCCGCGAACACGATCCCTGTTGCGACGGGCAAGACAGAAACATCGAGTTTGCCGGCCTTGTGTGCCAGGCCGATCGCGATGGCGACAAGCAAACCGACGATGGCGACATCAACCGCGTAGAACCAGCGCGGCTGCGGCGCCGTGCCGGAGACGACGCGATGGACCAGATATCCGGCCTCGATCGCGATCAGGAGCCCGATGATGAAAGTGGCGTCGGCCGGCCGGCGAAACAGGTCGACACCAGGCAGCACCTCGTACACCAGCCGGAAGGTCGGCGTGTACCAGCCAAGCGCATAGAGCAGGACGAGCACCAGCGCCAGCGTGAAAAATCGGATGTCGCGCGCCCATGCGAGCCCGCGCAGGATCCCGGCGCCGAGAATCAAAATCACCGACAGGATGCCGCAATAGATTTCGCCCATGTTCTGCGCGAGCGCGAGGCCGCTCGGCGGCATGGTGGCGTCCCAGGCGATGCTTGGCGGGCCCCAGAAGTCGACGTTCGGATCGGCGGCGCCGAACAGGTCGGCAAATGCCAGCATCAGCAGCAGGACCGGATGAAGCGAACCGCGCCCGGCGCGCTCCAGGCCTATCATCGGCCGGTTGCTGTCAGCGGCAAGCAGCGCTGAGAGCGTCAACGGAACGGCCGCGATGAGTACGGCCGTCGTGGCGCAAACCACAAGCGGCAGCACGGTGCGCCTGATGCGCGCCAGCCGCCCCTCGCTATCGAGCCACCAGGCGACGACGTAGAGGGCGAGCACATAAAGCCCGAGCAGTGCGACCTGGTCGCGTCCGATCATCAGCAGCGCGACCACGACGCCGGCCAAAACGCCGACGCGCCACGACGCGCGGTCGAGCGTGCGCGCCAGCAGCCACAAGGCGATCGGCACATAGGAGAGGCTGATGATCTCGCTCGTATGCTGGAGGCGCGAGGCTGCCGAGCCGCCGAACGCAAAGATCAGCGCCGCAATCACCGCCCCGCCGGGATGCCAGCCGCGGTCGCGGAAGAACACCATGAGGCCGAGACCGCCGGCGAACAGATACGCGAAGGTGATAAAATCGGCCTCGCGAAAGCTCGGCGCCGGATCGAGCGCAGCCAGCGCGAAATGCAACGGCGAGAAGATCAGCGACTGCGGATCGGCGATCTGCGGCCAGCCCGCGAACACGTTGGGAGTCCAGAACGGCGAGTCGCCGTGGGCCAGGGAAGATGCCAGGAACTGCAGTTCCGGTTGGAACTGCGCCTTGGCATCCCACGGTATCGTGACCACACCGGAAAGCCACGGCCATGCCAGCACCGCAAAGGCCGCCGTGTAGACAGCGACCGACAGCGCGAAGGTGTGCGCGCGCAATCCTGATGACCACCGGCGCTTCGCTTCAGCACCTTGCTCTTTCGCTACTGGATGCTCGGCCTGCTCGGGGCGTGACACACTTGGGAACAAAGCGGACTTGCCCATATCGCTTCCCCGTCAATCACGGTTCCCTCGCATACCGCGATGGTGGCGATCATGCGCTTCTCTTCTTTCGCGAAGAAGGCTTCAATTGAATTCGAAGCGCGGGATAACCGTCTCGCTGACCGGCAGGAATGGGGAATTTTCCTTCAATTTGGCATCAAGCTCCGGGTCATGCTCCCATGGATGCGTGATGATGGACCAGTTAAGCAGGAAGTCCGTGCCGTCCTTCGCGACGACAACGCCAACGCAGCAATCCAGGTGCTGCTCGTACTTGTGCGCCCTGGTGAAGTTGATGAGACCGCGTCCCATCAATTCAGCGGCGTTCTCCTCCTCGATCAGCTTCGGGTCCACTGGGACAAAGACAAAGCCGAGAGAGAGGTCCTTCCAGGCAAACCGTGTCGGCGGCCGGAAGACCTGCGCTTGCACCGCTTCGATGCAGTACACGAGGCGGGCCTTGGCTGCCTTCCAACCTGAACGGGGTAACCGTCCAAACTGGCGCAAGATTTCGTAGTAGTCGTAAGCATTGCCTTGGTGCTCGATCTGCTGATGGAGATTGGTTAATAGGGACGAGAGATCGAAATCCGCTTCGTTCTGCCTGAGCGCCAAAAGGTATTTGTGCGATTCCTTCGAGGGCGGTGTTGTCTCGTCCCCAGATAGATATTGCCCCATGATAAGCGGCTCTGGGGCTGCCAGAGTGGCGTCACTTTCGAGCAGTCTCTCCCTGTACGCAAAGTAGTCGCGGATGTCGGCTGGAACACGAAGGGTTCGGCAAATCTCCAGGTAGTCATGCGCGTCCAAGACGTGCATGAAGCCACCGCCCGATTTGCTGATATAGTGCCTGGTGGTCTTGGCTATCCCGGGCACGATCTTACCGGGGAGATAGACAACGATCTTGGTCTTGGTGCGAATCGCGTCGCCGCGGATGTCGAAGCTATGGTCACGTTCGTTGGTGACGTCGATAACGGGATGGACCTCAAGGAATTTGAGGCTATCGCGCACCTGCTTCGTGGCTTTGCCTAGAACTTTGTCCTCGAACCAACGCGTCTCGGAAGCATCGTTCTTGACGTCGCTTGGGGAGCGCTCCTTCAGCTGCAGGATCGTGAGATCATCGCCCATCCATACGATGTTGTCGGCGAGTTCGAGCTCTGTGCCACTGGCCGCCGGCTTGAATGTGTTCTGGGAGAAGGTGAACTCCTTGAAGAACGCCAAGGAGTTGAGATGGCTAATGAATTGCTCTAAGGTCATAAATGCCGCTGTTAATCGGTTTGTGCTCAGGAGGAGGGGCTAATAGGTCTGCTGGCGCGCGATGTCAATCTCGTGCCGAGTGAGATTAATTATACAATGCGACGCAGTTGTGCAGGGGAGCCGAAGGGTGCTTAGCCCGCCCTTTCTTGTACGCCAGATCCTAGCGCCGGTCCCCGCTGCGGCTCCCATGATCGGCACGGGGCGGGGGTCTTGCGCTATTTACGAGGCCATGCCCGCGCCTTGGTCCACCCCTATGAACCTTGCCGCGGTGCGAGCCGAGTGCTGTGGGCAACCGCCTGATCAAGCATCGGCTTTTGCCTTAGTTATCTCATCAGCCAGATGATCCAATGTTTGCTTCATCACCGTCATCCCCTGTTCCATCATGGCGCCGATGGCGCCTGCGGCTTCGTCCGGGAGAAGATCGGCGACCCACACCACTCTGGTTAATCCATTCGCATCCGCAAAGACCTGCGCCGATCCGTTGTGGTGCGTCAGCGATCCACCGACCGCCGACCAGACGACACGGCGTTCGCCATCATCGACTGTCACGATCAACTCGCGCACTACCATGCCGTTGCCGAATGTCACGATACGTGCACCGGGCTCGAGGCGTGTGTCGGTCACAAACCCGGGCACCAACCGGGTGTGAAGGGCGCCGATGTCGCGCAGCGCGTCCCACACGTCGTCGGGCTGTGCTCTGGTCAGGATTTCCTTGCGTATTGATGCCATTTTGCGCGCTCCGATCATGGCACGGCGATGCTTCTTCTCCCCTCCCCCTTGTGGGGAGGGGTCGGGGGTGGGGGTCGAGGGATATGGCATTTCAGTGCCCCATGGCACGACCCCTCTCCCCAACCCTCCCCCACAAGGGGGGAGGGAGCGGCGCGGCCCAGACGATCACGCAGCCTCGTCACAGTGAGCCTCGATCCGATAACCCTCGGGATCGACAACAAACGCCGCGTAGTAGTTCGCACCGTAGTCGGCGCGCAGCCCCGGTTTGCCGTTGTCGCGACCGCCGTGTGCGATCGCTGCCCGATGAAAGGCATCGACGCTCTGGCGCGTCGGGGCGGTGAAACAAAAGTGCAGCCCCGAATGCGGATCGGGCGGAACCGGGCTTGTGCTGACGTGGACCCAGAACGCCGCATGGTCCTTGCCGTAGCCGAGCAAGGTTTCAGACGAAGTGAGGCAGGTGCAGCCGATTGGCGTTAGCGCGGCATCGTAGAACGCTTTGGCTTTGGCGACATCGCGAACGCCGATGGATACGTGGTCGATCATGGCCGTTGCCCTTCTGCATTGATGCCCCCATATGCGCTGAACCGCGGCTGCCCGGCTTGGGAAAAATTGCTAATCTTGTGCCATGCGACCGAATGACAACATCCGTGCCGGCGGCGCCCCGGTTGCCCGCCCGTTGTTTGAGGCACCGGAATGGAGCGTGGGCGAATACGTCTGCACCGCCGGTCCGAATGATCGTCCCTTTGAAGAGCGCCATGAACAGGCCTCGATCGCGGCCGTCATCGAAGGATCGTTCAGGTATCGGGGGGATACGGGCACGGCGGTTCTGCACCCGGGCGCGTTCCTGTTCGGCAACTCCGGCACGTGCTACGAGTGCGGCCACGATCACAGCGCCGGCGACCGCTGCATCGCCTTCCATTTTGCGCCCGCACATTTTGCCGAAGTGGCGGCCAGCGTCGCGGGCTCAGGCCGGTTCCGATTTCCGGCGCCCATGTTGCCCGCGATGCCGAAATTGCTGCCCTGGCTGGCGTGGATCGAGTCGCGGACGGCACTCGCCGATCGACTCGCAATCGACGAGGCCATACCGCAACTGATGGAAGCCGTGATCGGCACCGTTTCAGTCAAGCCGCCGCCCCAGACTTGTGTGTCCGCCCGGGATGAGCGGCGGATCAGCGATGTCCTGCGCTATATCGAGCTGCATGCCGGCGATGCCCTTGATCTCGACACGCTTGCCGCCGTGGCGATTATGAGCAAGTACCACTTCCTTCGCACATTCCGGCAGATCGTCGGCATGACGCCCTATCAGTTCCTGCTCGGCGTCCGGATGCGCCGTGCGGCCGTACGGCTGGCCACCTCGTCTGAGCCGGTATCGACAATCGCGTTCGAGAGCGGCTTCGGCGACCTGTCGACTTTCAATGGTCGGTTCCGGGATATGTTCGGGATGAATCCGACGGTTTACAGGCAGTGCGAGCGCGCAAGCCGCCGGCTGCGATAGCACTGTAACTGGCGACGCAAGGATCGCGATTGGTCATTGATTCACGCAATGCACGTTGTCACACTCCCGGCCTCGACAGCCGAGGCACGCAGGGCGGGAAAAATGGATACGAGCCGCTTCGTGGGGCGCCTGTTGAAAGGCGAAAACATCGTCTGGTGCGGGCAACCGGCGCAGGGGTTCTTGCTCACCAGCCGCGATTGGGTGGCGATACCATTCAGCCTGGTCTGGTGTGGATTTGCGATTTTCTGGGAAGCGAACGCGTTGGCGACAAACGGTCCCATTTTCATGAAGCTGTGGGGCGTGCCGTTCGTGCTGATCGGACTATACGTTCTGGTGGGCCGTTTTCTGCTCGATGCCAGGATACGGCGTGATGTGTACTACGCGGTGACAGATAAACGCGTCCTTATCCTTCGCTCGGGATTGTTCAGTAAGTTTAGCGCCCTGAGCCTCGACCAGTTGCCCGATGCAACTTTAAGCGAAAGTGCCGGCGGCCGTGGCTCGATCCGCTTTGGCACAGCGGCGGGGGGAGGGAGCAATTTCTCCGGCTGGACTCCTTCGCTCGATTCCACGCCACAATTCCTCGCGATCGAAAATGCCCGAACAGTGTTCGATCAAATCCAACAGGGCATCGCGAAGCGCGCCTGACTACAGCGGTTCCGGTCATATTGAAGCGCTCCCAGGTCTCTTGCGTCGTGGCCGGGCTTGTCCCGGCCACCCCGATTGTGCTTGCTCTGTACCCCAACGCTTTGGGTCGCCGGGACAAGCCCGGCGACGACAGCGGGATGTGATTCGAAACGATCGCAATCCGCTTTAGTGCTTGCGTCTGCTTCTGATCCTCAAGAATAGGAGGGCTCTGCATGTGTCGCTCACATGTTCTCCGATCGGGCGCTGTCGCGGCCCTGACCGTTTTCGTCTCCGGCAACACACCAGGCTCGGCCGCCACGCGATGCGAGCGCCTGCTGGAGATGCTCAACACCAGAATTGTTGACGCAACCTGCTCCGAGAGCACCGATCTGACTACCGCCAATCCGGCAACAACGCCGGCCAATGACTCGCTGCCGGGCCTGCCGCCGTTTGCGCTCACGCCGCAGATCGATCGCGGCTTCATCGCGCCGCCGGCCGGTTTTCGCACGCCCATCACCAAGGCGGTGCCGGGCCTGCAGGTGCAGGCCCGCATCGCCAACGATCCGCTCGGCCAGGCGCGCATCCTGATCCGCCTGCCCGATGACTGGAACGGCAAGCTGGTGGTGGCCGGCGCATCGGGTACGCGCAGCGAGTTCAACGGCGATTTCGTCTGGAGCGATTTCGTCGTGCAGAAAGGCTACGCCTACGTCTCTCAGAACAAGGGCATCTACAATCTGTTCGTGTCAACGGCGGCCGATCCCCTGGCATGCCGGCTCAATCCTATGTCGGGAACCTTCGTTCATTTCTATGACAACGATCCGGCTGCGGTGTTCACGCGCTGGAACGAGATCATGTTGAAGGCGACCGAGATCGGACGTGCTGCGCTCGAAATCAGCTACGGCCGGCGTCCGGCGCGCACCTATGCGGTGGGCACTTCCAACGGCGGCTATCAGGTGCGCCGCGCCGTCGAGACAGCGCCGGAACTGTTCGACGGCGGCGTCGACTGGGAAGGTACCTTCGTGGATATCGCTGCCCCTAATCTTCTCAGCACCCTGCCGCCCGCAATCCTCAACTATCGGGACTATCTCGCCTCCGGATTTAGCTCCAGCAGCACCGCCGCCAAGAATATCCGCGAGGCCGGCTATCCGCCCGATATGACCGTCCCCGACTCCCCCACTTCGCTGTGGGGGCTTCACTGGACCCAGTTCTGGGAGATCACCCAATGCCAATGGCAGAAGCGGCTGGATCCCACCTATGACACCTACGGTTCCGGCACCGGCACATATGTTTATGTCGACCGCTTGGCGGCTTCCGACGTCGGCGCGAATATCGCGGCATTCGCCACCACCGGACTGATCAAGCGACCGCTCATCACCGTGGCCGGTACGATGGACGGCCTTCTGCCGATTGACGTTCATGCGCGCGCCTATGCCCGCAAGGTCGAGGCGGCGCTGCATCGCGACGACGACCCGGCGGTCCGTCCGTCGGAAGAACGCGCACCGGAATATCGGCTCTATGAAGTACAGAACGGCAATCACATCGAAGCCTTCGTGACCACATTTCCACGGCTGGAGTTGATTCAGCCGCACGCGCAGAAGGCTTTTGATCTGCTGGTCGCAAAGGTCGAGGAGGGGGCCGTGCTGCCGCCGAGCCAGTGCATTCCCGTCGGCGGCCAGATCGCGGCACCGCCGGCGCAGCCAGGTCATTGCGCGAGCTTACTCGCGCCGTGATCGGGGCAGTTCGGAACATCGAGGTGGGAGATGCGGAAGATGCCGGCTGACGATCAGCGCGAACCGGTGAAGCGTGTGTTATCCGGGAGGCGGTCAACAGTGATGACGCGCACGCGCTTGACTTCACCGTTGTCGACGGAGCGCAGGCAGGTCGCGTCGTAGTAACCCCAGCCGCGCTCGTCGCAGCCGGGACCATAGCTGCGAATGTCGAGACGATCGGCTTTGCCGTACGCCAGGGCCGAGGTGGCTGGATCGACCGGGCTCATAGCGGACAACAGCACGAAGCTTCCTGCCAGGAGAGCCGCACCGGCAACCGCTGCGATAATCTTGATCATATGAGCCCCTGATTTGCGGCTTTAGACATTTCGCGCCCCATCAGTTTATTAGTCGCGCAAGCTCCGGCGGACGTTCAATGCAAGGTTAAGAAACCAGTAACGGCCACGTAGTGGTCAGCCCGATTGTTTGCCTGCATTTTTTGATTGAGCAGATTGATTCTCGCGCGATTGTGATCGACCACGCACCGAAGGCGGTCCAAAAGGCATTACACGCGGCGCGATTGAGCCGATGTCACGCATCTGGTCGTCGTGAAGTCGTCCACGGCCCGTCCAATCGGCTGACTTGCGGACCGCGGAACCGCGGGCTAGAGCATTTTCCGATAACGTTGAGCGAGTGCCTCTTCACCTCTCCCCTCCGGGGAGAGGTGAAGGGCGACGCGGCAACGTCGTCGATTCAACCATATCGAAATCTGCTCTAGACCCTGCCGATGCAACCGACTGCCCTCTATCCAGGCTCATTCGACCCGGTGACCAATGGCCACGTCGATGTGATGCGCAGTGCCGTGCGGCTGGCCGCCCGGCTGGTGATCGCCGTCGGGGTCCATCCCGGCAAGGCACCGCTGTTTTCGGCGGACGATCGCCTCGCAATGCTGGAGGAGACCTGCGGCGCCATGGTGCGCAAGGCCGGCCGCGAATTCGACTGTATCACCTTCGATGATCTTGCAGTCTCGACTGCCCGGAGGGTCGGCGCCACCATCATCATTCGGGGCTTGCGCGATGGCAGCGATCTTGATTACGAGATGCAGATGGCCGGCATGAATGCCGCGATGGCGCCCGATGTGCAGACCGTGTTTTTGCCGGCGTCCCCGTCGGTGCGTCCCATCACTGCCACCTTGGTGCGGCAGATTGCTGGCATGGGCGGCGATGTATCGGCCTTCGTGCCAGTGGCGGTTGTGGGCCGGTTGAAAGCTAGATTCGCCACGAAAAAACCAAGGTAAGAGGGAGCTCACATGTTACGCCTGATTGCCGTCTGCGCCGTGCTTGCAGGCTTTGCACTGTCGTCCGTCGCGCCCGCGGCCGCTCAAGGGTTGCCGGCGGGTGCTGATCCGCAAAACACGCTGCTGATCGACACCAGCCAGGGCCGCATCGTCATCAAGCTGCGCAACGATATCGCCCCGCAGCATGCCGCCCGCCTCAAGCAGCTCGCCCGCGAGAAGTTCTATGACAATGTACCGTTTCACCGGGTCATCGCGGGGTTTATGGCGCAGACCGGTGATGGCCAGAACGGCAACGGCACCGGCGGCTCGAAATATCCCGACCTGAAGGCGGAGTTCTCCCAGGTGCCCTTCAAGCGCGGGGTCGTCGGCATGGCCCGTAAAGGCGGCAACAACGACTCCGCCAACAGCCAGTTCTTTATCATGTATGCCGACGGTGCGTTTCTGAACGGACAGTACACCGTCATTGGCGACGTGTTGTCTGGCATGGATGTGGTCGATAAGATCAAAAAGGGCGAGCCGGTCCAGGACCCCGACCGCATGCTCACAGTCCGAGTGGCGGCAGACGTCAAATGAACCGCACCCTCATATTGATGGGGGGACAATCGCATAGGGGATGCCGGCCACTTTCTTCAGCAGAAAGGTCGGGCTGCACTCATGCGCATCGCGATGAAATAGAACATCGCGCCGCGCAACTGGTTGCCACTTCTCGCCTCCAGCGGGGAGAGGTGAAGACCCTCAGCGGGAGCTGGCCACATGCAATTGCTGTCATGTGTGCGGGGGTTGCGGCGCTCGCGATCGGATCGACGGTACTGCCGGAGAAGGCGCAGGCGGTGTGCAGCGTGCTTAGCCACCATCCGTGCACGCCCGGCAGCACGCTGCGTCATCGCCCGTTCACACCAGATTTCGGCGGTGTGCGCCATCATTCGTTTACGTCGGGTTTCGCCAATAAGTTCGGTCATCTCTCGGCCACATCGGGTTTTGGCAGCGAATTTAGCCATCATCCGCTCACGCCGGGTCTCGGCGAGTTTCGTCATCATGCGCTCGAGCCAGGTTTCGGCAGTGTGTTTCAACAGCCGCCTACGCCGGGCTTCGGCAGTGTATTTCGCCGTCAACCGTTCACGCCGTATTTTTGCGGGGTTTTCAGCCCGCCGGGCTGCATACCGGAGATCTTCTATCCGCTCAATCAGGTTCCTGTGTTGAAAGTAGAGGGGCATGTGGGACCCTCCGAGCCGCTCGACCGCGACCATCCGGCCGACCGGCTTGATGAAATCGGTCCGCTGTTGTCCAAGTGCCTCGAACTACCGCCCGACGATGAGGTGCGGGCCGGTATGCAGGTCACGCTCAAGCTCGCCTTCAAGCGCGATGGCGAACTTCTGGCCGAGCCGCGCTTCACCTACACCACCCATGAGGCGCCTGCGGAGGTGAAAGCCGCCTACCATGACGCGGCCATCAACATGCTCAAGCGTTGCACGCCGCTGCCGATCAGCGAGGGGCTCGGCAACGCCATTGCCGGGCGCCCCTTCGTGATCCCGATCATCGAAACCCGCAAGGAAAAGAAAGCCGAAATCAGCCATGACCCAAAATCCTGATACCGATCCGGAAAACACGTTGCTGCTGGAAACCTCCAAGGGGCAGGTGACCATTCAGATGCGCCCCGACCTTGCCCCCGGCCACGTCGCCCGCATCAGGAAGCTGGTGCGCGACCGCTTCTATGATGGCGTCAAGTTTCACCGCGTCATTGACGGGTTCATGGCGCAGACCGGCTGTCCGCACGGCACCGGCACCGGCGGCTCGGGCCAAAAACTCAAGGCCGAGTTCTCCAAAGAGAAGCACGTTCGCGGCACCGTCTCGATGGCACGTTCGCAGAATCCGGATTCCGGCGACAGCCAGTTCTTCATCTGCTTCGAGGATGCAAAGTGGCTTGATGGCCAGTACACGGTCTGGGGCAAAGTGACGGCCGGCATGGAAAACGTCGACCGGATCAAGCGCGGCGAGCCGGTCACCGATCCCGATCGCATCATCACGGCCCGTATGGCGGCGGACGCCGCGTAGAGACCGCGCCGGCCTTATCGGCTCCGGCGCGCACTCCGGTGAGATTAAAGCACCCGCCTTTCCGGGTCGTGGTCGGGTTTGTCCCCGCCACGCCGATTATTCCCACTCTGTGTCTTAGAGTTCGGGGTCGCCGGGACAAGCCCGGCGGCGACGCTGGCGCGTGAAGCGACGACGCGGAACGCACCAACGCGCGCAAGAGTCGCCCGGATGGTTATATTGTTAAGCGGTTGTATTGTCATTTGCCTGCCACCTGAATTAAGTATTGGTGCTGCTCCATATTTTGAAGCCGAGGGGGAATCGACATGGCAAGGAATCCAGTTTCACGGCGCACGCCGACAGTCGTAACTACGGACGATTTGCAAGCTCATCATCACGGCCTGCCAAGATCCAAACACGGCCATATTTTTGCGCCGGATCCGGTTCCGCCGGGCTTTCACACGATCATCGATCCCGACAAGCATCCGCCGCAGCCGTGGCGCGACTTGCCTCCAGCGACCGGCTTGCCGCCATACCGCATGAATCTGGCATCGATTCTCGATAAGAACACGATCGCGAAGATCACCAAAGACAAGAAGCTGGTGTTTCACTCGGTCGGCGATACCGGCGGGGTGAACACGCCGACCTACATCGAGGGCGTCACCCGCTTCATGGAGTGCGATTTTCATCACGCGCCCTCAGCGGCGGATATCCCATCGTTTTTCTATCATCTCGGAGACGTCGTCTATTACGATGGCGAAAGTGCTAATTACTGGCCGGAGTTCTACGAACCCTATTTCAAATATCCTGCGCCGATTATCGCGATTCCCGGCAACCACGACGGCGACGTCGATCCGCTTACCCGCGAGACCAGCCTGCAGGCCTTCGTGCGGAATTTCTGCGCCCAATCCGCCGTCATCAGCCCTGACAATCGAGACGCGCCCCGCCGCACCATGACGCAGCCCAACGTTTTCTGGACGCTCAACACGCCGCTGGTGACCATCATCGGTCTCTACAGCAACTGTCCGGAAGGCGGACAGATCGGAGAGACGCAAAGGCAGTGGTTCGTGCAGGAATTGCAGGCAGCAAACAAGCATCTGCCGCTGATCCTTGCGGTTCACCACCCCATCTACTCGGCCTACGGACCCCATCCCGGCAGCACCCGGCTCAAGACGTTTCTTGATGAAAACTGCCAGGAGGCAGGCCGCGCGCCCAACGTAGTCTTGACCGGACATGTACATAACTATCAGCGGTTCTCGGCGCCGCTGCACGACAAGCAGCATGTGCCGTTCATCGTCGCCGGTGCCGGCGGCTACAACAAGCGCCTGCATACATTAAGCAAGGCCTTCCACAACGCCCAGCAGAACAATCAACTGCCGCTCCAGATTTCCGGCGACCCCTCGCAGCTTGAGAATTTCAACGATGCCCAGCACGGCTATCTCCGGATCACCGTGACCGACAAGCACATAACGCTCGACTACATCGCCGTGCCCGACCCAAGCACGAATCCGAGGGATGCGTATCTGCCGGCGTCTGATTCGGTGACCGTGTCGTTCTGAGCCTTGTTTTCACGAGTTAGGCCTGTGGTACGTGCCCTCGATCTCGGGAGCTTGTGGAACAGTCGATTGACCCTAGATGACTATCATGACTACCTTGACCAAAGCGCCCTTGAGAAATATGTTCAGGAAATGGAGACGTCTTAAGGACACAACATGAGCACCGGCAATCCAAACACCGGGACGTGGACTGTCGCCGAGGCGAAGGCGAAGCTCAGCGAGGTGATTGAGCGCGCGCAGTCGGCTGGGCCGCAGGCGATCACCCGGAATGGGCGCAAGGCCGTCGTCGTTGTGGCTGCCGAAGAATGGGAACGCAAAACTAAACGTGCTGGCAACCTTGCGGAGTTCTTTGCAGCTTCCCCGTTACGCGGGTCGCGGATGAAGACCCGGCGCATGACCGGCGGCCTGCGGAAGCTTGATCTGTGAACTTCCTTCTCGACACCAATGTGGTATCGGAATGGACAAAGCCGCACCCGAACAGCGGAGTGGTTTCCTGGCTTGCGGAGGCCGACGAGGATCGGGTCTTCATCAGCGTCGTTACGCTGGCAGAGTTGCGTTACGGGGTCGAGCGGATGGCAACCGGCAATCGCCGCCGACGGCTCGAAGAATGGCTGGGCGGCGAACTGCCGCTGCGTTTTGAGGGGCGGGTTCTCTCGGTGGACAAAGCTGTGGCCGACGCTTGGGGTCATGTCGTGGCGCGTCGAAACGCAGCAGGACGCCCGATCGGCGCTATGGATGCCTTCATCGCCGCGACGGTTAAGGTTCACGGCCTTACCCTGGTCACGCGCAACGCCTCGGATTTCGAGCTGACCGTGAAGGCAATTGTAAACCCGTGGACTGACGATTGACGCCGTTCGGTTGCCCTGCGGAGGAACGGAGTCCGTCTGCTCATGCGCACCGATCTCTTCGACTTCGAGCTGCCGCCGGACCGCATCGCGCTGCGCCCGGCGAGTCCACGCGATTCCGCGCGGCTCCTCGTGGTGCGGCCGGGCGGCATGCTCGAAGACCGCATTGTTCGCGATCTACCCGATCTCCTGCGCCCGGGCGATCAGCTCGTCGTCAACGACACCAAAGTGATCCCGGCACAGCTTTCCGGTCGGCGCCTCGGCGGCACGACCGAGCCAAAGATCGAGGCGACGCTGATCCGGCGACTCGACGGCTCGCGCTGGCAGGCGCTGGTCAAGCCCGCCCGCAAGCTCAAGCCTGGCGATGTGGTGCGGTTTGGGGAGGAGGGGCGGGTGTGCTTTCTCGGCCAGCTCGATGCCACCGTCGAGGCGAAGGGCGAGGCCGGCGAGGTGACGTTCGGGTTCGCGTTTCACGGGCCGGTGCTGGACCAGGCGATCGCGGAGCGCGGTGAGATGCCGTTGCCGCCCTATATCGCGTCGCGCCGGGCGCCCGATGAGAGCGACCGCACCGATTACCAGACCATGTTCGCGCGGGAGGAGGGCGCAGTGGCGGCACCGACCGCTGGGCTGCATTTCACCGAAGGCCCGATGAGTGAGCTTGCGGCGCGTGGCATCGGGTTTCACACGGTGACCCTTCATGTCGGTGCCGGCACATTCCTGCCCGTGAAGGCGGACGACATTGCCGCGCACAAGATGCATGCCGAATGGGGGCAGGTGACCGGGGAGGTCGCGGCGGCGCTCAATGCGGCGCGCCGAGGGGCAATCGCATTTGATCAGGTCACCTCTTCTCCCTTTCCCCGCGTGCGGGGAGAGGGTCGGGGTGAGGGGGCCTTTCCACCAGCTCAGACTCGCGGAGAGGCCCCCTCCCCCGGCGCGGAGGAGCGCGCCGGCCTCCCCCCCCCAGCGGGGAGAGGGGAAGGGCGCGGTAAACGGCGTGTTTCTGCGCTGTGGGGGGGGGGGCACGCGGTGGACCGGCCGGA
>Ga0126369_10000701_pt1 | contig 22284 bp, 19 predicted proteins | sample PanSoiMetaPlot_1_FD_109646 | JGI IMG/M metagenome (GOLD analysis project Ga0126369, IMG submission 109646) | Tropical forest soil microbial communities from Panama - MetaG Plot_1 | ecosystem: Environmental > Terrestrial > Soil > Tropical forest > Bulk soil | place: Panama | collected 2016-02-17
ACGGTACGCTAGGAATGGTCGGAGATCCAGTGAGAGATTCGCCTCCAAACTTCTTCCTTGCCGATCTCATTGAGCGTCTCATGTAGCATTCCTGGATACTCTTGGTAATTCTTGTCCCTGGCGCCGACGGTGTCGAAAAAAGAGCGCGTCGCGGCGGTGGAAGCGATCGGATCCTTCTCTCCGCAGATCACCAGCGTCGGCAAAGTGATCGACGGACCCATCTGAAGCGCTTCCTGTTGCGCCCGGGTCGATTCCGAGAACCAGCGCGGGGTGAGGGTACGGTTGTAGAGCGGATCCCGGGAGACCAGCGCCTGAGCCTCGGCATCCCGGGTGAGCTGGTCGAAGCTGATTTCGTTCTTGAAGGGCAGCCAGGGGAGCACCTTTTCCACACATTTCGCCGCCAGCACCTTCGCTGGCGGCGGCGTTAGGGCGAGCCGCAGGTACGGCGATGAGAGAATCAGCCCGGCCCATTGCCTGGCGTCCCGTTGCGCCAGGTAGTGAATCGCAATCAAACCCCCGTGGCTGTGGCCGAGAAGGAACCATTTCGGCGCACCCGTCTGCCGGCGATCGCTGGGCGCCACGTGGTCGACGAAGATCTGAACGTCCTCGAGGTACTCGGAGAATCGTTTGCAATGCCCCCGCCGGCCTTCGGACCGCCCGTGGCCGCGGTAGTCGAATCCGAACACCGCGATGCGTTCTGCGAGCAGCGCCTGGATGAACGGCCGGTATCGACCGATGTGCTCGGCGTATCCGTGCACCAGCATCACCCGCGCACGCGGCTTGTCCGGCGCGTCCCATTGCCAAAACAGGCGCAGGCCGTCCTTGGACTGAAGAAAACCTTCCTGGTGTTCCGCCATCGGGCGGCAGCCACCTTAGCGATCGGCGGTGTCGCGGGAAAGCATCTTGAGCTTGCGTTCCAGGTTCTGCGCTTGTCCGGGGCTCTCCTGCAGCTCCGGCGCGGCCTTGAGGGCATCCAGCGCCCGCCGGTAGACATCCGCCGCCTGCGCCTTCTTCGATGCGCTCCGGTAGGCGTCCCCGAGGTGCTCGAGGATCATCGGGTCCGGATCCCTCTCCACCGCGCTCTCCAGCGCCCCAATCGCCTGCACGTACTGGCCGCGGCGGAAGTAGATCCAGCCCAGCGAATCCATGAAGGCGCCGCTGTCGGGTTGCAGCTCGAGGGCGCGGCGGATCAGCTTCTCCGCCCGGTCCAGGTGCTTGCCGGATTCCGCGAGCGTGTAGCCGATGAAATTCAGCGCAGAGGCGTTGTCGGGATTGACCGCGAGCACCTGCTGCATTTCGGTGATCGCCTTGTCGGTTTCGCCCTGGCGCTGGTAGGCGCTGCCCAGCGCGAAAAGCAGGGTCTCGTCCTTGGGGGATTTTCGCAAGGCATCGGTGAGGATTTGAATCGCCAACTTCGAGCGGCCGTGGCGCCCGTAGAGCGCGGCCAGCGCTTCGAACAGCTCGGGTGCGGCGCTGCGGTGGATCGCATCGTTGAGCAGTGCCTCGGCCCGCTCCAGAGCCCCCGCCCGCTCCAGCGCTGTGGCGTAGGCGGCGTACGCCTCCCAAAAATCCGGCTTGTCCTTGAGCGCCTCTTTGAAAAGCGCCTCGGCCCGGGCGTGCTCCCCCGCTTCCGAAAGGCAGCTCGCCTGGTGAATCCGCGCTTCCTGGAACAGATCCGAGTTGGAAGGCAGCTCCGCGAAAAGCGCCGCGGCCCTCAGATAATGCCTCAACCGCTCGTGCAGAAGCCCAGCGTAAAAGCTGATCCGCGGCTGAGTCGCGCTCTGCTCGCGCGCGTTGTCCAGAATCTGAAGCGCATCCGCGACGTTCCCATTCGCCAGGTAGGCGAACGCCACCCGGACGGTGTACTCCGGCTCACGAGAGAGGTAGAGCACTCGGTCGAAGTACGCCCGCGCCCGGGCCGCTGCGCCGGCCTTGAGCGCCACCGCGCCGATCGCCAACAGCACGTCGCGATTCTCCGGATCCGTCTCCAGTGCCTTCTCGAACGCCTTTTCCGCCTCGCTGAGCCTTCCGGTGGACTGGTAGATCTGCGCCAGCGCGGTCCAGATCTCGAAGTCGTCGCTCTCCACTTGAGAGGCCTTCTTGAGCATCTGCTCGGCGCGCGCCACATCCCGCCGGTCTGCCAGCGCCAGTCCCAGGCGCTTGTAGCCGATCGGTCGATCCGGGTTGGCCGTCACCTGCCGCTCGATCGTCTTCACCGCCTGGTCGGGTTCGTTGCGCTCCAGCTGAAGCTGTGCCAGCAACAAGTAGGGATCGGGATCGTCGGAACGCAGCTTGATCGCGCGGGTGAGGTGTTCGGCGGAGCTGGCGTACTTTTTCTGATCCAGGAGAATCCGGCCCATCAAGAGGTGCGCGGGGGCGTATCCGTTGGCGCGTTGAAGGAGCGCCGAAAGCTCCTGCAGCGCGCGCTCCGGCTCGGACACCGTGACGTACTCCTCGGCCAGCGAGGTGACCAGCGCCGGCTCTCCATCATCGGAGGCCAGCGCCAACCGCAGCTCCTGGATGGCGCGGCGGTGATCCCCCTCTTCACTCGCGACCCGGGCGGCGAGGTAATGGGCATAGGCGGCGGAGGACGGGAAATCCAACAGGTCCTCCTTGGAGCTGCGCATCGCTTCCTGCATCGCCGGCACGTCTACCCCGCGCCGGTCCGAACCCGCGGCAACGGTGCTGGTCGCGAGCAGTCCCTGCACCATCCAAGAACCCAGTCCCATCCACAGCATTTAGCGTCTCGCACCGGCCAAAAGCTCTTCTAAGAGCGACTCCGCCTTGGGGCTATCCCGTCCAACGTCGGCACTGGAAGTCCGAAAAGGCAGACCGGTGGCGTCTTGCAGCTCGGCGCTGAGTCGGGAACAAATGGCGTCCGTGCCATGGGAGTTGGACTCCGGCAAAACCACCACGAAGACGCCGTCTCCCAGATGGGCGATGAAGTCCGGCGTTCGGATGCGCTCGCGAATCAGAATCGCGCACTGGCGGACCCGCTCCTTGTTTGCAACTCCGTCCGGCACCAGCACCGCCATGCTCAGCGGCCTTCGATAGCGCTGGCTTCGAGAAAGCTCTAGGCCCAAACGATGGAGCAAGCCAAACCGATCGAACAGACCGGTTTCCGGATCGCTTCCTGTCTTGCGCAGAAGCGCGGTGCTCCGCCGAAGCTCCTTTTGGGTGTTGCACAGCTGGATCGCCCGCTCCGCCCTGCCAAGCAACTCCAGCGCTTGGAAGGGCTTGCTCATGTAATCCACGGCGCCGAGATCCAGCGCGCGCACCTTGTCCGCCACCCCTTGGTGGGCGGAAAGCAAAATCACCGGGATGTCCGCGGTGTCCGACGAGGACTTCAGGGCCACCGCGGCATCCAGCCCATCCAGCTTGGGCAAAAATACGTCCATCACGATCAGGTCCGGATGAAGGCCCCGCGCTTTGGCCACGCCCTCCGCTCCGTCGCGCGCCACCTCCACCCGGTAGCGCGAGCGCAGGATTTCGCACACCACCGCAGCCACCTCCGGCTCATCCTCCACCACCAGGACCCGGGGCAGCTCGCCCACCGTTGGCGGGATGGCGCTCGAGGCGAGCTTCGCTTCCAGATTCTTGGAGAGGGGCAGCGTAAAGATCACCGCGAAGCCGCCAGCGGGAAGGTTCTCCGCCCAGATCTCCCCTCCGTGCAGCTCGACGAACTCCTTGCAGATGGTCAGACCCAAACCGGTGCCCCCGGGTCCATGTCGGTAGCGATCGAAGACGACGTGGAGCTGATCGTCCGGGATTCCGGGTCCATCGTCCTGGACGACTACCCGAAGGGCATCTCCGTCCGGCCGAGCCAGTCTTTGAGAACGGACCATCACCGCGCCGGACTCTTTCGCGTGCTGGATGGCGTTGGTGATCAGGTTCTGCAGCACCTGGCGCAGCTTCATCTCGTCGCCCACCACCAGCAGGCTCTCGGGGTTCTCCGGCCGCAGCGCGATGCCGCGCTCGGCTGCGAGGATCTCCAGCTCCTCGGTCGCCTGGATGCACAACTCGGCGACGTCCACCAGACTCGGCTCGAGCGAAAACCGCGCCTGCTCTCCCTTGCCGCGCTCGAGCAGCGACTCCACCAGCTCCAGGATCTTCTTCCCCTGGCGGACCATCGCTTCCAGCGAGCCCTTCTGCTGCGCTGAGGGCTCGCCGTCCAAAAGCAGGCGGCCATGTCCGAGCAACACTTGGAGCGGCGCCCGCAGATCGTGGCTTACCACGGCGATGATCTCATCCTTGATCCGGTTGAGCTCCTTGAGCCGGCGATTGGCCTCGGTCAGTTCGCGGTAGCGGTCGACGTACGCCAGCTCAAGGTCCTCTCGCTTGCGCTTGAGGGCGGTGTGCAGCCGGGCGTTGCGCACCGAGTTGGCCACGGAAGCCGCAGCCGCGCGCACGAACTCCTGATCCTCTCGGCCGAAGCTCCCATCGGCCCGGGAAAGACGGAGAAAAAGGGCTCCCACCAAGTCCTCCTGACAGATGAGCGGCTGGACCAGGATGCTTCTGACACCCAAGGGCGCAATGTGGGACCGGACTTCGGCCATGAGCGGATCGACGAGCGCGTTTTCGACGTAGACTGGCTCCCGGGTCTCAAGCGCTTTGCGCAATTCCGGGTAGCGGGCGAGGTCCAACGGCAAAGCTGCAGCGTCCGGGCTTTCCATTGAGGCAACCACTTGGGCCTGGCGGGTGCTCGAGCCCTCCACCAACACCACCGAGCAGCGGTCGGTAGGGATCACCTTCGACACCTTGTCCAGGGCAATCCTGAGGATCTGCTCCAACTCCAGAGATCGAGTCGCCGCCTGGGTAATCTCGAGCAAGGCCTCCATCCTGAGCTGAAATAGGGCGTCGCGCTCGGCCAGCCGTTTGGCCCGAAGCGCCGCCTCCAACCGAAGCGTGAGCTCATCCTCGCTGTAAATCCGATCGTCGAAATCGAAATCCAGCCGGCGCAGGGCTTCGGAGTCTCGCCCGGTCAGGTCGGCCAAAACCGGAAGTTCCCGGAGGCCGGAGCTCTTTCGAATGGTCTGCAGCGCCTCGCGCTCCTGAATTCCAGCGCCGACCACCAAGATGGCCTCGGGCTGAAGCTGAGGCGCTACCGACAACACCGCTTCGGCATTGCCCGCCGCCGCGCAGTAAAAGCCGCGGCTGGAGAGTTTTTCGAGCAACAGCGAAGGCGAGGCTTGCTCGCCCACGACCAGGACGCGACCCCTTAGGGGCGTGGATCGGATCACGCGCTCGACCTCGCCCGGCCCGCAATTCGCCCGAGGTGGGTGTGCTGACTACTGGCCGTGTGGGACATCACATCGAATTATGCCCGGAGCCGGAAGGCCAGACCAGCATGGGATCCCCCGCCACCCATTGGAGGCCAACGTGGGACAAAAGCTCCGTGATTTCGCGACTATACTCGCGCTCACCGCCCCGCCATGCGACCCTTCTTGTGCCCCTGGTATTGGGTTGTTGCGTTCTGCTGGTTTTCCCCTTGGGCCCACGCCGAAGGGCCGCCAACCGCCCAACAAGCGGTGCGGGCGATCGGCATCGATGACGGTGCGGAGAGTCCCGCCACCTGGAAGCTGGACATCACCGACCGTCGGACATCCCGGTTGACCACCGGCTTTCAAGGCGCAACGGGCTTGCTGCACACCTCCAGCGCCGACCTTGGCAGAAGCGGCATGCTGCGGTTTTCCGCAACCGGAGAGTATCTACACGCGACCGATTTCCCGGTTCGCACGGCGGTGGACACCCGTAGCGCCGCGACTTTCGCGGCTTCCTGGGTCCCGATCCGGTTTATCGAGATTTACGCGGCTTACAACGCAAGCTCGAACGCCAACAGCAACTCCACCCCGGTCCGCATTCAATCCATCGGCGACGGCGACGCCGGGCTCAAGTTGGCGACGAGCCTCGCCCCGGGCCTGTATACGGGCATCGAAGGTCGGGCGATTTTCTTCGCGAAATCCGGCGGCGAAGCCGCGCGCACCTCAGGCTGGGGGCTGTCGCCCCGGCTTTTGCTGACGTACGACGCCCGGGAGCAGAATCCGCAAGTCCCTTTCCGCTTTCACCTGAACTTGGGCTTCCTCTGGGACACCACGCGAGCGCTGCAGCCAACGCGCTCGCTCGGGGCAGCCGAGCAGTTCGCGCTCAACGCCAACAATTTCAACCGCCTCTGGGGAAGCGCTGGGATCGAGATCCCGCTGCCAGTTTTGATCCCGTTTGGCGAATACGGGGTCACCTGCCCGCTCATCTCGGGTCAGCCGCTGACGGATCCGGCGGGCAATCCGGTGCCGCTTTTGGCGGCGATGCCCCAGATCGCAACGATTGGACTCAAGGTGACCGCCATCGAGGACCTCACGTTGATTGCGGCCATCGATCTGCGCGTGCGTTCTACGGTGGCGATCGGCATCCCGACGCCCGCACCCTACGATTTCTTCTTCGGCGCTTCTCTCAACGTGGACCCATTCCGGGCGCATACGGAGATTGTGCCGATCGTAAAAGAAGTGGCGGTGCGTCCACCCAATTCTCCGCCGGTCACCGGACAGATCGCCGGAACCGTCACCGATTCAGCGACGCACGCGCCAATTCCCGGGGCGTTGATCTCGTTCGGGCCCGCCGACCTGCCACCGGTTGCCTCCGCGAGCGGATCCGGCAAGTTTTTGAGCTACGAGCTTGCGCCCGGGGTCGTCCTGGTCAAGGTGATGAAGCCCGGTTACGAGGCACTCGAACAGCAGGTGGAAATCCAGCAGGGGCGCACCCTCGAGATCCCCCTCGAGCTGAAACTCGCCATCAAGCCCACCCGGCTTCGGGTGTCGGTCACATCCGCCAACCGGGGCCTCGCCGGAGCGGTGAGCATTCGCGGACCGATGGAGCGCGAAATCACGACTGTCGACGCTGCAAAGGAGCCTGTGGAGGTGGAGGTGAAGCCGGGAGCGTACGTGGTCAACGTCTCGTCCTCGGGGTACCTGGCGCAGACTCGCACCATCGAGGTGGATGAAGGCTCGGAGATTTCGCTGAGCTTTGATCTGGTCCCCGAGCCCAGAGATCGCCTGGTCAGCATCAAGGACAAGAAGATTGAAACCCTACAACGGATCCACTTCACCCCGACGAAGGCGACCCTGCTGCCGGACAGCTACTCGCTGCTCAACCAGGTGGTGGACCTGATCGTCAAGTCGGACATCAAGCGGATTCGGGTCGTCGGACACACCGACAGCTCCGGGAACAAGCGAAAGAACTTCAGTCTGTCGCTGGCCCGGGCAGCCTCGGTCGCGAACTTCCTGGAAAAATCAGGCATCGACAAGAACCGGATCGAAACCGCTGGATACGGAGACAGCCGGCCGGTGGTGCCGAACGTCACTGCCCGCAATCGAGAAATCAACCGGCGGGTGGAGATCCTGATCCTCGACTGACCGGCAGCGCCGCTGCGAGCAGCGCCTCGAGATTGCCCGCGGGTCCCTCGATCGGCGAGTCGATAGACCCCAAGACGCTGAGCCCTTGCTCGGCAACGAACTTCGCGATGCCCTCGATCGCCTGAGCTCGAGCCAGCGGATCTTTAACCACGCCGCCCTTGCCCACCTTTTCTCGGCCCACCTCGAATTGCGGCTTGACCAGGGCAACCACCGTGCCACCGGGCTTGAGACGGCGAAGCACGGGGGGAAGCACTTGCCGCAGCGAGATGAAGCTCACATCGAGGGTCAGCACGTCCACCCGCTCCGGCAATTCGGCTGCGGTCAAGAACCGCGCGTTGACCCGCTCCCGAACCACCACCCGCGGATCGGTTCGAAGCGTGTGGTGGAGCTGCCCGTAACCGACGTCGATCGCATAGACCTTTGCGGCCCCGCGACGCAGAAGACAGTCGGTGAAGCCTCCGGTGCTCGCTCCAATGTCCGCGCAGACTTTGCCTTCCGCGGAAAGCTGGAAGTGTTCGAGCGCGCGTTCCAACTTGAGACCCCCGCGCGAAACGTACGGATGAAGCTGTCCTTTGATCCGGATCGGCGCGTCTTTGTCGATCAGCGAGGCCGGTTTTTCAGCTCGCCGTTCGCCCACCAGAATTCGGCCCGCCAGGATCAACGCCTGGGCGCGGGCGCGAGACTCGGCCAGGCCACGCTCCACGATCAGGGTGTCCAGCCTTTGCTTGGCGCCCTTGGCGGACACCTAAAGCAAGGCCTCGGCGGCAAAGCGGATTCCCTCTGGATCCAATCCCAGCTCGCTTCGCTGGGCCCGGGCCTCGCCGTGCCGGACGAAATGGTCCGGCAAGCCAAGGCAGCGCACTCGGACGGATCTGCGCTCCTCCGCGAAAAATTCCAGAATCGCCCCGCCCAGGCCTCCGCGTACGGTGCCCTCTTCTACCACCACCATCCGTCCGGGCTTTGCGGCCTCGCGCAACGCCTCGGCGTCCAGCGGAACCGCGAAGCGGGCGTCGAGGACGTTCCACCTTCTCCCATCGGCGGCACTCATCGCCGAAAGGGCGAGCGGTCCGTAGGTGACAATGCTCAGCTCTGGGTCCTTGGCTCGCTTCATCCAGCGCGCGCCAAAAACCAGCCCGCTGCCCGGCGCGAGATCCTTCGGAAGCTCGGGCAGCGTCCCCCGTGGAAAACGGATCGCCGCCGGAGCATCCCGTTGCAGGGCAGTGGCGAGCATCGGACCCAAGTCCTCCCCGCCCACCGGCGCCATCAGGGCGATGTTGGGAATCGCTCGAAGCAAGGCGATGTCGTAGGCACCTTGGTGGGTGGCTCCATCGGCTCCCACCAGGCCGGCCCGGTCCACGGCGAAGATTACCGGAAGCTTGGGCAGGCAAACGTCATGGATCACCTGATCGATGGCCCGCTGCAAGAACGTGGAATAGATGCAGCAGACCGGCCGAAGACCGCCGCTGGCCAGCCCGGCGCTGAAAGTGACCGCGTGTTGCTCGGCGATGCCCACATCAAAGACCCGGTCTGGGAAGCGAGCCTTGACCCTCGTCAGCGCCGAGCCCTCGAGCATCGCCGGCGTCACCACCACCGCGCGCGGGTCTTCCGCCATCCGCGCCTCGAGCACTGCAGCGAACGCTTCGCTGAAGGTGGCGATGCCGCGGCGCGAGCGAACCAATTTCCCGTCGCGCAACTCGTAGGGCCCCATGGCATGCCCGCGGGTTTTCGAATCCCCCTCCGCTTCCGCGAACCCTCGGCCCTTTTGGGTCAGCGCGTGCACCACGGTGGGTTTGTGCGAGCGCTTCGCCTCGCGCAGGGCAAGCAGCTGCTGCGGCAGGTCATGCCCGTTCACCGGGCCCAGGTAGGCGAAGCCCAGGCCCTCGAACAGCGTGCGCGCGCTCAGTCCGCGCAGCGCCGTCGACACCGCGCCCACGTTCACCGAGATCGACATTTCGTTGTCGTTGAGTACCACCACCAACGGGTGGCGCGAGGCCCCCGCGTTGTTGAGCCCCTCGAAGGTAAGCCCTCCGGTAAGGGAGCCATCGCCGATCACCGCCACCACCGCGCCGTCGTCTCCGCGCTGTCGCTTCCCGTGAAGAATCCCCAGGGCCGCAGAAACGGCGGTGCAGGCGTGGCCCGCCGCGAAGATGTCGTGCTGGCTTTCGGAGGGATCCAAGAAGGGCGCAATTCCCTGCGACTGCCGCAACGTCGGCATTCGCTGACGACGGCCGGTGAGCAGCTTGTGCGCATAGGCCTGGTGGCCGACGTCAAATACCAGCGCGTCGTGCGGGGACTTGAAGACCCGGTGCAAGGCGACGATCAGCTCGACCGCGCCGAGCGATGCACCCAGGTGTCCGCCCACTTTGCCGCAGATGGCGATGATCTCCTCGCGCAGTCGATCGCACAGCTCGGGGAGGCTCTCTTCCGGCAAGGCGCGAAGCTCGCGAGGGTCGTCGATCTCCGCGAGGAGCTTCGTCACTGGGTGCGCTCCAGTGCGTACCGCGCCAGAGCCCGCAAGGGCCCGGGCGTGGGCTCCAGTTTAGCCACCGCATCCATCGCTTGATGAACCTTCTCCTCGGCCATGGCGCGGGACTTCTCCAACCCCACCACCGCGGGGAAAGTGAACCGATTCGCCGACGCATCGGCTCCGATGGGCTTTCCCATTCGCCGAGCATCTCCGGTCACATCGAGGATGTCGTCGGCGATCTGGAACGCCAGGCCCACCGCTTCGCCGTACGCGTCCGCCGCATCAAGCGAGTCGCTGGGCGCCGCCACGGCGATCGCGCCCATCCGGCAAGCGGCCCGAATCAGGGCGCCCGTCTTAAGCCGGTGCAGCCGTAGCAGATAGTCCAGCCTGGCGGATCTGTCCTCGGCGATGTCCAGAACCTGACCGGCAATCATTCCGCCCGCTCCCGCCCCTCCGGCAAGCTCACGGCAGAGGCGGGCCCGAGCAGGCTGTACTCCCCGCGCGAGCACCCCAAAAGCTTCGGTGAGCAGCCCGTCCCCGGCCAAAATTGCGATCGCTTCGCCGAAGACTTTATGGCTGGTGGGCCGGCCCCGGCGCAGATCGTCGTTATCCATGGCGGGAAGATCGTCGTGGATCAGCGAATAGGTGTGGATCATCTCCACGGCGCACGCCGCATCCTCGGCGATCTCGCTTTCCGCAAGGCCGCGGCGCGAACAGGCGTCGGCGAAGGCCAAGCACAGGATCGGTCGAAGTCTCTTGCCCCCCGCCAAGAGCGAGTAGCGCATCGCCTCTCGAAGGCGAGGCGGCACCGAGTCGCCCGGCATCGCCATCCTGGTTTCTAGGATCGACTCCACCCTTTGCTTCTGGGCGATCAGGAATGGCTCCAGCGCGAAGCCGCTCGCCGCGCTCAACTCAATTCTCCGGTGCGCCTTGGCGCGGAATGAGCTCGCGAATCCGGGCGATCAGGGTGGGCAGCTCGACCGGCTTGGTGAAGTAATCGGCTGCGCCCGCCTCGCGCCCCCGCTTCACATCCGCGGCTGAGCTGCGCGCGGAGATGAAGATCACCGGAATCTCCTTAAAGTCGTCATTCTTTCGCACCGCTCGACAAAGCTCGAAGCCGTCGATCCAGGACATGTTGACGTCCAAGAGAATGACGTCGGGGCGATCCACATGCAGGGTGGAAATTAGCCGCAGCCCGTTCGCCGCCTGAGAGACTTCGAAGTTTTCAATCTGCAGAGCGAGCGCCAACAGCTCACGCGTCTCGCGGTCGTCGTCCACGATGATCACTTTCGGCTTTCTCGGCTCCACTGCTTGCGCCACCTCAGAAGGGAATGTCGTCGTCTTCAGATTCCCCCGGAACGTTCGGGGAGGACGGCCCGGAAGGCCGCCCACCCGGGGGCTTTTGCAGAGGGATGACCCTTTCCTCTCCCCCTTCCACCAAAAGCTGCTCGATTCGCTTTTCGGCGGCGTTGAGAAGCTGCTCGCCGCGGCGGACCAATCGAATGCCCTCCTCGAAGGCACGCAGCGATTCCTCCAAGGGGAGATCGCCGCCCTCCAACTTCTTCACCACTTCCTCGAGGCGGGTCACCACGTCCCCGTACTTCTCAGGGAGAGGACCGCCGGAATTCGATGCGTCTGTCAAAGTCGCGAACCTCAGGGACCTGCGGATGAAATCTACGGGACAGACGGCTCAATCTCCAGTCGCACGTGTCGTCGAGCCTCCCCGGGGATGGATTACGGACACCCGAGCATCAATCTCCTCACATTCGGAAAGGCCATCGCAGGCTGGGCCCGCCACTTTGATCTCGATTTCCTCGCCTACCGCCACGTCGGTCGCGCGGCGCACCACGGACCGATCGGATTTCTTGAGGGTGAGCGAGTAACCTCGCGCCAGGACCCGAAGCGGGCTGAGCGCCTCAAGTTGCGCCTCCAGCTTGTTGAAGCGCGACCGCTCAGCGGCCCTTCGATGGTGAACCTGATCCGAAAGGCGCTTTTCGAGCCCGGAAAGTCTTTGCCGCGTTCGAGCGAGCTCCTTGCGCGGATTGAGCCGCTCGAGCCTCTCCTCAAGCTGCTGCAGCCGAAGCCGACAATCCCGAACCGAACGCCGCATCACCCTGGACATCCGCTCGGTGTCGTCGGACAGCCGCATCTGGTGGCGTCCCAGGATCCGACGCGGGTCGGCAAGCCTGACCGACGCCTGGTGGAGCCGCGTCCGGCCGGCGAGAATCTGACGTTCCACCCCCTTGCTGAGGCGACGCTCGGTGGCCTTTAGCGAGAGCTCGAGATCCGCGAGCACCGGCGCCAACTTTTCCGCGGCGGCGCTTGGCGTCGGCGCGCGGAAGTCGGCAACGAAGTCGGCGATGGTGAAATCCACCTCATGGCCGATCGCGGAAACGACAGGCTTGGGACAAGTTGCGATCGCGCGGGCCACCGCCTCCTCGTTGAAGGTCCACAGATCCTCGACCGAGCCTCCGCCTCGCGTCACCACAATCACGTCGACGTTGGTCCGGGCGAGGCACCGAATCGCACGCACCACCTCCTGAGCCGAGCCATCCCCTTGTACCCGGGCATCGCACACCAGCACCGAGAGTCTGGGATGACGCCGATGCAACACCCGCAGAAAGTCGCGGAGCGCGGCGCCGCTGATGCTCGTGACCACGCCAATGCGCCGGGGCAAAAACGGAATCGCGCGCGGCGGGCGCTTGCGATTTTCGCCCAAGAGCCCTTCCTTGGCCAGCCGCTCCTTGAGCTGCTCAAAGGCCAACGCGAGCGCGCCCTGCCCAGCCGGTTCGATGCGCTGAACCACGAGGCTGTAGCGTCCTCGGGGCTCGTAGACGTCGATGCTGCCTTCCACCAGGACCGAGAGGCCATCGCGCAGCTCGAATTTCATCCGCTGCGCAACCGAGGACCAAACCTTGGTCTCGATGCACGCGTCCTGGTCCTTGAGATTGAAGTAGAGATGCCCGCTGGGATTTCTACCTCGAAAACCGGAGACCTCGCCTTGGACCCACACCTTCGGATACTCATATTCGAGCAGGTCCTTAATCCGCCGGGTCAGCTCGCCCACCGTGAGAACCACTCGGGCCGCGGGCGGGCGCCGTTCCGGCTCGGAGCTCTCTCGAGGCCTCGCGTATCCAAACAGGCTGTGCTGAACCGGGGCTGGTGGATCCTTGCTCATCGACGAGTGCTTATAGACTATCCGGCGGCTTCGCCGAAAACGAAGGCGAAGACGATGGGGCCGAAGAGAACCAAAAAAACGGTTGGGAAGATGCAGCCGATCAGGGGAAGGAGCATCTTGACGGGGGCCTGGTTAGCCAGTTTCTCCGCGCGCTGGCTGCGCTCGAGGCGAAGCTGGGTGGACTGAATCCGAAGCACCTTTCCCAGGCTGGTACCCATGCGATCCGCCAGGATCAGCGCGGTCAGAAACGTGGTCAGCGCCTGCAAGTCGACCCTTTGGATGAGTGCCTTAAGCGCTTCCTCGCGCGTTTTGCCCAGCTTGAGCTGCTTGAGCACCAAGCTCAATTCGTCCTTGAGCGGTCCCGGCTTTCCCTTCTCCACCACCTTGGCCAAGGCTCCGGTAAAGTCCAGTCCCGCTTCTACTGCCAGCGTCAACAAATCCAAGTGGTAGGGCAGCGCGCGGGTAATCCGAAGATGCCGTCGCTTCACCTGGTCCCTCAACCAATGCAGCGGATACCAGGCGGCGATTGCCAGTGCCGGCAGCGCGTAGGCCGGATTCAATCGGAGGCCCCGGCAGACGATCCAGCCGATCAGCAATCCAAGCACGGCACTGGCCTCCTGCATCAGCACGATGTCGTTGGGTGCCAGGTCTCTGGGTTCGCCAGCTTTGGCGAGCTGGGTCCGAAGCAGCGCTTCATAGCGCGGAGCCACCAGGCGGCGGTTGAACGCTCCCAGCCGCAGAAGCACCTCCGAACCGAGCGTTCGAAAGGGCCGTTTCGGGAGGAGAGCGGCGGCGACGATCCAGGCCAGCAGTCCGACGCTCGCGGCGGCGAGTAAAGTCGCCAGTGCCAGCGCGCCCCTAAACATCGACGTTGACGATCCGCCGGATCAGCAAATAGCCCAGAGCTTCCATGATCAGGATCAGCGCCACCAGCACATAGCCGAAGAGGTGATGGAGCATTGGCTGGATCAAGTCCGGTCGGATGAAGTTGAGCACCAGCCCTAGCAGAAGAGGCATCGCGGAGACCATCCAGCCCTGCAACCTGCCCTGCGAGGTGATGGCGTCGATCTTCCCCTCGAGGCGAAATCGTTCGCGCGCCGTCGCCGAAAGGGTCTCGAACATCTCGGCCATGTTTCCTCCCAGTTGCCGGGCGATGTTGGTGGCCACCACCACCAGATCCAGGTCCTCGGATCCGACGCGGGCGCCCAGGTTCACCAGCGCCTCGTCGAGAGGCACGCCCAACCTCAGTTCCTTGATCAGCAATCCGAATTCCTGGGAGAGCGGGGCCGGCATCTCGCGAGCGAGTTGCTCGACCGCCTGCGGAAACGTCAACCCCGCGCGAAATGCGTTCGCCAGCGATTGGAGCCCGTCGACGAGCTGAACGTTGAACTTTCGCACCCGGCGCTTGCGCGAGTGGCGCACCGCCAGGCGCGGCAGAAAAAAGCCCACGATGATGCCGATTGCCGCTGCCAGCGGATTGAAAATAAGCAGCGCCGCGATTCCCAGCAGCACCATCGAAGAGAGATTGAGCAGCAGCAATTGGCGAGGCTCAACGAACAGGAACATACCGTCCAGCTCGCGGATCGACTTGGCCAAGTAACGCTGGCGGTACTGTTGATAGGCTTTCGAGAGAACCCGGAAAGAGACTAGGCTGAAGAAAAAAACCGCTCCCGAGATCAAGGCCAGCGCCAAAAGCTTCATCTCTCCCTGCCTCCGGCGATGGCATTCTTCTCCGCGGTCCCGCGGATGATTTGGATCGTCTGCTGACGCCTTTCCTGGAGCGTCTTGGCGCGTTCCCCGGAAAGCAGCGTCTGAATCGTCGCGTGGCCACGGTTTTCTATTGGATCGACGTCTTCATCGCTGCGCAGGGTGAGGGTCAGCGAGCCGAGATCCGAAGCCAGCGCCAGGATTTCCGCCTCCTCGGGCAGAACCAGCAGGGAGACGTTGTTGTACTCGCGCTGTGCGTCCGAGGCGCTGTTGAGGCTGCTGGTCCCGCTCACCTTCCCGGTGGCGAGGACAATCACGTTCTGCAGCAGCGTGACTACCACCTGTTGGTTCAAATGCGGATCTCGGAAGGCGGCGAGGACGTCCACGTGATCGTTCGGCCGAACCCAGCCTCCCACGGCGGCGCGCTTCGAAACGTCGAGGGTAACGGCGCGACCCTTTCGCTGGATTTTCGCGGCGAGCCGATCGCTGCCCTGAGTGGTCTCGAATTGGGTCCAGAGAAACGGATCTCCCTGCAGTACCGGAACCAGCAGCCGTTGGTTTTCGATGAGCGAGATCAAGTCCGGTTTCACCACCGAGGTGGTGGCGAATTGCTCGGGGATGGAGCGCTCCATCATCAGCTCGAGCGTCACCAAGGTCCCCTCCGGCAAGTCGCGGGCGGCCACCACCACCGGAACCAGGTTCCATCCTTGCCGGACGTCGGCTTCCTTCCTTTTCAATCCCCAGTAGGCAATGGCACCGGCCAGGAGGGCGAGACCGAGAGCGGCGACGAGAGGAACTTTCTCCTTGGGCAGCCGCAGTGCGGGAATAGGCAGTTTCATGGCAGCGGGCTTCCCAAAACCGCGAAGAGCGAATCGAAATAGATCTGGAGAGCAAAGAGAAAGAGCGAGACGACGTTGGTTTGGCCGCGCGGCCCTGGGATGAACCGGACCGTGCAGCCCAAGACCAGGCCCACCACCAATACCCAGCTCAAGGCGGAGTACTCGAGCAGCGTCTGCCCGCGCCCAGTTCTTTTACAAGCCGCCAGTTTCATCCACCGGCCGCTCCAACCGAATTTTCGGAGTGGACGCCGAGGGCTCGGGAACCCGAGCGGTGGCGTCGTGTCCATATCCCGTCGCTTCCATGCTGTGCGAGCTCGCCGGCAACTCAATCCGGGCAAGGTGCAGCACCGGCACGTCCGGGCTGATCCAGAAGCGCTGGACGAGCGTTCGCCGGTAGAACAGCTCGACGGGCGTGGCCGAGACGGTGCCAGCCGCGGTCAACAGCCGAACTTGGCCGCCTCGACGGACCGTCAGCTTGTCCTCGGCCCCGCCCGGAAAAAGCGGGCGAGGGGCAGAATGACCGTTCTGACCGGCAGGACCCGGGGCAGAATGACCATTCTGCCAGCCGCCTTCGGTTTCGGCGCCGCTGCCCGAGAGCACCCGTTCGATCGCGGATGGCTCCAGTTCCTGCGGCCGGTCGAAGCCAAACGCGACGATCAATCGGCTCACGCCACTGGCCACAAGTCCGGCATCCCTCGCCACCAGCATTCGAAACTGCAGCAGCGGCGCGGCGAATTTGGCCTCAGCTCCGAATTCCGTTTCGAGCCAGACGGCGGAACGGCCGAGGGCGTCCAGCTCCTCGCCGACAACCGCCATCCGCCAATGGCCCTCACGGCCCCGGCCACCCACGATCCGGTACGAAACCCAATCGCCCACCCGCGCCTCCTGCAGTGGGGCTTCGAGGCTTTCGAGGCCTAGGGGCAGCAAGTGCTCCTTTGGCGCGAGCGGGCCGGAACCGGCGACGAGTGCGATCGACAGCATTGCCAGACCACTCACCGATGAACTCCCTCGAGTGAGGCGTTTCCGGCGACGAGTGCCTGGAAGACACCGAACAGCTGGCCCTCGATATCCTCGCCCACAGCGGGCAGCGGCCGTTCGAAGCGCAGCGCGCGCAGTACCGAAAATCCGATCGTCGTCTTGCCCTGAGCGCGCAGGATCACCGCCCGCTGAACGGCATCGATCGTCGAGAACGCAGAGACGATCAGCGACTGCTCGAAATCGCCGTCGACAAAGGTGAGCTGCCCCTCGGCGATCCATCTTCGATAGAAATACTCGGCCACGGCATCAACCGAGTCGGAGGTGACGAAGTACGCCACCCGCTGCGGCATGCCGTCGGCCAACATCCCCTCACCAACTTCGGTGAGAATCGTTCCGGGGTAGTCCGGCAGCTGCTGGGCTGAAGAGAGCAGCAGCAGGCAGCACACCGGCGCCAACGATGAAGCGATCATCCGCAATCCACTTTCGCGGCTTCATCGCCGTCGGATGTGTCGCGGTCCGACGCTGGGTCATCAGCCTGGGCGCGTTTGCACCCCATGAAAAACGGACCGCGCGCTTGGAAGAGGCGAACGTACAGGGAGTCCTGATAGCTGGCCTGATCTCTGAATGGAGCGGTGTCGAAGCAGGCCGGTCGATCGTGATCCAGATTCCGTCCGCGGGCGAGGTTGTTGAGTCCGCCTCTTGCCGGCTCTGGATAGTTTTGCAGGTAGTCGCACTCCCGCGACTCGTTGGCTCGGCGTGGCCCATAGTTCAGCGACACCAGGTGGGTGGCCGTCGGATCCGGCATTGCCCGTCCCACCAGTCCGGCGACGGTGGAAAGACCCGGCAGCACGCTGAACGCATCCCCCAAGCCGAAAAAGGTCATCCGAGAGATCTGCTTGTGGAATGCGCTGGAAAGCCCCGCCTGGCCCGTCGAGCTCGGTCGAACATTGCCGAAGACATCCTCGCCCTCACCCAGATGCCAGTCGGCTGCCATCAGGGTGAACTTGGCGCGAAGCGGCACCCGGCTCAAAGCCGCTCCTCCGAAGAAATCCTGGCGGAACCACCCTCGTTGCTCTCGCTCGAAAAAATGTTGAGGCAAGTGCTGATTCTTCAGCTCGAGCGAAGCCTGCGACTCAACAACGCCGCGGGGACTGAAGCCAAACGCCTCCAGCATCGACGCGGTTGAGCCCTGCAACGCACCAAAAATGGAATTGGCAAACTGCCCCGGCTCGAAGCTGCCTCCAGTGGAAGAGCCGGTCCAGGTCGCCGCTTGCTGAACCGCGCTCAGGCCGAGGTTCTCGTAGCCAGCGACGAAGCCGCCGGGCCAGCCGTCGCCGCGGGAATACCGATCCCGGACCGCGTTCTGAGCCTGCCTGGCCGCGCGAGAAAATGCCTCGTCGTGTCGGCCGGTGGCGTAGTCCGTCAGCGGCTGAGCCGCCACCTCCCAGGCGACCGCGCGGCTCATCTCCTGAACGCGCAGCCGCGCCCGCACCAGCTCTAAGAAGTAGAGCGCGTAGAAGAGCAGCACCACGAAGAGGGGCAACACGATCGCGAGCTCGACGATCGCCGCGCCACGCGTTCGAGGCAGAGCGGTGCTTTTTGCTTCAGTGCGCCATGTACTTCTCAAAGCTACGAGCGATGGGAGGCGGCAAACCGTCCAAAAGCCCTTGCACGCCTGCGAGGTCTCGGCGCCCCTGGTAGACCGCGGCCAATCGCGCCCGCCAATAGGGATTGAAGAAGTTGGGCTGCTCGGTCCAGTTGCCCGGGCGATGGTAATAAACTTGTGCTCGAGAGATCGCGTTGAGCCCGCTGGCCCACCCCAGCAGACGAAATGGGGTGTGAGAGGTGTCGAGGGAAATATCGGCGCCAGGAAATGCTCGCACCGCAAGTCGACCTTCTGCATTGAGCAGGGCCGGGGTGATGTTGGCGGCGCCGGTGTCGTCGCGGGCTGGATTGCGCAGCTGCGCGGGGCTCTTGGTGAGCGCAACCCAGGTGGAGGGTTGGTTGAATTCTTGCCTTCGGTCCGCGGCCTCTCCGATTGCCGGCGTTCCTCGGATTGGACACCTGTCCGCGTATTGTCCCGGTTCGAAATGGATGAAGGGGACGATTCCACCCCAGGGATGATTTCCATCTTCGATCGGGCGAACATTCGCGGCGAAGACTGCAATGTCCATTCCGGGTAGGCAGAAGCCACGCACTACGCAGATGCCGGTCTTGTGCAGGCCGATGGCGGCCTCCTCGCCTGAGGGATCCACATGGCCGCGGCCGTTCGGCCATCCCGGATACGAGACTCGCCAGTGGATTCCGCCGGACCCGCCGCGGCGCTCGTAAGGGTTCAACGCCCAGACGCTCGGCTTGAGCAGGTATCGAAGCGGCAGAGAGGGATCGTCGCCCCGCCCCATCCGAGGATCGCCCCAACATCGCTCGTAGTTGGAGTCGCCGTTGCAAGCAAAAGGGTTCTGGAAAGGTCCAAACGTCGCCGGGCCCACTCCCATGGAGTAGACGTCATCCGCGCCCAGATTGTCTCCCTGGGCCATCATGCCCACCGGCGCATCCGGCGGATCCCTCCAATGGCGAATCAGGTTTCCTCCATCCCAGTCCTCGAAGCCTTTGGCCATCGAATAGGTGAGTAGCCGGGTCTGTCCCCACTTCGGGGCAATGTCGTCGAGCAATTCTCGCAGGCCACTTAGAAAATCAGCCGCCGGCAACACCTCGCCAAGCTTGCGCGAAGTGGTGAAGTGGCTGCAGCGCCGATCGTTCGGGTCACAGTCAAGCCGGGTGGCATTCGCGATGGCACCCATCGCGCGTTTCGCACGCGACTCCTTGCTGGTCTCGCGAATTTCGCGCGGATCGATGGCGGTGAAAGGATTTCTGGGAGCGAGCGGGCTGCCACCGGCTTCACGGAAATGAGCGCGATCGAAAAGGCACGCGCTGACCGAACCCGACAAAGTTCTCGCCGCGCTCATCCCCACGTTGGGATCATTTCGTTTTACGATCTCATCGGCGGTGCTGATCACCTGACCGAGCGCATTCAGCATCGCCGTCTGGGAAGCGAAAGCCAGCGCCTGGTTCAACTGGCGGTGAGCGGGAATGATCACCCTGCCGATCGCAAAGTCAGGGTTGAGGCTCCGAAGAAAGCGTTGATACGACGTCAGCATCACTCGGAAGGCGGCGAGCATCCGATCGAGAACGGTGAGCACCGGACCCAGGTATGGAACGCGTTCGAGGATCGGGCACGCCACGCTCCAGAACAAGCCGCGGTTACCGGTGCAGTGATCCAGACTTTTGAACATGCCATAGAGGTCGGTGAGAAAAGCCTCGCTGAAGTAAATGAATGACAAGTACGACTGCCAGGTCATCGCCGAGACGTAGTGCGAGACCTGCGCGCGATTTGCCATCGCGTAGAAGTTAAAGGCCCGAGCTTCCGTCACTGCCATCGAGTAGGCCGCCGCGTCCGCAGTGTTTTGGAGGCGAATTCTTTCGTTAACGCCGTGCCCGACGTGCAGAACGGTCAACACGCAAAGCGAAGCCACCAGCATCAATAGACATGCCAGCACGAGCGACTGGCCCGCCTGGGCGCGAGCCATTCGAGGCGACGCCCGAATCATCATTCGTCGCCGGCTGAAGCGCTGTGCATGAGCCATTTCCGGTAGAAGTTGGACTGCATTGAGAGCGAATACGACGCGGTCACCGGAAGGAAGAATCGCCTGGTCGCGAGCCCTGGAACGATGAGTTGCCCGGTCGCGAGCTTCCACAGCACTGCCATCTCCGAGCCGGTAGCGGTCGGGTAACCTTCTCGATGCACTATGCCCGGTGCACCACCGTTCGAAGCGAGCTGAGACTCGTGCAGCGCTCCCGTCACACGCAACGCCGCGCTCGTCGCGTACCAGGAAACGAAAATCAGCCAGTTTGCCAGCGGGACTCTAAGCTCGTACCAGTAGCGCACCCGGACTTTGAGCACCCCGGCGCGGCGAGTCGCTGAATGCTCGACGCGATCGAAATCGACTTCCTCCAACGCCCTCGAACTGCCGCTCTCTCGCGCCACCGCGTCGAAGTTGGCGCTGGTGGGATGAAGAATATCGACCCGGACCAATCCGTTGAGCGGCGCGCCGTTGACCTCGCTCGGGACCTCTCCGCCCCAAGGGAGTCGGCGAAAGTTTCGGTCCGTCCACTCCTGATGAAGCAAGCTCTCACCGAGATTCTGCAGGTCGTCGGTTCGACCATGGGTGGGGAGTAATGCGAGCAGAGCGGCATTGCGCATCCGTTCGTTGTTCCCGCTCCAGACGATGCCCGCACGCGCCGCGCAGAAGGCTGCGTATTCGGTCATCAGCTTTGCGTGGGCGAGCAGCGTGAGCTGAACCACTCCGAGCAGGAGCGCAATCAACACCGGAAGCACTAAGGCCGTCTCAATCGCAGCCGCGCCTGTTTGTGAATCCTTGAATCGCACCGAGCGCGATTCTCGGCGCTAACGGCCTCACCAGTAAATCGGTCAACTGGCCCGCTCAGACCCACCGAGGTCTTTCACCAAGGATTCAACGGCGGGCCAGTGGGTCAACTGGGTGGCTTCGGGGCGGATTCAGAGACCAGGAAGCAGGCGGCAACGTGGCCGGGAGCGACTTGGTATAGCGGCGGTGTTTCCTGGCGGCAGCGGTCAAAAGCGTAGGGGCATCGCGGATGAAACGCGCAACCAGCGGGCGGGTCGATCGGGGAGGGCACCTCTCCACCGAGCACGATGCGCTGGCGACGGCGCGCCGGATCCGGGACCGGAATCGCCGACAGTAGGGCCTGCGTGTACGGATGCTTCGGCGCCCGGTAGAGCTGCTTCGCATCCGCCAATTCGACAATCTTTCCCAGGTACATCACCGCCACGCGGTTCGAGACGTACTCAACGATTCGCAAGTCGTGGGCGATGAACAGATAGCTCAGATGGAGCTCTCGCTGCAGATCCACGAGCAGGTTCACGATCTGCGCCTGGATCGATACGTCCAGCGCGCTGATCGGCTCGTCCGCAACGATCAGCTCGGGATTTACGGCCAGGCTGCGAGCGATGCCTATTCGTTGACGCTGGCCTCCCGAAAACTCGTGCGGATACCGCTTCTCCGCTTCTCGGGGCAGGCCCATCTTGTCGAGCAAGGTGAGCACTTGCCGCCGCAGCTCAGGCCCCGAGGCGAGCCGGTGAATGACCAGCGCCTCCCCGATGATCTGCCCCACCGTCATCCGCGGATTCAACGAGGCGTACGGGTCCTGAAAGATGATTTGCATCCGGCGTCGAATCGGGCGCAGCTGGCGCTGAGACAGTCGAGTCAGGTCCTGACGATCGAAGCGGATCGTACCCGCTGTCGGAGGTACCAGCTTCAGAATCGCCCGCCCGAGCGTGGTCTTGCCGCAGCCGCTCTCGCCAACCAGGCCCAGAGTTTCTCCGCGAGCAATTTCGAGGTCGACTTGGTCCACCGCCTTGACCGTGCCGCGCACCCTGCCCCAGACGCCGGATCGCACCGGGAAATGGACGGCAAGATCCCGCACCTGCAGCAACGGCTCGCTCATGGCGCGGGCACCGGGTTGTGACAAGCCGCCCATTGCCCTGGTCGCTTGAGCTCTAGCGGCGGGTCCACGCTCGCGCAGATGTCGATCGCGCGCGAGCAGCGATCTCGAAATCGGCACCCGGAGGGAAAACTGCACAGGCCGGGAACCGCGCCGGGGATCGCGTCC
>Ga0126369_10000702_pt1 | contig 22281 bp, 20 predicted proteins | sample PanSoiMetaPlot_1_FD_109646 | JGI IMG/M metagenome (GOLD analysis project Ga0126369, IMG submission 109646) | Tropical forest soil microbial communities from Panama - MetaG Plot_1 | ecosystem: Environmental > Terrestrial > Soil > Tropical forest > Bulk soil | place: Panama | collected 2016-02-17
AGCTGGTTGGGTGTGCGCTCGACTCTACGCTCGTGAATGGAATCGATGGGGAGTTGGATCATCGACCAGCATATGAATTGAGGCTACGGACGAACTTCAACGACCTTGCGGCACAACACTTGCTGAAACTCTTGCTTGAGGACTTCACCAGTGAATACCCAATGGGTAGACTCTATACTGATCACCTGATTCACGCTCTCGCTTATCGCGTTCTGATCCTCGCGAGAGATGTCGTTCCCTTTGGGGGCTCCCGGCCAGCATCGGCTCTTCCCGTTCGCATCCTCAGACGGGTACTGGACAAAATGCGGGTTCTAGATTCCCAACATACCTTGCAGTCACTCGCTCAAGAAAGCGGATACAGTCGTGTTCACTTCGTGCGAATGTTTCAAGCGGCAACGGGACGAAGTCCGCATAATTACCTTATGAATATGCGCGTTGAGCGGGCGCGCGACCTTCTGTCGAATCGGCAATTATCACTCATCGAAATCGCGTTTGATTGTGGCTTTTCGAGTCACTCTCACATGACGCGCGTATTCAGACAGTTCCTCGGCATTTCTCCAAGCGAATACCGGCGCGCTTTGTAGCCTGTTTTGACAGCTCTTTCACCGCAATTGCAAGCATGGTGACCTGGGCATTCACGCCAGGTCTTGGCCAACCCCTGTTATGCAGCGGGTACCACGCCAAGAGTCTCAAGCGGGCAAAGCGGATCTCAACTATCCCGAAATTCTTGTTACCCGTCAAAGCCCTCCCCGACGATCTCCAATTCCGAAACCAAGACGGACGCTTCACGCGCATCGCAAGGATGAGCGTGTCGCTCGTAGTGCCGGTCCGTCTCCTTGAGCCCGGAATAGATTCGATAGCAACGCCTCTCGCGACGGCATCCGTTGAGGCGGCCTCCGACGACAAGCGGGACAGAAACGAATTACGACTCAACTTTCTGGCACGGAGATGACAGCATGATCCGGTCGTGCAAGCAGCGAGTCGCCTCCGTAACTATGCTCGAGTCATCACGAATGACGAACGCGGGCTTCGAGAAATGGCGCCTGAGGACAAAGGAGGCAACCAAGATGGAAACAACATTACTTCCGACACAAACAACGCACGAAGCCAATAGCTTCGCTGACATTTTCAATCGCCAAAAGGCTTATTTCGCCACCAACATTACACGGCCGTATGAATGGCGAGTTGACCAACTGGATCGACTTGCGAGACTGCTGTCTGAGCATGCGAACGAGTTCTATGGCGCACTGAGTCGGGACTTCAAGACGGCCTTATCAGAAAAAGTCTTTGAAGTCGGTGCGACACTGGGAACAATCGAGGTCACGAAAGGTCTTCTTAAGTCCTGGATGCAACCGATCGAGGCACCCGTACCCAAATTTCTCGCAGCGTCGGGGCACAAAGCGATCGTGTATCGGGAGCCCTATGGCGTTACCCTCATCATGGGACCGTTCAACGGGCCACTGCTTTGCCTGTTGCGTCCTGCCATAACCGCCCTCGCGGCGGGAAACAATTGCATTCTGAAGGTCTCCGACGCGCCCAATACCGGCAAACTGCTAATGGAGCTTGTTCCACAATACTTCGCTCCCGAAGCTGTCGTTGCCATTGCTGGAGGCCCTGCAGAGATCGCCGAGTTGCTGCGACTGCCTTTCGATTTCATTTTCTTTACGGGTTCTACGCGAGTCGCAAAGATCGTATTGCGTGCAGCAGCGGAAAACATTACGCCGGTGCTGCTGGAGTTGGGGGGACAGAACCCTGCCATCGTGGATCAGACCGCGAACTTGGCGGATGCGGCGAAGAAACTTGTGTGGGGAGCGACGGCATGGGGCGGCCAGTGGTGCACTTCGCCTGGGTACGCATATGTTCACGAAAAGGTGGCAGATGAGTTCGTTGCAGAGTGCCGCAAAGCCGTGATCGAACTCTATGGTGAGAATCCAAAGGAGAATCCCGACTATTCTCGAATCATCAATCCGCGCGAAGTGAGACGACTGGGGCAACTCGTCGCTAAGGACAAGGTGATTGTGGGAGGAGGCTATGACGAGGCCGAAAGCTACTTCGAGCCCACGATTCTCTATCCGGTTGTTTGGACGGACGATGTGATGCAGGGTGAGATCTTTGGTCCTATCTTGCCGATTCTCAGATATTCCAGTCTCCACGAAGCAATTGCGCAGATCAAACGCCGCCCCAGACCGCTTGCCGGCTACATCTTCAGCAAGGACCAGACCACAATCAGCGATTTTGTTTTAGGTTTCTCGTTTGGGGGCGGAGCTGTGAATCAGACTAATGTCCATGTGTACCTCGACAGCGTTCCGTTCGGGGGCGTTGGAGAATCGGGAATCGGTTCCTCCAACGGAAAGTATGGATATGACAGTTTGACCCATGCGAAATCAATATTGATTTCACCTCCGGATGTCAGCATCGATCACGTCTATCCTCCCTACACCATGGATAAAGTCCAGGCATTGAACCAATGGCTCGACTACTAGAGCTTCACTTGCGTGCATTGTGGACCGAACAGTAAAGGAGCTTGAGAAATGGTAGATACAAGGAAAACAGCGATCGTTACTGGTGCCTCGCGAGGGATCGGAGCGGGACTGGTAGAAGCATTCCTGAAGCGAGGCTACAACGCAGTCGCAAATTCGCGACACATTACCAAAAGAAATCCATTCGCTGCGTCTTCGAATCTTGCGCTTGTCGACGGCGACATCGGTGATCGAAGCACGGCCGCGAAGATCGTTGACACTGCCGTAACAAAGTTTGGCAGGATCGACGTGCTGATCAACAATGCGGGTGTCTTTATTACGAAGCCTTTCACCGAATACACGGCTGAAGATTTCAACACCTTAGTCTCCACGACGCTTGCAGGCTTTCTCTACTTGTCACAGCTCGCTGTAAAGCAAATGTTGCGGCAGAAATCGGGCAACATCATCAACGTGTCAACGACCTTGGTTGACCAACCGATTGCCGGTGTAACGGCCGCCGTTCAGAGCATGTTGAAGGGCGGCTTAAATGCGGTGACACGCGCCCTCGCCATCGAATACGCGAAGGAAGGCATTCGGGTAAACACTATATCGGCGGGAGTGATTAATACTCCGATGCATAAACCGGAAACTCATGATTTTCTCAAGGGTCTGCAACCGGTCGGCAGGATTGGTGAGGTCAAAGAAGTCGTCGATGCAGCGTTGTTTCTGACCGACGCCACGTTCACCTCAGGTGAAATACTGCATGTCGATGGCGCCGCGCACGCGGGCAAATGGTAACCGGCATTATCGTTTTGGCGGGTCAGCTTCGATGACACGTAGCGAGTTGTAACCAACGTTAGGAGAAAATAGGCGATGTGGCCCAATGATCGTTTTATCAAACTTTCCGGCATTGATCTGCCAATTATTCAGGCTCCGATGGCTGGATCAGCGTTGTCCGACATGGTCGTTGCCGTTTCAGAAGCAGGAGGCCTCGGTTCGCTTGCTTGTGCGCTACTGACCGTGGAACAAGCACGCAAGGAACTTGAGACCATCCGCCGAAGGACCTCTCGTCCCATCAATGCAAACTTCTTCTGTCACCAAACACCTCGGGGCGACTCAGTTCGGCAAACGAACTGGAGACGACTCTTGGACGCCTACTACGTTCAACTACAAGCTGATGACACCTCGATTCCAACCTCCGCCCGCGCACCGTTTGACGACAAAATGTGCGATCTCGTGGTGGAGTTACATCCGGAGGTCGTCAGCTTCCATTTTGGTCTACCGGATAAGAATCTGTTCCAGCGCGTTAGGAGGTCCGGGGCCAAGATCCTATCCTCCGCCACTTCTGTCGATGAGGCACGTTGGCTTGAGGATCAAGGATGTGACGCAATTATTGCCCAGGGTTTTGAGGCAGGTGGGCATAGGGGGATGTTTCTGACGGACGATGTTTCTACGCATGTTGGCACAATGGCGCTGGTTCCACAGGTGGTTGATGCCGTTAAAGTTCCAGTGATCGCGGCCGGCGGGATTGCCGATGCGCGTGGCATCTTGGCGGCCGTTGCCCTTGGTGCGGCGGCGGTGCTGATCGGTACGGCTTACCTACATTGCCCTGAAGCTCAGATCAGCCCACTCCATCGTGCGGCATTGAAAGGCGCGAAGGACAATGAGACCGCAATCACCAATATATTCACGGGACGCCCGGCACGAGCGATTGTAAATCGCTTCATGCGCGAAGTCGGACCAATGTCCGACGTTGCACCGGAGTTTCCGCTTGCTGCGGCCACACTAGCGCCGCTGCGTGCGAAATCAGAGATGGCTGGGTCTGCTGACTTCACTCCATTGTGGTCCGGCCAAGCCGCTCGTTTGGGCCGGGAACTTCCCGCCGCAGAGTTAACCAAGCAATTAGCCGCAGAGACGTTGGAGAAACTAAGGTTGCTGAAGACTATCGCCCGCGCGGATTAACAGATATTTCCCTATACATTACGAAAATTCCTTGAAGGAGATTGACAATAGTCTCGTGGAATGTGAGCAAGAACAATCCGCAATACTTAATGAGTGCTTCATACGCTGTTATCGTCTACTTCACTTCATCGCTTGCCGCGCACTCGGCGATGACGAGAGATCCGCTATCGCAATACAAAACTGCTGGCGGACCGGATCTCGTAATCCGCCGCACTTCAATACGAAGGCGCCTTGCGAGGCTGGTTGGTCAGAGTTCTATATTGATGAGGCTCTAGCTATTCTCTACGAGAGCAAGAGAGCGGAGGATACAGCGCCTTATGTCGTGAATGCCATTTCAAAGTCCGACAATATGTTGAAGCCGATGGTTGGGTAAACGAACGAGGACTCCATGGAAGCCTACATTGTCGAGGAGCCAGGCGGGAAGTTTCGCAAGATAGATCTTCCACGCCCCGCTCTCAGACCGAATCACGTTCTGGTCAAAATTAAGGCTAGTGGCGTGAACCCGCTTGACACCAAGATCCGCGCGGGGAACGCATCACATGCAAAACAACCTCTTCCCGCCGTGCTCGGCGTTGATATGGCAGGTGTCGTCGAAGAAGTTGGACCCGCCGTGACGGCATTTAGAAGTGGCGATGAAGTCTATGGCATGGTAGGCGGGGTTGGCGGTCTGCAGGGCACACTGGCGGAATTCATCGGTGTAGATGCCGACTTGCTCGCACACAAGCCAAAGAATCTTTCAATGCGTCTGGCAGCCGCGCTTCCGTTGGTCGCGATCACGGCCTGGGAGGGTTTGGTCGATCGTGCCAAGATCTGCGCCGACCAGACGGTACTTGTTCACGCAGGAGTGGGCGGTGTTGGCCACGTTGCCGTCCAGTTAGCTGGTTCCTATAGCGCAAAGGTCTTCACCACCGTTTCGGCAGGGAAGAAGCAGATCGTGGAGGGCTTCGGGGCCACCCCCATCGACTATCGTTCTTGTTCGGTAGACGAGTATGTGGCAACGATGACAGGCAGCAAGGGTTTTGACATTGTGTTTGATACGGTAGGCGGCGCAACGCTTGATGCGTCCTTTGTTGCAGTGAAACGCTATACCGGTCACGTTGTGAGTTGCCTGGGATGGGGAAACCACTCCCTTGCCCCACTTTCTTTTCGCGGGGCGACGTACTCCGGCGTGTTTACGTTGCTCCCTCTGATCACGGGCGAAGGCCGTGCACGTCATGGGAAGATCCTTACTCAAATCGCCACTCTCGTCGAAGATGGTAAGTTAAAGCCCCTTCTGAACGAGAAAGTCATTTCGATGAGAGACATCGACAATGCCCATGTACTGGTTGAATCGGGTGTTGTTGGCAAGGTTGTTGTCGAGCCAAGGACTTAACACCGACTTCACGCCGATCCAATTTTGGACCTCGCAGAACTCATGCGCCTAATTGTGGCCACTGTAACCGTGATCACGAAAAGTCCTTCAGTTGATCGATTTGCAAATCGTTGACCTTGAAACAAAGATCAGCCCTTGAGTCTTCCGAACGTAATGATTATCAGGCTCGGTCCGAGAGAACCCGAAGACTCTATGAGGGCTGGATCGAATCGGGCAACTAAGCTAGGAGGGGCATTCTAAACATCGAATGGGACTCTCTACTTGCCGGTACGCAATTCCGGCGAGTACACGTTTCCCTAGCCTCAATTCTGATGGCATTGCCGTCAAGGAGCTAAGCAGGCCTTCGGATTCCCAACATGGACCTAGGCGGCAATTTGATCGCGCATTCCGCCATAACGGAGGGCGCGGGGAAATTCTTTCGCGTACAACTCCTGGGGAAAGCCCAGATCGATATGGCTGGCGTCATCGAGAATTTTGACCTGATCTGGTGAAAGAGTTACGTCGAAGCTGGCAAGATTGTCCTGCAATTGAGTGAGCTTGCGGGCGCCGAGAATCGGGATGACCGGAACGGCGCGATGGCGGAGCCAGGCCAATGCGACTTGGGCCATGCTGTGCCCCACCTGGTCGGAAACTTTTTTCACGGCCGCGACAACACGGTCGGCACGCTGCTGATCGGGTCGAAAATCCTTCAGCATATCGCTGCTCAGCCTGGCCTGTTCGGAGGAGCCGTGGCCGTGGTACTTGCCCGTGAGCACTCCGCCAGCAAGCGGCGACCAGGCGGTGAAGCCGATGTTCAACGCCTGCGCCATGGGCATCAACTCCCGCTCGGGAGTTCGCGCCATCAGGCTGTATTCAACCTGCAAACCGACAAAAGGCGACCATCCCCGAAACTGAGCAAGCGTATTGGCTTGCGCGACCCACCACGCGGGAGCATCGGAGATACCGACGTAGAGCACTTTGCCCTGATGGACGAGGTCGTCGAGTGCGCGCATGACCTCTTCGACGGGCGTGAGCCCATCCCAGATGTGCACCCAGTAGAGGTCGATGTAGCCAGTTTGCAGGCGCTTGAGGCTGGCCTCGACGGCTTGGACCATGTTTTTGCGGTGGTTGCCGGAAGCATTGGGGTCCTTGCCAGGAACCGCGTTGCTGAACTTCGTAGCTAGCACAACGCTTTCGCGGTGACCCTTCATAAATTCGCCAAGAAACGTTTCGCTGCTGCCATTGGTGTAAATGTTGGCTGTGTCGATGAAGTTGCCGCCCGCGTCACGGAACGCGTCATAAACTCTTCGGGATTCGTCTTTCGCCGTGCCCCAGCCCCAATCCTCACCGAATGTCATCGTGCCGAGCGAGGCTTCCGAGACTCGCAGACCGCTATTGCCCAAAAGTCGATATTGCATGTGGAACCCTTGTGCAGCTACACGAAGATCTTTCGCCGTTCCTGACTTTGCCTCGCGACAATTATAGGTCGAGCGGTGCTGTAAAGAATACGTCTTCCGATCCATTTGCCACTGACGCCAAAGAACGTCGACATCCCACTTGCCCAAAGATCCGTGCGATGTTGGTAATCGTTATTGTGTGGAACCGGCGCCGCTAATTTCCCGCGCGGGAGGTTTTCCAAACAGCCGACTGTACTCCCGGCTGAACTGTGAGGCGCTCTCATAACCAACGCGACGGCTTACGGCTCCAACGTCCCTTCTTTCGTTTCTTAGAATGCTGCGCGCCTCTTGCAGACGAAGCTGCTTTTGATACTGCAGCGGACTCATGCCCGTGATGTTACGAAACCATTGATGAAAACTGGAAGAGCTCATGCCTACCCGCCGCGCGAGGTCATCGATGGTAAATGTTTCCCGAAAGTGCTTTTTCAGCCACACAATGGCCACACCAATGCGTTGAGGTTGACTGTTAGCTTGTGCCGTGCGGTGTAGAACCACACTGCTCTCATCAAGCAGCAGGCGGAACAGAATCTCGCGTTGAATCATAGGGGCGAGCACGGGAATCTCCGCTGGACACTGCAGTAATCGAACTAGCCGCAAAACGGCATCGAGCAGGGCGTGCCGAGTTCGAGACACATAAATACCGCGCTGTGCTGCGCCACTGCTGGGAGGAGTCGGCAATTGGGCTTCTTCAATCAGTGACCTGAGGCTCGACAGATCGAAGTGCATTATCAAACTGAGATGGGGTTTGGCGAAGGTCGCTCCGACAACGCGTGATGAAAGTGGAATTTCGGCAGAAGAAACAACGTACTGCCCGGGGCTGTTGGAAAACACTTCGTCCTCCAACAGCAACTCCTTTTGACCTTGCGCCACGATGCAGAGCCCCGGATAGATGACGCCGAAATCAGGTGATTTGGAAACAGAATAGCGAATCAGGTACAAGGAGGGAACGGCGGTTTGGTGAACGCCGTCACGTCCGGTCAACCGCGCAATTAGGTCACGAAGCTCTGAATACTGCTGGTCATCACTCGTCCCCATTCCGGCTTCTCCCCTTACCCGGTCAATCCTAGCACCTGGCTCTCCAGTCCGTGGCCAACCCCAAATGGCGAGATTTGAAGAAATAGGCATGGCGTTTGGAGGATCAGGCACATCTTCCTTCCCACGGTTCCATCCAATCGAGCGGGCACGAGACGAAAAACATCTGGATTCAAATCAACAGGAGACGAAAAATGTCCGAAGAACAAAAGCTTACGAGTTCGAAAGGCACAGCGCTAATCACAGGTGCATCTTCCGGCATCGGCGCTGTATGTGCAGATCGGTTGGCAAAGCGCGGACACGATCTGATTCTTGTCGCTCGCAATCGAGAACGGCTTGAGAAACTGGCGGCGCGCCTCCGCAACGAAACTGGACGGTCCGTCTCAATCATCGCAGCGGATCTGAATGACAAGATGGCTTTCGATCGGGTTGAAGCGGTGTTACGCACGGACCCGAGCGTAACGGTACTTGTCAACAACGCGGGTGTGGGCGCACCTGCACGCCTGCTTGACGCTGATATTGAAAAGCTTAAGGGAATGATTGACCTCAACGTCACTGCGCTCGTGCGTTTGACATACGCAGTCGTACCGGCATTCCTGAAACGCGCTGGAGGCACCATCATCAATGTGGCTTCCGTCGTCGGCATCGTCCCCGAACTGCTAAACGGCGTGTATGGAGCCACCAAGGCGTTTGTAATCGCATTTAGCCGTTCCCTTCATAAAGAGTTTGCTGAACGCAACATTCGTGTTCAAGCGGTCCTTCCCGGCGCAACGGCGACAGAGTTCTGGGATCTCGCCGGAACTCCACTCGAACAAGTTCCACCAGAAATGGTCATGAATGTGGAGGAGATGGTCGACGCTGCAATGGCTGGCTTCGACCAGGGTGAGTTCATCACAATCCCTGCGCTTCCTGACATGGCGGACTGGGAGGCTTACGAGGCAGCAAGAGAAAAACTGATACCGAATTTGTCACGTAGTTCTCCTGCAGAGCGCTACAAGGTCGCTGGCTAGAGATTGGGCGGAAGATCTCACTTTGAAGAACGCAAAAAAGGAATGAAATGGCTCTTAATGAAAAGCAATCAGACATAGATTTCTCGGAGCGCGTACGTGTGAATCAAGGAAAACTCACTTCCACTCTAGCACCACAATACGACTTCATTGTCTGTGGCTCAGGGTCCTCGGGCTCCGTCGTAGCACGACGCCTCGCGGAAAATCCCGAGGTCAGCGTGCTGTTGCTTGAGGCTGGTGGTCACGATGATGTGCCAAGCGTCAGTGAGGCGAATCGATGGTTCGAAAACATTGGAACCGAGCGCGATTGGAAATTCGTCGCGCAACCCAATCCACATCTCAACGGACGCACGATGCCTCTACCCATGGGAAGGGTGCTGGGTGGGGGATCGAGCATCAATGTTATGGCCTGGGCACGAGGACATAAGAACGACTGGGATTTCTTCGCATCGGAGTCGGGGGACGCGGCGTGGAATTACGAATCAGTTCTGAGGATCTACCGCCACATTGAAGATTGGCACGGGGCACCGGACCCGCAATATCGCGGAATCGGAGGACCAGTATTTGTCCAACCCGCGCAAGACCCGAATCCAATAGCTCCGGCCATGGTGGAGGGAGCTCGGTCGGTAGGTATTCCAACTTTCGAAAATCACAACGGTCGCATGATGGAAGACGGTGGCGGCGCCGCCCTTCTCGATCTGCTTGTCCGCGATGGAAAGCGCCGATCCATTTTCCGAAGTTACGTCTATCCCTACATGGATAGGCCAAACCTGACGGTGCTCACACACGCATCGGTCAACAAAGTGATCTTGGACAAGAAGCGAGTTACCGGCGTGCAGATCGAGTACGACGGCAAAATCCAGTGCGTCAATGCCGGACTCGAAGTGGTGCTTTCATTGGGTGCGATTCATACGCCAAAGGTATTGATGTTGTCTGGCGTTGGTGACCAGGCTGAACTGCACCGACTGGGGATACCCATTGTGCAACACCTCCCAGGTGTGGGACACAACTTTCAGGATCATTTTGCGATTGGCTGTGTGTGGGAGTATCAGCAACCGCTCGCCCCGCGCAACAACGGAGGCGAGGCAACATTTTTCTGGAAGAGCGATTCGAGACTGGACACACCCGATCTTCAGACTTGCCAAGCGGAAGTCCCGCTGTGCAGCGCCGAGACTGCAGCCAAGTTCCAGCCACCGCATGGGTCCTGGACACTGTTTGGAGGTGTTGTCCGGCCGAAGAGCAACGGACGCATCCATCTGACGGGACCAAAGCCCGAAGACGCTGTTCAGATTGAGGCGAACACATTGGGCCACCCTGACGATATGAAGGCGGCGATCGCTTGCGTTGAACTCTGCCGCGAGGTTGGCAATTCGCATGCGCTTTGCCCCTACGCAAAGCGTGAAGTGATGCCTGGTCCTTTAAAAGGACCCGCGTTGGAAGATTTCATCCGCGATGCGGCTTCTACCTACCACCATCAGACGTGCACGGCGAAAATGGGCCGCGATTCGATGTCGGCCGTCGATTCCAAGCTTCGACTGTACGGAATCGAAAACCTTCGCATTGCCGATGGCTCGATCATGCCACGTGTAACAACCGGCAACACCATGGCGCCTTGCGTTGTGATCGGCGAGCGTGCCGGCGAAATATTGCGTCTCGCGCATGGTCTAGAAGGTGAGTCACGAAAATGACGGTCATGGAGCATAACTACATTCTCGGCCATTCTGACGCGGAGATTCGCCGGCTTCAAACGCAGGCTGCGATCTCGCGACCGATCACCGAGCGTCTTCTTCGATGTGCCGGAATCCAGCCCGGCATGCGGGTTCTGGACTTAGGCACCGGCGCGGGCGATGTTGCCATGCTGGCGGCTGAACTGGTCGGTCCCTCGGGTTCGGTGGTTGGGATTGATCAGAATCCGCAAGTCCTGTCGATAGCTACTCAGCGAGCTCGCACTCGCGGCCTTCAGCAGCTCGCTTTTCGCGAAGCAAGGGCCGATACATTCGTGGAAAACGTTGGATTTGACCTTGTGGTGGGTCGCTACGTCTTGATTCACCAAAATGATCCAGCGGCCTTTTTGCGCGTCGCTGCGCAGCTGGCTAAGCCTGAAGGAGTCTGACTAATCATGAATACCGCTGTTGAACCCTGTACTTCCTCGACGGGTGCAAGTGCGACTTTACACATCCTGAATTCGGTATTGACTGCTCTAAATCACGGGCAGATTTCCGAAGTAATTGATGCTCTCGACGACCGCTTTACATTTGACGACCAAGCACTCAAACTTTGTTTCACCGAAAAAGAGCGCTTGAATGAATTCTTTCGCAAAGCACGTGAGCTCTTCCCAGACACAACTCTGGATATACTCTCTACCTTCGAATGCGGAAACCATGTCATTGCTGAATGGAAGGTTACAGCAAGCCAAGCGATGTCCCTGGGTTCGCTGCGACTTCGATTGCCAATTTCGTTCCAGGGTGCATCGATCGTGAGCATTGAAAACGGAAAGATCACTTCTTGGTCCGATTATTACGACCAAAACGCGTCTCGCCGGTTTCGCTTGGGAGCTCTCTTCGCAGAGTGGATAGAGTACTGATCTTGACGATAGGGCGGCGATGCCGAGTGGCGGCAACTTGAAACTATAAAGAACGGTGAAAGACACGCAAACAGAGCGCAAATAGAGCGGACCCCAGTCGATACCTGATTTCAAATGGTGTTCAGAAAGGAAACAATCCTAACCGAACCTCAGATTTCGGGGACGACGGGACTCGAACCCCCGGCCTCTGCCGTGACAGCGGGATGATTCAGAGGTCTGACTGAACATTGACTGCAGACGATAGTCAGTTTTGGCGCTCTCGGTAATCACCGGAATCTGCTATTGCACCCTAGTGGCATGGCAAGTGCTTGCCACCCATCAAAGCTGCAGCCCGGAACTGGCGTCAGAGATGAAATGTTTTTATATGACTAGCAGAGAATGAAGACGGACGATTTCTGCTCCGGTCCGCCCGCAAATCGGAGCAAGAGATCCAAAGCATCGTGCACGAAAAGCTACTCGACCATGATTCGAAATCGTTTGGGGGCAAACGGGTTCTTAATGACATCAATTTCCAGGTCTCAAATGGCAAAGCATTCTGCCGACGTCCCGTTCTGGGTCTCGACTTCTTGGACGTTAACTTTCAGAAACAGCACTCATGGCATGAGACAACGTTTCCCGACAACGGTATCGTCTCAGAACCGCCACCACCATTGTCGGAAATTACGACTGAACCTTTGTAGGGCCCCGGAGGAATATTTTCATAAAACGTCGAAAAGGTTACCGTAACATCGCAGGATTGATGTGCCGGAACACTCGAACCACAGTTGTTCGATTGTGAGAATACCTGCGGGGAGGCCGGCGGGACCTGGATACCGCTGATGCTAAGAGATGTGCTGCCGACATTTGTGAGGGTAACGGTCTGAATTTCTTTCTTGCACTGCTGAAGTTTTCCGAAACCCAGACTTGTCGGGTCAAGCTTTACGATCGTTCCAGCCCCCTTGAGATGCACAGTTTGAGAGTCGCCTGGCGCATTGTCCATGATGGACAGTGTCCCGATTCTTAACCCAGTCTGCGAGGGTTTGAAACTCACTCCGAGAGTACAACTCGCACCCGCTGCGACGGTCGAACCGCAATTGTTCGCTTCCAGAAAATCTCCGTTGACCATAACGCTCGCGATATCAAGCGCGACCGTGCCGTAGTTTGCGAGGTTGACGGATTTTGCCCCGCTGGGAGTATTCAAAGGCTGAGGAACGAACTTCTGGCTCGTGGGTACTAGGGTTGCGTTTGGCCCGGGCGTCACGCCCGTACCAGCCAATGAAATCGATTGTGGGTTCTGAGATCCGTTGTCGGTGATCGTGACGGCTGCAGTTCGCGGGCCAATTTTCGTTGCGTCAAAGGTGACGACGATGTTGCAGTTCTTCCCTGGTGCCAGAGTCGATCCGCACGTGTGGGCTTGGGAAAAGTCGGCTGCATTTCGACCTGTAACCTCTATGTCTCCGAGACTCAGTGGCAAAGCACTGATGTTGCTTAGCTTCACCGTCTGGGGAGTTCCGGACTTGCCGACCAATTGGCCAGGAAAGATTAGGCTGTCTTTCGACAGGGAAATGAATGGTACTTGCAATAGGACCCCTGCGGTTCCAGAATAATCGGCAACCGCGATATCTAGCCCACCGTCGCCATTGAAATCTCCTACTGTCGCTGAGAGGAGGTCCATTGTGGTGCTAAATTCCACTGCGAGCTTAAATGTTCCGTCTCCATTGCCCAGGAATGCCCTGAGCCCGTTGCCTACGTCGTCTGCCACGGCCAGATCCAGATTGCCATCCCCGTTGAGATCTGCCACTGCAAGAGCCGCGGGACTAGCGCCGCATTTATACCTCACGACAGGTTGAAATGTTCCGTCTCTGTTACCCAGCAGAACGCTGATATTTCCCTTGAGGAGGTCCGCAACGGCCAAGTCCAGTCTGCCGTCATGGTTGAAATCGGCCACTACCATCGAATTGCCGCCCACTCCAGCCTCGAAGCTCGCTGCAGGCTCGAAGGTCCCGTCGCCAATGCCTAACAGTATGTTGAGGCCGTTTCCGGCAGCAACAACAAGATCCAACTTTCCGTCACCGTTGAAATCTCCCAGTACTAGGCCAGTGGGGCCCAAAGCGACCGCGTAATCTACAGCAAGATTGAAAGTCCCGTTACCGTTGCCCAAGAGGATACTGACATCACCGCCTCCATTGTTCGTAACCGCAAGATCCAATTTGCCGTCGGCATTGAAGTCGCCCGCTACCAACGCGTAGGGCACTAATCCAACGCTGGAATCCGACGCACTTTGGAAGGTCCCGTCCCCATTGCCCAAGAGAACACTCACGCTGCTGATGTCCAAGTCTGTTATTGCCAGATCCACCATACCGTCGTCGTTGAAATCGCCCGCGATGACTGATTCAGAGGTTGATCCAATGGCGTAGTGCGCAGGGGTATTAAAGGTTCCGTTGCCCTTGCCCAACAGAACGGTGACAGTACTTTCGCCCTCGTTTGCCAGCGCTAAGTCTAGTTGGCCGTCTCGGTTAAAATCGGCCGCGGCCACAGAGGTCGGCAGGCCGCCGACACTTGAGAATGCCGATGCCGCCAGTGCAACCGACGGACTCCGAGGCATGACCTCGAAGAACACAATGTTGGACTCTCCCCCGCCCGGACCTGGATTAAATACGCTAACCGGTATCGTCTGGGGCTGAGTTATGTCTGAAGCTGGAATGGCCGCAGCCAGCCTTGATGCGCTCACAAACGTGGTGGCTCGTGCACTGCCAGCCCAGCGCACGATCGACCCTTGCACGAACCCCGTGCCATTGACAGCCAGTGAGAATGCGGGCCCCATTGGTTTGGCTACGTCGGGCACAAGTGGCTGATTAATCACAGGCACGGGATTCTGCGCGCTAGCCCCTCCTGCAAGCGCCGAGAAGGCAATCAAACAACCAAGAACTAAAATGGCGGGACGAATGAGGAATCCAGACGCTTGCATTTTTATGATCATGACTAACTCCTTCTAGGTCAGGGATTCCGAGGTCAAAAAAATTCCTAGGAGTTATATTGCGCTCCTGCTGCGATAAGCTTGCTAGGGCACCGTGCATGGACGCGAGCCAGTTGATCTGTGGCAAGACAAACCTCGCGCCGTCACTTTCATAACGTGCCAAAAAACCACAAAATAGCTCAAATTATTGCCCGGAAGAAGAATTTTTTGCGCCGTCAAAAAAAGGATTCGATCAGAACTATTTGTTCTGGAAAAAACAGATTGGGTTCCCGGCTCAGCGGCTCCGCAAAAAATCAGCATCGGGCAGATTTTGCTTATGCACGGAATGTGCCCGAGAACGAGCTCCTGCCGAGGATGCCAACTATATCCATATCTTTGGGGGAGTTGGACGGGCGGGCTGCCATAGAAGCGGCGCACCGGAACATCTTGGAGACGATCTACAGAGGTAGCCATGCCAGTTTCGCGCTAGGGACCATCCGTTTGCTACGTCCCGATGTCACGGTAGCATTCGCACGACAGCAAATTTTGGCGCTTGTGCGACGCATGCCTGCGTTCAGTCGGCGGCTGAACCGCCATCGAGATCGGGAGCTCTTGCAGCACGATCCGCGGGTATTTTTCGCCATGCGACGCCAGCACTCGCTACGGCGAGAGCTGCGCAACCTAGCACAACCAGACGAAAGCCAAAGATGAAGGCTTTAGCGACGGCCAAATGAATCGCGGATGCGGTCTGGGACTCGACGCCGGGCGGTGCGTCGAGGCTACCTAGCTTGGCCACGTTCGATTCCAGTTGGTGCTGAATGGCGACGTTCAAATTGAGACTGGCAAGAGAGTGTCGCAACGAGTGGGCGAAGGCCGCTGCCATAAGTGCGCCCAACACCGCCACTGCTAATACGCCGGCGACTCGGGCTACAGCATTGTTAATCCCCGATGCTGTACCAGCCCGTTCCTGCTCGACGGAGTTCATCACCACAGTCGTCAGAGGCGCGACGCTGATCGCCATTCCCAAGCCGAGGGCAACAAAAGCCGGAAAGAACTCTGTCCAGTAAGGAGCCCGCGCGTCAGGGATTGCAAACAGTACGAATGCGACCGCAGCAATCAGGGGACCCACAATGAGGGGAACCTTTGGACCGTAGCGGTTGATGAGTCCTCCGGACCAGCGTGATAGCAGGAACATCAGCAGAATCATGGGAAGTGCAGCCGCACCCGTAGCCGTCGCGGAGTACTTCTGAATCTGAATCAAGTTCAACGGAAACAGAAAGAAGAAAATTCCCAAGGCAGCATAAAGAAAAAGTGTCAGCAGATTTGCACCACTGAAGCTTGCGGAGTGGAACAACTTCAGGGGGATCATTGGTGCGCTTACCCTCTTCTCGACAACAAAGAAGAGAATCAGCAACGCAACACCGAAAATCTGGGTGCCGATAACGCGAGGGTTCGTCCACCCGAGAATTGCTGATTCAAGAAATCCATAGACCAGTCCTGCCAAACCGAAAGTTGCGATCGACGCGCCCAGCCAATCAATACGTCCTGGATCAGAATTGCGGGACTCGGGAACATGCCACAACGAGATGATCAGAACAACACCGGCGAGCGGAATATTGGGGAAGAAGATCCAATGCCAGGACGCATGCTCGATCAGCCAACCCCCGAGAACAGGGCCGAAAGCAGTAGTGATGGTCGTGAATCCAGCCCACGTGCCGATCGCTTTACCACGAGATTTTTCATCAAAGAATGAGCTGATAATCGCGAGGCTGCCCGGCACGAGGAACGCGGCAGCGATCCCCTGAACAGAGCGCCAAGCCAACAAGCTGTTGACGCTTGAAGAAGAACCACAGCCGGCAGATGCTAGCGCGAATCCAACTACACCCCACAGGAACATCTTTCGACGGCCAAGGGAGTCTCCCAGAGCACCTCCAACCAAAATCAGTGCAGAAAGAAATAATCCGTAAGATTCGATGACCCACTGCACATCCACAACCGTAGCGTGAAGATCAGATTGCAGAGCCGGCAAAGCTACATTGACGGCTGTCGCATCGATGAACGCCATGCTCGAACCGAGAATGGTGGCTGCAAGTATCCAGGGGCGCGATCGTCCGGCACATGGCGCATGTGAAGCTCCGGCGCGGATCACTGCTTCATTAGAAGGCTGCTTCATCTCGAATCTGGATGCTTGTCGAATCCGGAGGGTTTCAGAAACGCGACTGATTGGATCTCTTGCTGCGGGCAGAGGTCGGATGGCAGCACTCGCTTCAAGGCTTCCCGCATTCACGAAGGTTTTCTACACAAAAACGACACGCAGGGTTCACCGACTGCCGGCGATTCTCCTTCGTCGGTGGCAAGCGGAAGAAATCGCGAAAACTCCGTGCCCCTGCGTGTCGCGCCGGTGGACCCGAGGATAAGGGCCCGATGAATCGGCTGAAAAAACACGCTTGGTGAGACGCAATAGAACAGTAAAACAGAATACGATCTGCCGGCCGCAGGATTCGGGCTTCTGCCCGGTGAGACTGCGAGGCAGGCATGGATACCTCACATTTCGACTGAACCATAGATATTTTGCGGTCCTCATTTACTGAGCAGCTATGAACAGCGGAGCGCTTTTGTCCTTGACGAAGAACACAACAAATTTCGCGGGCTCGGTCTTGCTTGCATTCCTCCCAACGACGTGAACATCGTCCGGCCCCTCATAAAAGGTCTGACCAGCTGTCAGAGTCACTTCCTTTCCGCCTCTCACCTGCATCACGATCGTGCCTTCGAGCACATAGATAAAGCCACTTGCATTGTGTCGATGGATTGGGTCTACATTGCCTGGCGGATATTCCACGGTAATCATCAGCCCCTCTTTCCCGGGAAAGTTTGGCAGGTCTTTCGACATAAGGTCGGTTACCTTAGCCTCCTGTGCCAGCAGCGTGCCACACATGAGACATACGAATGCCAAAATTGCTTTTGTGAACTTCATAAATCATCCTTTCGCTTGATGACGCATTCAACATTTCCGTGTGTCCCTATCTACAGGCCCTACGCGGCGTGTGCGGTTGTCGCGGACTGAGCAAGCCAGGTTTCGAAAGAGGTCTCACCGAGTCGCGCATTATTGGCCGGAACGAGCGTTTTTTCACTGAGTTTTGCTCCTGAGTAGCGCGCGTTTGGATCAGCGATGACCTCGCGGGAATCTTTCAGGGAGGCCAAGCGCCGCCGGACTAGTTCATCCACGCGAAACTGTTCCGGGCCGCCGATTTCGACAATGCCGTTTATCGGCGGCTCTACCGCGATTCGGCCTAGGGCACTTGCGACATCATCGGCGGCCATCGGCTGGAACAGCACATGCGGCAAATGCACTTTGTCGCCGACGACGGAAATGTCGGCAAGGCCCTTGAGGAACTCGAAGAACTGGGTCGCCTGCACGATGGTGTAGGGAACTGATGATTCCCTGATCAGCTTCTCCTGAGCGATCTTTGCCCGGAAGTAACCGCTTTCAGACAGACGTTGCGTCCCTACAACTGATAATGCAACGTGATGCCCGACGCCGGCGGCTGCTTCACTGGCCAGAAGGTTACGAGTCGAAGTCTCGAAGAAATTCAGGACAGCTGCGTCTTCCCAGGAAGGAGAATTTGATACGTCAACGACCACGGAGGCACCCTTCACCACTTCAGCCAGTCCCTCGCCCGTGAGAGTGTTGACGCCTGTGTTGGGTGCTGCCGCAATGGCTTCATGTCCGCGTTCGCGCAGCTTGTTGACCAGCTTTGAGCCAATGAGTCCGGTACCACCGATCACTACGATCTTCATGATTGTCTCCTTAACCTTCGATCAGGCCTTTCAGAGCTAAGACAAAATTGGGTGGCGTTTTGTGACACCATCCCCATTTGCCTTGGTTCGCTGCTATTCATCGAATGGTGCGTTCATCAGCAGATCCACGGTTGACACAGCTTTGTAGCCAGGCACGAATCGCTCGCCAAAATCGCGGAGGAAGTTGTCGTGGGTCGTTTCCGGCCTCGCCGAAACGAGCCGACAGCAGGTCTCGGCAAATTGCTGCTTCATGCTCAGGCGCGGGAAAGCGCTGAGGACGCGCTCGACATCGGCTGCCGGAAGTGCCTCTATGCCGAAGCCACCATAGTCGAGTCCGATGCCCATCGTGGCGACTGCCACTTCCGGTTCCTTGTGAAGAGCCAGCGATGGCGTCGAGTTAAGGGCAACCGTATCCCAGATCAGTTGTGCTCGGCGATCCGATAGACCCTTGCCTTTGATGAACGACAGTGCGGCATCTGCACCATTCACTTCGAAACGATTGGGCCCCGACACACTGGCAGTCAGACCGATGTCGTGGAGTATCGTGCCAATAGCCACGACTTCGCGGTCGAAGTCGATGCCCTTTATGCGGCCAATCGCCTCAGCGAACAGCCACGAACGCATCGCGTGATTGAACAGATACGGTTCGGAGAGTCGTTGCGCATGCTCAATCACGGCCATGATGAGCGGACCATCGGGTACGCTGACGCCTGCAATCAGTCGAGTCTGCGACGCCTCCCGATTGACGAACGTCTTTGCTGGCGCAACTTCCTTCTGCTCGTCGCTGACCGTTTCATTATTCATCGGAGTCCTCCTCTGTTTCACGCTGCTCTCGCCGTGATAATTTTGGAAGCACCCGCTCAACCCTCTGCCGATGGTCAAGTGGTGACCTCGTTAAGCGCCCGCGAAAAAGTTTACGGCGTTTAAGTTGCGAGACGTTTTTCGATACGCCGGTCCGGAATCAGCCAGATCAGTGCAGCGATCGCAAGGATCGCTTGCGCGAGCCATGCAAAACGTAAGGCTGCAACGATTGCCAAGATATACAGCAGCGGCGACAGCTTGCCTTTCCAATCGCGGCCGACCGCCTGCTTGAGGATTGATTCCTGGCCTTGCGCGCGGATGATCGCCTCCTGCAGCAGGAGGTAAGCGATTGCGGCCATCAAAAGCACTAGCCCGTAGAGTGCAGTGGGCGCCGCGGTGAAACGGTTTTCTCCCATCCACCCGGTTGTGAACGGAAATAGCGAGAGCCAGAACAATAGATGCAGATTAGCCCAAAGCATTTCACCCGTCGCCGCGGTGCAGGTATGGAGCATGTGATGATGGTTGTTCCAGTAAATGCCGACGTATAGAAAACTCAAAACATAGCTGAGGAATACCGGCAGCAGAGGCCTCAAGTCTTTTAGTGCATCGCCATGCGGGACCTTCATCTCCAGCACCATAATCGTGATGATTATCGCGATCACTCCGTCGCTAAATGCCTCCAGGCGTCCCGTCGTCATCTGTGCCCCCTTACCCAAGGAGTTAACGCGAAATCTGACGAGAACGCGAGTGTTTTGAGAAAAGTCATCCTTTGCGTAGAGCAAGGCAGCCAGCCTTTTATCTTATGCAGCGGCTCGCCGAATTGATCCTCCTTGTGCGACCTCCGCGCACGTAGCCGCACATTGACGGCACGCTTGAGCACAATTCTGCATTGTTTCGCCGTCGTGTTTTCCGCATTCTGCCGCACAGGCCGTGCATAGCTCCGAACAGATACCGCACACCCGGTGAGCGAACCCGGAGCTGCCGGTAAGGAGAGCCACGCAGGTTCGGCATAATTCAAGACATTCGTTACAGAGCCGGATGCAGTCCCTCATCATGATCGGATCTACGTTTAGGGACTCAGTGCGGCATTGGGAGCACCAGCGCAAACACTGCAAACACTCCCCAATACATCGCTCGATTGTTTGATTTGAAATTGTCATCGTCTGATCCTCCCTTTTGAATGTTCTTGTGATCCTGACCCGCATGGATATTTCGCCACGATTACGTTTCTGAAGTCATCATGCTGGATGAATCATCTCTCGCGCGTACGCGAGGCCCATTCCATAGCCGCCAGCATTCGCTACCACAACGGCACGCGCAGCTTCGTACGTGTCATGTCGCGTCCAGTCCCGCTGGAATTCCAAAAGAATCTGTATCCAGCTGGTCAGATGTGCACCGGCTTGTTCCAATCTTCGCAGCGCGAGTTCGTGACTCTGCGCCGTCAAGCCACCACAGGCGTCTGCAACGACGAATACCTCGAAGCCCTCTTTGAGCGCAGAAAGAGCAGAAAAGGAGACGCAAGCTTCTGTAAGGAATCCGGCAACGATCAACCGCCTTCGCTTGGCAGCGACGACTGCGTTCCTCGCAGCGTCATCCTCCCAAACGTTCATGCTTCTTCGTTCGATTGCCTTTATAGAAGAAAGGACTTCCTGTAGCGGGGGAAGTAACGGACCGCTGTAGACCCGTGATGCCGAGGTCGATGCGATGACCGGAACTTTGAAAGCGACGGCGGTCCGCGCCAAGGCAACAGCATTATTGAGCACAACCTGCCGTGATGTGGACTCGACGCCGAACCCAAGCCCGGCTTGAAAATCGACGAGCAACATCACGGATTCCTCGGGTTTCATTAGCACATCCGCTCCAGCAGCCCGAAATTGGTGATCTTTGAGGGCCTGGGGTTGGATGAGAGAATCTGAAACGTCTGCCTGCATATTGGTCTGCATAATTTCCCTTTCAGCTTTTAATTGAGGCGCTCGAGCCCGCAATTTGTATTGCAACAGGATTTTGACAATTCATCTTATGCTGTGATCCGACGCGCTGGCGTGTGTGAGACAGTTGACTCAAAGCGGACTCTCACCTCGTCGTTTTCTATGACAAGGCAGCCCCACGAAATGTGACAAAGACAGATATTCGAAAAAAACCGATCAGGTTGTCACAAATCCGAGTCGAGGCTGGTCTCTCGTTCATCGGCCGCGATGGATCATCGGCACGAACAAGTTGACTCGATATCCCTCGTTGATGCGCGAAGTACGCACCGTGTAAACGAAATTATTGAAAGGGGGCAGGCAGCGCAACATGAGCAACGATCAGGGCACTCCGACTGATAAATACGCATACTACGAGGCCGTTGCCAGTCAAGAGGAGATCTATCTCGAGGAAACAGAAGAAGAAGTTCGCGCGATTTTGATCTCCGATAATCCATCTCCGCACAACGAAATAGCGGAGCGTTGGGAGAAGAAACTGGAACAGCTAGAACGTGGCTGGGGGACATCGATCGATGACTTGCGAAAATGACGATCCTCGCGTACCCGAAAGTCTTGAAGAGCAACTAGATCACGCCTCCGAAGAACTGATCACAGGCGATTCAGATGATCCGCCACTCAGCGAAGAGGCGGTGGTGGACATGATTAATGACTCGCATACCCGGAGACTCGGATCTGCGAGTTGACAGGCGGGTGGGGTAACCAGGTTTTCAGTTTCCGCAGCCTTTTGCAAAAAAAATTCATTTTAGCTGACGATCTGCAAGAGCATACAATCTATCAAATCGCGATGGCAGAGGAATCACAAACTCCTCCTTCCATGAAAAGCTCTCTCCCACGGAACGTGCCGCATATGTTCTGCGCGAAGCATTCGACTACCCTTACAGCCAGATAGCAGACATTCTGCAAATGGAGG
>Ga0126369_10000703_pt1 | contig 22192 bp, 21 predicted proteins | sample PanSoiMetaPlot_1_FD_109646 | JGI IMG/M metagenome (GOLD analysis project Ga0126369, IMG submission 109646) | Tropical forest soil microbial communities from Panama - MetaG Plot_1 | ecosystem: Environmental > Terrestrial > Soil > Tropical forest > Bulk soil | place: Panama | collected 2016-02-17
CCGATGGCCTCGGCGATCTGCTCGCAGTTCCCGCGGACGGCGAACGCGACGCTCTCGACGTAGCTGCGCAGGAGCTCGCCGCGCATCGGCCGGTCGACGTGGAGGAGGGGAAAGCGGAAGAGCACGCCGGCCGGCTTGAAGGGGCTCATGTCGCCCAGGCTGAAGATGACGGGCCCGAGGTGGCAGATGAGCTGGCGTGCCGACGGCTCCACCGCGGCGATCGTCTCCTCGGCCGCAGCATGTGCGGCGGCGTCGGTCGAGCCGTAGATCAGCTCGAGGAGCCAGCGGTAGGCGCCTCCCGTATCGCCCGCATTGCTCTCGAGCACCCAGCGATCGGGGACGACGTGGCAGCTCGTCCAGAGCTTGCCCTTCCCGTCGATGACGGGCCGGTCCGTGACCATCTGGACGGGACCGGTCGTGCCGAGTACGGCCGCCACCTGACCACTCTCGTGCACGCCCGAGCCGAGGAGCGCGCTCTCCGTGTCGGCACCGCCGACGAAGACGGGAGTGCCCTCGGGGATTCCGGTCGCGGCGGCGGCCGCAGCGGTGACGCTGCCCGCGCGCGACCCGGGCGCCCGGAGTGAGGGGAGGATGCTGGCGGGGATGTCGAGCGCGTCGAGGATCTCGCCCGACCACTCGCGACGGCTGACGTCGTAGAGCATCGACTCCCCGGCGTTCGAGTGCTCCGCCAGGCGCTCGCCGCAGAGGAGATAGGTGATCCAGTCGTTCAACATGAGGAGCGTCGCCACCTGGGCGGCGTCGTGGTGCTTGCGGAACCAGAGGTAACGCGCCACGGGGAAGATGTAGGGCGGGGCGTGCCCGGTGAGCGCGTGCAGCCGTTCGAGGCTGATCTTCTCCTGGAGCTCCATGCCCTCGGCCACCGCCCGTGCATCGAGGTTGGGCCCCGCGTACAGCACCTCGCCCTGGCGATCGAGGAACACGCAGCCTTCCCGCTGGCTGGTGGCGATCGCGCCGCGCAGCCGCGCACCGGCAGGTAGCTGCCCGATCACGCTTCGCACGCAGCGTGCCAGCGCGCCCCAGAAGGCGTGCGGGTCGAGATCGAAACCGCGCAGGAAGGGGAGGTTCGGATCGTTGAAGATGCGGTAGTGGAACGGCTCCTGCGCCGAAGCCAGGAGCCGTCCGGCCAGATCGAAGGCCACGCAGCGCCCGGAGCCGGTGCCGGCGTCGAGCGTGAGGAGCGTGTCGACGGTCGCGCTCATCCGGACGCTCTTTCGAGGACCGCGGGGTTCGCGATCCAGCGCGGACGCCCGCCGCGCAGGTACACCTCGATCGCGTCGACGACGATGTCGCTCTGGTGGCGCACGACGTCGTGCGTCGCCCCGCCGAGGTGCGGGGTCACGATGACGTTCGGCAGGGCGAGGAAGCGGTTGTCCCCCTGCAGCGGCTCGTTCTGGAGCACATCCAGCGCCGCGCCCGCGAGCCGGCCGCCCACCAGCATCTCGTAGAGCGCGTCCTCGTCCGTGAGCGCCGCGCGCGCCGTGTTGACGAAGTAGGCGGTCGGCTTCATGAGCGCCAGCCGCTCGCGCGACACCAGGTTCTGCGTCTCGGGGGTGACGGGTGCGTGCAAAGAGACGAAGTCGGAGACGCGCAGTAGCTCCTCGAGCCCCGTCAGCTCCACGCCTTCGGGTGGCTCGCGCACGTACGGGTCGTAGGCGAGGACGCGGGCCTTGAAGGCGCGGAGGCGGGTGGCAACCTCGCGGCCGACCGCACCCAGCGCCACCAGACCGACGGTCCGCCCGCCGAGCTCGATTCCCGTGAACCGGTTGTACATCTCGAGGAAGTCGCCGGCTCGCTCGAAGGCCGGTCGGCCCCCCCGAAAGGTCTCCACGACCTGGGGCAGGTGCCGCGCCAGCATGAGCATGAACGCGAGTGTCATGTCCGCCACGGCGTCGGCGTTCCGCCCCGGGGTGTGGAACACGGGAACGCCCTTCCGCGTGGCCAGCTCGAGGTCGATGTTCACCGGGTCGCCACGGCAGCACCCGATCATGCGCAAGGGACAGCTCTCGAGCACCTCGGCGTGCACGAGATCGGCCTCGATGATCAGGACGTCCGCCCCCACCTCCCGGATGCGCTGCGCGAACTTGCTGCCGTCAAAGTAGATCGACTGCCGGACCCGCCAGTCCTCGTGTGTCACGTCCATGTGCCGCTCGAGCCGCGCTCTGGCGGCGGGGTCGAAGGAGGCGGTGATGAAGGCGCGCATCAGGCCGCGAGGAGACGCCGGACCAGCTGAATCACGTGGGCCCGTACCCGCGCGCGCTGCTCACCATTCCGCACGCTGCCGCCCAGCAGCGTCTCGTAGGAGCGGCTGTCGAGGAGATAGACGAGCAGGACCGAGTGCATGGAGAGCATGAAGAGTCGCGACTGCTCCTCGGAGAACGTGCGGCGGCGGAGCCGGCGGAGCCACTGCGAGAAGACGGTCCAGGCCGGCACCAGGATGTCGCGCTCGATGCCGACGTCGATCTCCTCGTTCTCGACGATGCGCCGCATGAGGAGCTTGGGGACGTTCGGGTTGTCGGCGAAGAAGTCGAAGAGCGCCCCCATGGTGCGCTCGACGGTCACGCGCGGGTTGCCCGGGCGCGCGACGAGCGGCGCCAGCGAGTCGCGCAGGAGCGCGACGATCCGGTCGTAGACGTTGCGGAAGACGGCGAAGTAGAGGGTCTCCTTGGAGGCCCAGTGGTAGTGGAGGCTCGAGATGTTCACGCCCGCGCGCGCCGCGATCTCGCGGGTGGAGGCCCCGGGGAAGCCGCGCGCGGCAAACACCGCCTCGGCGGCCTCGAGGATGCGAGCCTTGGTGGAGCCGGGCGCCTCGCGCGCCTTCTCGAGGGCGGATTTCACGGCTGACGGGTCGCTCGATTAGAGCGATTGACCACGGCGCGTACCGCGTCGGCGCGCGGGCTGTCAAGCCGGCGGCGGAAGGACGACATCCGTCCGATCCCCCCACCCGCGGGGGGTTCAGTGCACGATCTTCTTCCGCACCGCGAAGCGGACGATCTCGGCCGTGTTGTGGAGATCGAGCTTCTCCATGATGTGCTTGCGATGCGTCTCGACCGTGTTGATGCTGACGGAAAGGAGGGTGGCGATTTCCTTGTTGGTCTTGCCCTCGGCGATCAGCTGCAGCACCTCCCGCTCGCGGTCGGTGAGCAGGGCCAGGTTGTCCTCGACCTCCTGCCCGCCGGCGTCGCCCAGGTAGCCCTCGAGCAGCACCTTCGACACGGCCGGGCTGAAGAAGGATCCCCCTCGCCCGATCGCTTTCACCGCCTTCAGGAGGTCGAGATCCTCCGAATCCTTGAGGAGGTAGCCCCGGGCGCCCGCCTTCAGGCTCTGACGAACGCAGACGTCGTCGGAGTGCATGGTGAGGATCAGGACCTTCGTGCCTTCGTTCCGCTTCATGATCTGCCGGGTGGCCTCGATGCCATTCAGCTCGGGAAGCGCGATATCCATCACAACGACGTTCGGATGGAGACGCTGGGCCATGTCCGCGGCGCTGCGTCCGTCACCCGTCTCGCCCACGATCTCGATCTCCTCGTCGGTCTCGAGGATGCGCCGCAGGCCCTGGCGCACGACGGTGTGATCGTCAACCAGCAGAACGCGGATCTTGCGCATGCATCACCTTTTGCCGGGAGGCCCGAGCGCGGGACTCCCCGAGACCGATCTCACCCCAAGTGGGTAGGATTCCGCAAGAGGGTCTCGAGCTGCGCGATGCGCCGCTCCTGTGCCGCGAGGTTGGCTTCGCGCTCGGCCACCATCCTGGCGAGCACTTCCGCGCGGGCCTCGTGGTGACGCAGTGCGGCGATCTCCTTCAGCATCGCGGCGAGGCGCCGGTCGGCTCCGCGACGTAGCGCCAGCACCTGGCGGTTGAAACGCCGTCGCTCGGCTTCCCGTTCGACCTGGAGACGCGTCAGTCGCCGCTCCAGCGCTTTGAGCTCACGATCGACGGATCGGGCCGCGGGGGACTTTCTCGCCTGAGGCGTCCTGGGCTTCGACATGGCTTGCTGATCTCCGGTCAATAGATGCGTGGCTCGCCGGGCGGCCGCGTCTTCCAGCGCTTGTGCATCCACAGCCACTGCTCGGGGTAGCGGCGGACCATCTCCTCGAAGACGGCCGTGAAGCGCTGGGTGTTGCGGCGTACGTCCTCGGCGGGATCTGCGCCGCGCTCGACCTGGAGGATGGGAAGCACGTGCACCCGATGGCGGGCGCTTCGCCCCTGTCTCACGATGAACCCGGGCACCACCGGCGCGTCGGTTCGGAGCGCGATCCGCGCCATACCCGCATTCGTGCTCGCCGGGCAGCCGAAGAAGTCGACGAACACCCCGAGCCCGCGGGTCGAGTTCTGGTCGATCGGCAGGACCAGCAGAGCGTGCTCGTGAAGCGCCTGGAGGACGGCCCGAGCGGCCCTGCTCTTCCGGATGGCGCGCGTGCCCGCTCGCGCCCGGAGGTCGTGTAGCCAGCGATCGACGAGCGGGTTGGCGATCGCCCGGTGCACCAGGTGCACCGGGTGGCCCCGCATCCCGTGCGCGTACGCGAGCAGCTCCCAGTTCCCGAAGTGTCCGCTCAGAATGAGCACCCCCGTGCTCCGCTCCCACCCGACCGCCTCGGCCCACCACTCCTCGTCCTCGAACGACACCATCTCGCGCAGGCGCTCCGCGGAAAGGTGCGGGAGATGCGCCAGCTCCGCCCCCATCCGGCCGAGGTTGAGAAACGAGGCCCGCAGAATGCGACGGCGTTCCCGCAAGGTCTTCTCCGGGAAGGCGAGCGCGAGGTTCCGCATGCCGATCCGGCGGTGCGGGAGATCGACGAGGTAGGCGAGGAAGGCGGCGACCTCCCCGATGCGAAGGGCCACCCAGAGCGGCAGCGCGGCGAGCGCGCCCATCACACCGCGCAGCGCGACGTATTCGAGCCGCTCCCGGACGGCGGACCAGAAACTGGAGCGTCGCACTCCAGGTCGGCGTCGCCGCCGCGGCGCCTCCGCGCGTGGCAGGCGCTCGGCCAGTACCGCCATCGGCGCGCCTATCTAAGCAAGCGGTGTCCCCTTTGCAAGGCGCGCCACCCGCGACGCTGCTACCATCGCTCCGCGGTTGCCTTCCTGAGAGGCGCTATGCTATCCACCCAGCGCTCGCTGGTTGTTGAGGTGAAGGCAGCTCCGTCTTTTCCTCACGTCATCCGGCGCAGTCAGTAGGCTTCAAGGAGGGAAAGACCGTGGCGCTGGGCAAGGTGAAGTGGTTCAACAGCCAGAAGGGTTACGGCTTCATCACGACCGACGAAGGTGAAGACGTGTTCGTTCATTACTCGGCGATCGCCGGTAGCGGCTTCCGCACACTCGACGAGGGTCAGCGGGTATCCTTCGAGGTCACGCAGGGACCGAAGGGCCTGCAGGCCGCGAACGTCAGCAAGGTTTCCTGATCGAGCGAGCAGGGGCGCTCTCTAGCGAGCAGCGCCCTCGACCAGGAACCGAGCGCCCGGGACGGGTTGCCGGTGTTCCGGCGCGTCGCAGCGCCGGACCGCTCGGAAGCCCGAATCGGTAGTTCGGCTCGAACGTATTGACTACCCCGCCAGGCTCGCGGATCGTCGCGCGATGATCCGCGTTGCGGTGCTGACCGCGATCTGGATGGCATTGGCGCGCCTCGCCAGCGCGCAGTGTCCCGCGACGTGTCTGCCCGGCGGTGGTTCGCCGCGAACGGACTGCGTCATCGAATGGGGTGGCGTATCCGCCATGACCGCCAGCTGCGTCGATGGCACCGCGTGCGACCAGGATGGCGCGGCCGACGGCACCTGCACGTTTCCGCTCGTCGCCTGCCTCAACGTGACGGGGAGCGCGGACTGCACGCCAGGAACCCTCGCCGGACCGCCGACGGTCAAGCCGACGAAGACCCCGGCGGCGCAAGCGCTCGCGAGCGCGCTCGCCGCGCTCGCGCCGTCCGGCCACGACTGCACTCCGCCGGGGGTTACGGTCCCGCTCAAAGTCGGCCTCTCCGGCATCAAGGCCGGCGCCGCCCGGATGAGGGTCGGCGCCGTCTCGGGCGGGCTGCGCGACTCGGACAAGCTCGCGCTCACCTGTCAGCCGAACCCCACACCGCCGAGCTTCGCCGGTGCGGTCCAGCCGATCCTGTCCGCGAAATGCGCCCTGCCGAGCTGTCACTCGGGCCCCTCCCCGAGCGGGGGACAGAACCTCGAGCCGGGGCGTGCCTACGCGGAGAGCGTGGGTGTCGCGTCGGTCAACGTCCCCAACCTCATGCGTATTGAGCCGGGGAGCATCAAGAAGAGCTACCTCGCCCGCAAGATCCTGGGCCAGGGGATCGGACCGACGTCCCGCATGCCGCAGGGGTGTCCGGCGGTCATTCCCCCGGTGCCCGCGTGCCTGACCGACGCCGAGGTCTTCACCATCCTGTCCTGGATCCAGGGCGGCGCGCCCGACAACTAGGAAGCCGACCCGGGAGACAGCTCGGGTCCGACCGGTTAGCGGGTGAGCGGGCGCCAGGCCCCGGCCCGCACCCATCGGACGTAGGCCATCAGCGCCTCCGTGTCCTCCGGCGCGAGGAAGCGCTCATAGGCGGGCATCTTGATCACCTGGCGGCGGAAGAACCAGCCGCCGATCGGATGGTCGGCGACGCGAGAAATCTCACCCTTCTCGATCCAGCTCTGCAGCTCGTCGTCGTCCCGCACCAGATCGTCGAAGTCCGCGCCCCAGAAACCCGGGATGTACCCCTTGAAGGAGCGCGGATTCGGCGCTCCGCCGCTCCCCATCGGGCCGTGGCAGCTGAAGCAGCCGAGGTTGCCGGCGAGCTCCGCGCCGCGGGCGGCCTTGGCTTCCTCGGGGAGGACCATTCCCGAGGTGGCCCGCAGATACGCCACCAGGTCCTCCAGCTGCTCCGTGGTCACCACCGCGCGATAGGCCGGCATCCGCAGCGCGGCGGCTTCCATCTTCGCCCGGTAGTCAGGATCGTCGCGTTTGGCTTGGGGGGCGCCGTCGAGGATGTACCCGCGGAGGTCGTCCGTGGTCTTCACGTACATCATCTGCGTTCGCTCGACGAACGCGGGGACGGAGCCTTCCTCGCTGCCCGGATTGTGCGTCCCCCCGCTGCCCGCAGGGCCGTGGCAGGTGAAGCAGCCGAGCGTCGCCGCGAGCCGCTGGCCGCGCGTGGCGGTGGTGTCCTCGAACGCGAAGAGTCGCGCTCGGAGCGTGGGATACAGCAGCCAGGCGGTCTCGGCGAGGGTGAGTCCCAGCAGGATGCGGACGAGCACCCCTCCCCGCGTGCGACGACGTCTCCCCCTCATGGGTCCTCCCTTGACAGCTCACGGCGCTCCACGGTTAGCGGAGCCATGCGACGGCGCCGAAGCGCTCCACACCCCGTTCCGAAGCGCGCGTCCGGCTGGACACGTCCGCTCTTCGCTCTGGCGGTCCTGCTGGCTCCACCGGCGCATGCAGTCGACCTGGGCGAGCTCCTGGCTGGCGTGGCGGCGAACGAGCGCTTCGAAGCTCCCGCGCGGGCCGACGTGCGGCTCACGTGCGAGCCCGGCTGCGAGACCGGCGAACGCCGCGCCATCTTCCTCGGCAAGGGTGACACGCTCTACGTCGAGGTGCAGGGCGGTCTGCGCGCCCTCGTCCGCCCCGCGGAGATCCTGACGCTCGAGGGAGGGAAGGCGGTGCCGGCCAAGCCGGGAGCGGCGATCGGGGACACGGACGTCCTCCTGGAAGATCTCGCCCCGTTCACCGCCGACTCGCTGAAGCTTCCCCAGATCAGCGACGAAGAGACCACGGAAGTGGTGGTGACGGCCGCCCCGAGCCACCCGTCCTCCTACGTGCTGATCGTCGACACCATCGATCCGGCGCGGCGGCTCATCGTCAAGACACAGTACTATCGGGACTGGGTGGGCAACCTGGTCAAGATGCGCCGGGCCACCGACATGGTGGACGTGAACGGTCACGAGCGGCCGGGGATGATCACCGTGGAGAGCTTCCGCCGCGGGACGACCACCCGGCTGGCGCTCACCTGGCGGGCGGCGCCGGACGCGCCGGCGGCACTCTTCGAGCCCGGCGGTCTCTCCCAGCCCTCCGGACTCACCTGGCCGGACGCGAAGTGAGCTAGCAATCGAGCGGACGCTCGGCGAGCGTGAGCTCGACGTGCAGCTCGCTCGCCACCCGTTCCAGTCGCTCCCGCAGCCCGCGCCGGTCGACGCCCGCCGGCACCGCCATCTCGATCCGCATGGTGAAGAGCGGCGTTCCCGTCTCGGCCTCCGGGCGGGCCTGCGTGCTGAGTGCGGTGACGTTGATCCGGTGATCGGCGAGCGTCCGGGCCACGCGCGCCACGATACCCGCCTTGTCGACCCCGCTCACGACGCACTCCATCCGGCCGCTGCCCCGCGGCGCGGGCCCGCTCGGCGCCTCCTCCAGCGGGCGAAAGAAGACCGTCAGCCGCTTCTCCCACTCGAGCCGCTTGCAGCCGGCGCTCAGCCGGCGCTCGACATCGGCGTCCTCGCCCGACAGGAGCAGCAGGACGGCGAACTCGGTCCCGAGGATCGTCATGCTCGAGTCCTCGAGGTTGCAGTCGCACTCGTAGATGAGCTCGGCGAGATCCGCGACAATCCCCGGCCGGTCGCGGCCGATGGCCGAGAGCGCAAACCAGCGCCTCATCGGAGGGCCACTAGCACGGCGACCTCCCGCGGGAAAGCGCTGCGTTGGCCCGAGAATCGCCCCTCTGATACAGGGCCCGTCATGCGCGCCCAGCCCGATGGGGCATTCGAGCCGCCGGGCACGTCGGACGCGATCCTGCCACCCCGGTCCCGCCTCGAACTGCTCATGGCACGCGCTGCCGGCCGCCTCGATCGATTCGTGCTCGAGCGCTTCATCCGCCGCCACATGCTCACCTCGCCGCGAGACGGGGACGAGCTCCGCCAGCGCCTCGTCCGGGCGCGCGAGTTCTACGCCGACCACGATTTCATCGCGCATCCCGATCGCTTCTTCGCCCCACCCACCTCGCTGCGCACCCAGCTGCAGCACCGGCATGCCCTGCGTGACGGGGAGCTGCTCGAGGTCACGTACGAGAGCGACTTCGTATCCGTCTTTCCGGAGGAGCGAAGCGATCCCCGTCCGAATCGCGCGGGCGTCGCACGCTGGTGGCGGCATCGACGTCCGGGACATCCCGCGATGCTCTGCGTCCACGGCTACGGCGGCGGCCACCTCTGGCTCGAGCGCCTCGCCTTCGATGCTGGGCGCTTCTACCGGGCGGGTCTCGACGTCGTCCTCTACGTCCTCCCCTATCACGGCCTCCGGAGCCCGCACGGGGCCCGGCACTCCGGCGCCCTCTTCTTCGACATCGACCTGGTGCGGACCAACGAGGCCTTCGCCCAGGCGATCTACGAGCTGCGCGCGCTGCTACGCTACCTGCGCACGACCGGGACGGGACCCGTGGGGGCCTTCGGCATGAGCCTCGGGGCGTACGTGACGGCGCTGCTCGCCACCGTCGAGTCCGAGCTCGCCTTTGCCGTGCCGATGATTCCGCTCACCTCGCTCGCCGAGATGATGTGGGGCGAGGGCGTCGGCAGCCCCCGGCTCGCCCTGGCGATCGAGCACGGCTGGACGCTGGCGCTCCTGCGCGACGTCACCCGGGTGCACGCGCCGCTCGTGCGGGAGCCGCTCGTCCCGCGAGAGCGCCGCCTCATCATCGCGGCGCTGGGCGACCGCATCTGTCCCCCTGCCCACGCCGACGCCCTCTGGCGGCACTGGGGACGCCCGCGCATCCACTGGTACCCGGGCGGACACCTGGCGCAGTTCCGCCGCTACGGTGCGCTGCGCGAGGTGCGCTCCCTCCTCACCGATGCCGGGCTGCTGCCGACGTAGGGCCGTCCGCGACCTCGCGGAAGATGCGGTGCCAGTTGCGCACGGTGCCGAGCGCCTTCAGGTAGGCGTCGAGCCCGACCAGTGCGCGTAGCAGGAAGACGTGGTGCCCCGGCGTCCGGAAGAGCCGGTGCTCGACCGCCAGCTGGGTCACCTCCGTCCCGCGCTGGAGGAGATCGTAGGCGCGCGGATCGAAGGGCGCGTCGCGCTCGAGGGGCTCGCAGATCACGTGCATCATCCGCACCAGTGGCGCCGGGTCGTCACCCGGGCGCACGAAGCCGAGGGTCACGCAGGCGGCGCCGATCTCGGCGTCGTTGCGCGCGAGGAGGCCGTGCGCCAGCCGGCGATACCCCGCCTGGATGGGGGGCTCGAACACCCGCACGCTCCCGAAGTCGAGCATCCCGAGGCGAGGATGGTGGGTCACCCGGTAGTTCCCCGGGTGGGGATCGGTGTGCAGCACGCCGAACTCCAGCACCTGTCGCCAGAGCAGACGGAAGAGCTTCTCCGCGATCCAGTCCTTGAGCTCCTGATCCACGCCGGGCGCGAGGATGTCCTGGATGGGATAACCCTCCAGGTACTCCATGGTCAGCACTCGCGTGGTCGTGTGCGAGCGGTGAACCCGGGGGACCATCACCTCGGGATCGTCGGCCAGGAGGCGGCGGAAGCGTTCCAGGTTGTCCGCTTCGTGGAGGTAGTCGAGCTCCTCGCGGAGCCGATCCTCGAGCTCGGCCGCCACCTCCTCGGGGTCGACGTTCTGGCGCATCACGTCCCGGGCAAGCGCTGCCAGGACAGCGAGCAGCGCGCGGATGTTCTTCACGTCCTGCTTCACCGTGGCGGCGACGCCGGGATACTGCACCTTCACCGCGACGGGCTCACCACCCGGTAGCTCCGCGCGGTGTACCTGTCCCAGCGAGGCGGCCGCGAAGGCGGTGGGCTCGAAGTGACGGAACCGCTCCTCGGGCGGGGCACCGAGCTCCGCCGTGATAACGTCCTGGACCCGCGCGTAGGGCATCGCCGGCACCGACGACTGGACGACCGACAGCACCTCGAGCGCCTCGGCGGGGAAGAGATCGGTCCGCATGCTGAGCATCTGCACCAGCTTCATGAAGGCGCCGCGCAGCTCCTTCGAGCGGGCGACCACGCGCTCCGCATTCCGGATGTGGGTGGCCAGCAACGCCTGCTCGGTGCGCGTCGCCGACTGGAACGGCCGCTTGATCACCTGCCACAGGTAGCTGCCGCCGACCGCGGTGGTGAGCTGCCCGACGGAGAGCATCCGCCGCGTGCGGCCCGAGGTGATCTCGGCCATCACCCCTCGATGCGGTTGATGCGGGTGGCGGCGGCGGCGGCACCGAAGCCGTTGTCGATGTTCACCACCACGACGCCGGAGGCGCAGCTGTTGAGCATGGCGAGGAGCGCCGCCAGGCCGCCGAGGCTCGTGCCGTAGCCGACGCTCGTGGGGACGGCGACGACGGGACGCTCGACGAGGCCGCCCACCACGCTCGGCAGCGCGCCTTCCATGCCGGCGACCACGATGAGGACCGAAGCCTCCCAGAGCCTCTCACGGCGCTCCAGCAGGCGGTGGATGCCCGCGACGCCGACGTCGTAGAGGCGCTCGACCCGGTTGCCCATGAACTCGGCTGTCACCGCGGCCTCCTCCGCGACCGGCAGGTCGGCACTTCCTCCCGAGACGACGAGGATGGTGCCACGGCCGGCCGGTACCACGGGGGTGGTGCAGCGGACGGCGAGGCGCGGCGTCGGATGATACTCGAAGTCGGGCAGCGCCCGGCGGAGCTCCGTGGCCCCTTCCGGCGTGAGGCGCGTCACCAGCACGTTGCTCCCCGCCGCGACCATGTGCCGGGCGATGGCGATCACCTGCTCCGCCGTCTTCCCCTCGCCCAGCACCACCTCCGGGAAGCCGTTTCGCAGCGCGCGGTGGTGATCGATCTTGGCGAAGCCGAGGTCCTCGAACGGCATGCCCCGCAGCCGCGCGAGCGCGACGTCGATCGGACAGGCCCCGCTCTGCACCTCGGCGAGCAGCTCGGCGAGTTGTCGTCGCTCCATGTCAGCGCCGGACCGTGCGGAGCTCGCGCACGCGGAGCTCCTGCACGGCGCGGGGGCTCGCGCGGGTGACCTCGAGGCGGACGCGGCCCGCCACTACGCCATCACCCGGCTTCGGCACCCGGCCGAGCCGTTCGAGGACGAGGCCAGCGAGCGTCTCGTACTCGCCCTGGGGGAGGTTCCAGCCAAAACGTTCGTTCACTTCGACGACGGGCGCGCGCGCACTCACGAGGTAGATACCGGGAGCCACCTGCCGATAGAGCTCTCGCGGGGCATCATATTCATCCTCGATCTCCCCGACAATCTCCTCCACGAGATCCTCGACTGTCACGAGTCCGACCGCGCCGCCATACTCATCCACCACCAGCGCGACGTTTCGCCCCTCGGCCTGTAGGGTCCCGAGGAGCTCTGGCAACGGCTTGGATGCGGGGACGAAGAACGCCTCCCGCATGACCGCGGTGACCGGTTGCTCGAAGTCGACCACGCCGAGCAGGTCGAGGATCGAGACGATGCCGATCATGTTGAACATGCGCTCGTGGAACACCGGCAGGCGCGAGAACCCCCGCTCGCGGAAGAGGGCAACGGCCTGCCCGACCGAGGCGGTGTCCGGGACGGCACAGAGATCGACCTGCGGAACCATGGCGTCGCGCGTCGCCTTGGCGGCGAAGCGGGCGATGCGCGCGACGAGCCCCGCCTCGGACACCTCGAGCGCGTCTCGACCGGGGCGCACGGACAGCCAGCTGCCGAGGCGACGTTGCGCGGCGAGCGGCGCGGCGAGGCTTCCCATCCGCAAGAGTAAGGCGAGCCCGCGCTCGACGATCAGGAGCGGCGCGAGCACGACCCCGGCGGCCACCAGCGCGACCTCGAGGCCTTCCCGGAGCTCCACCGAGACATCGGTGGCGAGTCCGCGGGGGACGAGGTCGAGGAGCATGAGCCCGATCGGCACGACGAGCGCGAGGACGACCGGTACGGCCCCTCGCCCGGCATACATCCAGACCAGCGTCACCACGACGCCGACGCTGGCCCCGGTCGTGACCTGCGCGGCGGCGGAGGCGGCGGAAGCGAGGAGCGCGGGGCGCACCCAGGGGCGTCGGGGCATCGCGCCGGAAGCGAGCATCATCTCGACCATCGCCGCCGCAACGCGCAGGAGCAGGAGCGGCACGAGCGTCAGCACGAGACCGAGCGTGGGGCTCACGTGGCCTCCGCCTCGTCGTATTCGTCGCGGATCTCGCCGAACAGCTCCTCGAGGAGGTCCTCCATGGTGACCAGCCCCGCGATGCCGCCGTACTCGTCGACCACCAGCGCCAGGTGCACCTTCCGTCGACGCAGCTCGCGGAAGACCTCGCCGGCCCGCATGCTGACCGGGATGAAGGTGGGAGGCCGGAGCGAGGGCTCGAGCCGGAAGCCGGGCGCGGTCAGGTCGCGCCCGAGGAGGTCCTTCGCGTAGACCACGCCCACGATGTTGTCGCGCTCGCCCCGGTAGACGGGCACCCGCGAGAAGCGCTGCTCACGCAGCGCGGAGAGCAACGCCGGTCCCGTCAGGTCGCTCGGCAGTGCCACGACGCGGACGCGCGGAGTCATGACCGCACGCACGGGACGCTGGTGGAAGGCGCGGACGCGGGAGAGCAGCTCGCGGCCGCCCGCCTCGAGCGCCGCTTCCTCGCCCTCGTCGACCCGGCCGTCGGCGACGAAGCGGAGCAGGCTCTGCCGCGCCAGGCCCCCCTCCCCCGCGAGCCAGCCCGCGACCACCACCGCGGGACGCTCGAGTGGACGGCGGAAGACGGCGCTCGCGCGGCTGACCAGCTCGGCGGCGCGGTCAGCCGGGTCGTCGGGGAGGAGGAGACCCAGACGCGGCGCGAGCGTCTCCACCGCCAGGTAGGCGAGCCCGCCGGCGAGCGCGCCGGCCAGCCAGGCCGGCAGAGGGCCGGGCGAGGCGAGCGCCGTCCAGGTGGCGGCCGCCGCTGCGCCCGCCGTCCCCAGCTCTCGCGTGACCAGCAGCGTGAGCCAGTAGCGACGCGGGCGAGCGGGCGCGTTCCCGTGGCGGAGGAGGCGCGGCGCTTGCGGTGCGCTGAGCAGGGTGAGGAGAGCGAGAAACCCGACCAGGATGGCGAGCGCGAGCTCGACCGTCATGCGAAGTGATCGAACCCGCGTCGAGGAAGCTCGACGACCCGGCCGCGGGCATCCCGGAGACGCACCGCGGGCCGCCCCGCGACCAGCCGCCCGACACGGCTCAGGCGGCATCCGAGGCGGGCCGACAGGCGCGCGGCGAGACGTTCGTGCCTGGGCGCCACAGCGACGACGAGCTCGTAGTCCTCCCCTGCCGTCGCCGCAAAGCAGGACGCGCCCCGGCCGAGCGCGCGGCGACAGCCGCGGGCGAGCGGCAGGTGGTCGAGCTCGATTTCCGCAGCGACGCCGCTCGCCCGGCAGAGGTGTCCGACGTCCTGGACGAGACCGTCGCTCACGTCGATCATCGCATGGGCAAGGGGGGCGAGCCGTCGTCCCGCTCGCAGGCGGAGCGGTGGGTCGGGCAACCGGCCCCGTCGTCCGGCGCGCAGCCGCCGCACGGCCAGGCCCGCGCCCCCGATCGTCCCCGTCAGGTAGAGCGCATCCCCCGCGCGTCCGCCGGCGCGGGTGACGACGCGTGCCGGCGCCTCACCCACCAGAGCCACCGTGATCGCGAGGTGGGAGCTCGCTGCCACGTTGCCGCCGACCAGCGTTGCGCCGCTGGCGCGCGCCGCCGTCGCGAAGCCGCGGACGAGCGCGTCGAGGGAGCGCACCGCGAGTCGTGGCGGCGCCTCGAGCGAGAGGAGCGCGAACGCCGGGGTGCCGCCCATGGCGGCGAGGTCGCTGACGCTCACGCGGAACGCGCGGCGGCCGAGCGCGGCGGGCGACGCCCAGCCGGCGCGAAAGTGGACGTTCTCGATCAGGGCATCGGTCGTCAGCAGGAGGGCCCGACGCCCCGGGCGCACCAGCGCTGCGTCGTCGCCCGGCCCGACGACGATTCGGCCGCGTCGCCGATGGCCGTTCAGGTCGCGCAGCAACCGCGCGATCCACGCATGCTCCCCCACGTCCCGGAGGCGGCGCACGCCGACCCCTAGCCAAGCATCGATTTGACCTTCTCGAGGAAGCTCTTCGCGAGCGGATGCACTTCCTCGCCCGCCAGGCGCGCGAACTCCTCCAGCAACGCGCGCTGACGGGCGCTCAGCTTGCGGGGTGTCTCGACGATGATCCGGACGATCTGGTCGCCGCGTCCGTATCCGTTGAGCTCGGGCACACCGCGACCCTTCAGGCGGAAGACCTGACCCGACTGGGTGCCGGCGGGGATCTTCACCTTGGCGGGACCACCCAGCGTCGGCACGTCGATCTCCGCTCCGAGCGCCGCCTGGGCGATGCTGAGCGGGACCTCGCACACCACGTCGTGGCCCTCCCGCACGAAGAGCGGATGCTCGTGGACGTGGAGCAGCACGTAGAGATCGCCGGGTGTGCCGCCGTTGGGTCCCCCCTCGCCCTCGCCCCGGAGCTTGAGCCGCGAGCCCGAGTCCACACCCGCCGGGATCTTGATGCTCAGCTGGTACGTCCGCCGTTCGACGCCGGAGCCCCGGCAGGCCTCACACGGATCGGGAATGATGGTGCCCTGCCCGTTGCAGTGACCGCAGGTCTTGGCGATCGAGAAGAAGCCCTGCTGGAAGCGCACCTGACCCGAGCCGCGGCACTGCGGGCAGGTGCGGGGAGCGGTGCCCGGCTTGGCGCCGTGCCCGTGGCACGTCTCGCAGGGAGCGAGGCGGGGGACGGAGATCGTCTTCTCGCAACCGAAGGCGGCTTCTTCGAAGCTGATCTCGAGCGTGTAGCGCAGGTCCTGGCCGCGTCGCGCCCGGCTGCGTCCGCCCCGCCCGCGCCCGGTACCGAAGAAGTCGCCGAAGAGGTCGCCGATGATGTCCTCGAAGCCGGCGCCAACGTCGAATCCCCCCACGCCGCCCTGCTCGAAGGCGGCGTGCCCGAAGCGATCGTAGAGGCCGCGGCGCTCGGGATCGCAGAGCACCTGGTACGCCTCGCCGACCTCCTTGAAGCGCTCCTCGGCCTCGCGATCCCCGGGATTCTTGTCGGGATGAAAACGCAGCGCGAGCTTGCGGTAGGCCTTCTTGATCTCGTCGTCGGTAGCGGTGCGCGAGATCCCCAGCACCTCGTAGTAGTCGCGCTTCATCAGACGAGAGAAGCCCTCTCCCCCGGCCGGCGGATGAGGGCTCCTCCTACCTGCTGCACCCCGCCCCCGCAACCGAAAGACCAGGAGCGCGGTCTATTCTTTGACCTCCTCGAATTCGGCCTCGACGACGTCTTCCTTGTCCTTGCGGTCGCTGCTCGCGCCGTCGTCGTGGGGCGGCGCGCCCTGCGCTCCCTTGCTCTCCGACGCCTTGGCGTACATTGCCTCGGCGAGCTTGTGCGACGCGCGTGCCAGCGCGTCGGCAGCGCTCCGGATGCGCGCGGCGTCCTGCGACTCGAGGGCCTGCTTGGCGTCGGTCAGGGCGCTCTCGATGGCGCCCTTGGCGGTCGCGTCAAGGGAGCCGCCATGCTCGGCGAGCGTCCGCTCCGTCTGGTAGACGAGGCCATCGAGCTGGTTGCGCGCGTCGACCAGCTCGCGCCGCTTGTGGTCCTCGTCGGCGTGGAGCGAGGCCTCCTTGACCATGCGGTCGACCTCGTCCTTGGAGAGACCGCTCGAGGCCGTGATCTGGATCGACTGCTCCTTGCCCGTTCCGAGATCCTTCGCGTTCACGTGCACGATGCCGTTGGCATCGATGTCGAAGGTGACCTCGATCTGCGGCACACCGCGCGGGGCGGCCGGGATGCCGACCAGGTCGAACTGCCCGAGCAGCTTGTTGTCACCGGCCATCTCGCGCTCACCCTGGAAGACGCGGATGGTCACCGCCGACTGGTTGTCGGCCGCAGTCGAGAAGACCTGGCTCTTGCGCGTCGGGATGGTGGTGTTCTTCTCGATCAGCTTGGTGAAGACGCCCCCCAGGGTCTCGATGCCGAGCGAGAGCGGGGTCACGTCGAGGAGCAGGACGTCCTTCACCTCACCCTTGAGGACGGCCCCCTGGATGCCGGCGCCGACGGCGACGACCTCGTCGGGATTGACGCCCTTGTGCGGCTCCTTCCCGAAGAGCTTCTTGACGCGCGCCTGGACGGCCGGCATGCGCGTCATGCCGCCGACCAGCACGACCTCGTCGATGTTGCGCGTGCTGAGCCCGGCATCCTTGAGCGCGGTGAGGCAGGGCCCGTCGAGCTTGTCGAGGAGATCGGCGCACAGCGCCTCGAGCTTCGCGCGCGTGAGCTTCATGTTGAGGTGCTTCGGACCGCTCTGGTCGGCGGTGACGAAGGGCAGGTTGATGTCGGTCTCCATCGCGCTCGAGAGCTCGATCTTCGCCTTCTCCGCGGCCTCCTTCAGCCGCTGGAGCGCCATACGGTCCTTGCGGAGATCGATGCCCTGGTCCTTGCGGAACTCGTCCGCCAGGTAGTCCATCAGCCGCTGGTCGAAGTCCTCGCCGCCGAGGAAGGTGTCGCCGTTGGTGGCCTTCACCTCGAAGACGCCATCACCGATCTCGAGAATCGAGATGTCGAAGGTGCCGCCCCCGAGGTCGAAGACGGCGATCTTCTCGTCCTTCTTCTTCTCGAGCCCGTACGCCAGCGACGCCGCGGTGGGCTCGTTGATGATGCGGAGCACGTTCAGCCCCGCGATCTTCCCCGCATCCTTGGTCGCCTGCCGCTGGCTGTCGTTGAAGTAGGCCGGGACGGTGACCACCGCCTCGGTCACCTTCTCACCCAGGTGGTCCTCGGCGGTCTGCTTCATCTTCTGCAGGATGAAGGCGGAGATCTCCGCCGGGCTGTACTTGCGGCCCCTCACCTCCACCCACGCGTCGCCGTTGTCGGCGCGGACGACCTTGTAGGGGAGAACCTTGAGCGCCTTCTGGACCTCCGGGTCGTCGAACCGGCGCCCGATCAGACGCTTGATGGCGAAGATCGTGTTCTCGGGATTGGTGATCGCCTGACGCCGGGCGATCTGTCCGACCAGGCGCTCTCCACTCTCCGTGAAGGCAACGACCGAGGGCGTGATGCGCCCACCTTCGGCGTTGGTGATGACAACGGGGTCGCCGCCCTCGATCAGCGCGACGCACGAGTTCGTCGTCCCCAGATCGATTCCAATTACCTTGGGCATCGGGATAGTCTCCTCGTGGGCGCTTTAACCACGGCCCCTACCCTTGGCAAGGTTCTCGCCCTCCGTCGGTGCGGGGGCCTTGGCGACGCTGACCAGGGCGGGCCGGAGCAGGCGCTCGCTCAGCCGATAGCCCGCCTGGTGCTCCTCGATGACCGCATTGGGCTCGTGCTCGCTACTCTCGACGTGCGCCACGGCTTCGTGATGGGCGGGATCAAAGCGTGTGCCCTTGGTCTCAACCCGGCGCACCCCGTGCCGCTCCAGCACGTCGAGGAGCACCTTCAGGACGAGCGCCACTCCCTCGACCAGCGGCTGCCCGTTGCCGCCTCCCCGGGCGTGCTCGACCGCACGTTCGAGATTGTCGACCACCGGGAGCAAATCCTTGAGGATCGCCTCGTTGGCGAACTTCACGGTCTCGCTCTGCTCGCGGGCCGCCCGCTTCTTCAGGTTCTCGAGGTCGGCACGCTCGCGCTGCCATCGCTCCTGGTTGCGGCGGGCCTCTTCCCGGGCGGCCAGCAGCTCGGCCTCGAGCGCCTCGACCCGGGCATCCGATGGCGCATCCGAGCGGGGTGCCGGGCCCCCCGTCGCCTGCCCTTCGCCCTTCTCGTCGTCCCTGTCCGTCATGATGAAGCTCCACCCAGAGCCGGCCGGCATGTAGGAATCAAAACCCAGTTTGTCAAGGTTGCGCCACGGGATTTCGGATGGTACGGGGACCCGAGTACCGGATCACGCGTGCAGCGAGAGATCAGCACCTCGGCCTTCGTTCTCCGCACCCGTCCGTACGGCGAGTCGGACCGCATCGTCACGCTGATCACCGAGGAGCACGGCAAGATCACCGGCATCGCCAAGGGAGCGAAGAATTCCCGACGTCGATTCGGCGGGACCCTCGAGCCCTTTCTGCACCTCCGTGCGGTGTTCCGCCATCGCCCGGCGGCCGAGCTGGTCTTCCTCCTCCGCTGCGAGCTCCTGGGAGCCCTGCGCAGCTTCACGCAGGACCTCGATCGCTTCGCCGCCGGCAGCTACCTGCTCGAGCTCACCGATCGCATGGTGCTCGGCCGCGAGTCGGGACGTGAGGTCTACCGGCTGGTGCACGACGCGCTGGTGCTGCTGGACGCGGGGACACGCCCGGCGCCGCTCCTGCGCTCCTTCGAGCTCCACCTGCTCGCGGCGAGCGGCTATGCGCCGGCGCTCGACCGCTGCCGCGGCTGCGGACGTTCCGCCAACGGCGGGGCGACGCTGTATCTCGTCGTCGAACGCGGGGGGCTCGTGTGCCGCGCCTGCCTCGCCGTCGGCGAGGTGGTCCGACCGGTCGACGCGGCGACCGTGGGGGAGCTGGCGAGGCTGGCGGCGAGTCCGCTCAGCGAGGCGGCTTCCGGCGCGGGGGAGCGCGTGCTCGAGGATGCTGCCGTCGTGGCCGAGCGGCTGCTCGACGCGGTCACCTCCGGGCCGCTGCGCTCGCGCAGCTTCCTCGCCCGGAATCGAATTGATTCCCCGGGTACGGTCCGCTAGGGTTTTCGTTTTCGCCCATGCCCGCGGCCACGATGGAACAGGTGGTGAACCTCTGCAAACGCCGGGGATTCGTGTTCCCGGGGAGCGAGATCTACGGTGGCCTCGGCGCGAGCCTCGACTACGGCCCCCTCGGCGTGGAGCTCAAGCGCAACGTGAAGGACGCCTGGTGGCGCGCCGTGGTGACCCGTCGCGACGACGTGGTCGGGCTGGACGCGGCGATCATCATGCACCCGCGCGTATGGGAGGCATCGGGACACGTCTCCGGCTTCACCGACCCGCTCGTCGATTGCAAATCCTGCAAGCAACGCTTCCGCGCCGATCACGTGCAGGGCGGCGTCTGCCCGGAGTGCGGCGGCGAGCTCACCGAGGCCCGTCAGTTCAACCTGATGTTCAAGACGTACGTCGGCCCGGTGGAGGACACGGCGCACGTCGCCCACCTCCGACCCGAGACCGCGCAGGGCACCTTCGTCAACTTCCGGAACGTGCTCGAGACCTCGCGCCTGAAGCTGCCCTTCGGCATCGCGCAGGTCGGGCGCTCGTTCCGCAACGAGATCACGCCCGGGAACTTCCTCTTCCGCACGCGTGAATTCGAGCAGATGGAGCTCGAGTACTTCGTCCGCCCGGGCGAGGACGACAAGTGGTTCGACCACTGGCGCGCGGAACGGATGCGCTGGTACCTCGACCTCGGCATCGCTCGCGAACGGCTGCGCGAGCGACCGCACGGTGCCGACGAGCTCGCGCACTACGCCAAGGGGTGCGTCGATATCGAGTACCAGTTCCCCTTCGGCTGGGCCGAGCTCGAGGGTATCGCCAACCGGACCGACTTCGATCTGCGCCGCCACAGCGAGCACAGCGGGAAGGATCTGACATACTTCGACGAGGAGCGCCGCGAGCGCTTCCTACCCTACGTGATCGAGCCGGCCGCGGGCGCGGACCGCTCGCTGCTCGCCTTCCTGGTCGACGCCTACAGCGAGGAGGAGGTCGAGGGCGAGGCGCGGACGGTCCTCCGCCTCCACCCCCAGCTCGCGCCCTGCAAGGCGGCCGTCTTCCCGCTCCTGCGCAAGGACGGGCAGCCCGAGCGCGCGCACGCAATCTACGACGATCTCCGCCGCCACTTCTCCGCCGACTACGATCAGGCTGGCTCGATCGGGCGACGCTACCGCCGGCAGGACGAGGTGGGGACACCCTTCGGCATCACCGTCGATCACGACACCATGCGCGACGGCACCGTCACGCTGCGCGAGCGCGACTCGATGGCCCAGATCCGCATTCCCGCCGACCGCCTGATCGAGGAGCTACGGGGCCGGATCAGCGGCCCGCAGGGCTGAAGACTGGAGGGACTGTCGTGGCGAGACCGCAGCGGAAAGTCGAGCGGGCGTTGAGCAGCCGTCGGGCCCGCCGCCACATCTACGCCTTCGGCAGCGGCCGCACGGATGGGCGCGCCGACATGAAGGAGCTGCTCGGCGGCAAGGGGGCCAACCTCGCCGAGATGTCGCGCCTCGGGCTGCCGGTACCGCCCGGTTTCACCATCTCCACGGAGGTGTGCACTCACTACTACGCCCACGGCCGGAGCTACCCGCCCGCGCTCCGCACGCAGGTGAAGGAGTCGCTCGCCCGGGTCGAGCAGATCGTTGGCCGGCGCTTCGGCGAGCCCAAGAATCCCCTCCTCGTCTCGGTCCGCTCCGGCGCGCGCGCCTCCATGCCCGGGATGATGGACACCATCCTCAACCTCGGCCTGAACGACCATACTGTCCAGGGGCTCATCGAGCAGTCCGGCAACCCGCGCTTCGCCTACGACTCGTACCGCCGCTTCGTGCAGATGTACGGCGACGTCGTGCTCGGCCTCAAGCCGGAGCACAAGGACGAGGAGGATCCCTTCGAGGTCGCGCTCGAGGAGAAGAAGCGGACCCGCGGGGTCACGCAGGACACCGAGCTCGACGCCGACGCGCTGCGCGAGCTGGTCGAGGAGTTCAAGGCGCTGGTGAAGATGCGCCGGGGCGTCGACTTCCCGGAGGAGCCCACCGAGCAGCTCTGGGGCGCGATCGGTGCCGTGTTCGGCTCGTGGATGAACCAGCGCGCGATCACGTACCGGGAGATCTACCGCATCCCGGCGAGCTGGGGCACCGCCGTCAACGTCCAGGCGATGGTGTTCGGCAACCTGGGGGACGACTGCGCCACCGGCGTTGCGTTCACCCGCGACGTCTCCAGCGGAGAGCCGGGGCTCACCGGCGAGTACCTGCCGAACGCACAGGGCGAGGACGTGGTGGCCGGCATCCGGACGCCGCTCCAGATCACGCGCGCCGCGGCCCGTGCGTGGGCCGAGCGGAACGAAATGTCCGAGGCGGAGCGCCGGGATGTCCGGCCCTCGCTCGAGGAACGCATGCCCACCGTCTACCGCGAGCTCCTGCGGCATGCGGAGCGGCTCGAGCGCCACTACCGCGACGTGCAGGACGTCGAGTTCACCATCGAGCGGGGCCGGCTCTGGATGCTGCAGACGCGCGTCGCGAAGCGGACCGGGATCGCCGCGGTTCGCATCGCCTACGATCTCGCCAAGGAGAAGCGCCTCA
>Ga0126369_10000704_pt1 | contig 22168 bp, 11 predicted proteins | sample PanSoiMetaPlot_1_FD_109646 | JGI IMG/M metagenome (GOLD analysis project Ga0126369, IMG submission 109646) | Tropical forest soil microbial communities from Panama - MetaG Plot_1 | ecosystem: Environmental > Terrestrial > Soil > Tropical forest > Bulk soil | place: Panama | collected 2016-02-17
AGGTGGTTCTTACTTGGCCCACCGGCTGCCGCAGGCGGTTCTGACTGGGGGAAGGTGAAGGAGCCGAACCCTCGAGACGCAATGCTCGGCCTGGCTTTCAAGACCAGTTGCGCGCCGCCGCGCGCCACCTTCCATGAATTGCCCACCCGCTACCGCAGGTGGTTCTGATATTTGGCTGGGACGCCCGGATTTGAACCGAGAAGATCGGGTTTGGAATCCGATGGTTTGCCGGTTAGCCTACGCCCCAAAAGAATGTCTGGTGCATGTGGTAGGACTCGCACCTACGAAGTCGTCAGACGCCTGAATTACAGTCAGGTGCTTTTGCTGCTCAGCCACACATGCGCGAATGAATTTCAAATTTCAAATCTCATCGCGTCAGAGATTTCAAATCCAAGATTCACTGTGCTAAAAAATAGATGAAGGCAGAGAGAACACTGCTCCGAACACACTTCGAGGCACACTTCTCCCGAGATGGCGATCTCCTGGGACTCTCGCAAAGGACCGAGATCGTCATCCGTTGAAGGCTCCCTGCCTTCATCTCTCGCAAATAGGTACTTCGATTGTCAAAAAACAAAAGGAGCGGGCTTTAAGCCTCCCAGGGAAGCTGCCCGCTCCTTCAAGTCTCTTGATTTTACTTTGAGATTTGGGAGCGGGAGTCCGCTCCCGCTGAATTAAATCTTGATATGACGGCTATCTATGGACGTTTCTTGTCCGAGTCTGCCGCCAAAAATATTCGTCGCTGACGAGGTCAGACCTAACGAACAGACGACCGGATACATGGCGGCGCGCGGCTGCCATTTCGTCGAATGTTCTTTGTATGTCCTGATAGTCAACATTGAAGTTTCGTCTCTCATCTTGCGCGACTGGTCCATCGCGCGAATCGTCTTGTATAAAGTATCAATAGCGATCGTGTCAAGAACTTTCTCTGAAAAATAATCGCCGCTGCTTCGATACTCTCATCTCGGCTAACGGTTGCCTGTCTGCCGGGCAACTGACAGTCAACGTAATTCCCCGCAGGAAAGTTTCAACTTAACTGTGGTTCACAATGAGACGGTTTGTTCGGCCCAGAATTGAAACTCGCGGTGCTTGTGTATCTCAGCCTTGGCCTGCTCTTCACCGCCGGCCACGGTCACAATGTGTTCAAACACACGCGCGCCCACTTCATCGATTGTCTCTGTGCCATCGATGACGCCACCGGCGGACAGATCGAGATCGTTTGACATGCGCGCAAACACCGGAGAGTTAGAGGCGAGCTTGATGACCGGCGCGATAGCGTTGCCGATGGTGGTGCCGCGGCCGGTGGTAAATACGATGACGGTGGCGCCGGCCGCCACCAGGCCGGGCGTCGATTCCTGATCGTAACCGGGTCCCTGCATCAAATTAAGGCCGCGGGTCGTCGGCGTCTCGGCATAGCCCACCACGCCTTCGACGCGAGTCGTTCCGGCCTTGGCAATCGCACCCAGTGATTTGATGGTGATGTTCAGGAGACCGCCCGCTTTGTTGCCGGCGCTCGGGTTTTGATTGAGCACCCCGCCGAACTTTGAGGCGAAGTCCTTGTACCAATCGACCATCTCATAAACTGCCTGGCCGGTTTCGAAATCCTTTGCCCGGTTCGCGAGGATGTGTTCCGCGCCGCAAAACTCCGGCACTTCCGTAATCAAAACGGTCCCGCCGGATCGCACCAGCAAATCTGACGCGCGTCCCAACGACGGATTGGCAGAGATTCCGGAGAAACCATCGGAACCGCCACATTTGACCCCGAGCACGAGTTCGCTGACCGGCACCGTTTCGCGCGTGGCGCGATTCACTTCCGGCAACATGCGTTCGACCTCTTGCAGGCCCCGGGCAATCGCCGCCTGGGTTCCCCCGACTTCCTGAATACCGATCTTGGCGACCGGCTTCTGAAAGACCTTTTCGCGCTTCAGCAGATACTTTTCAACCACCGAAAGGTTGGTTTTCTCGCAACCCAAATCGATGAGAATGACCCCGCCGACATTCGGATGTTCCGCGTAGTTCGAGAGCGTCCGCAGCATGACGTCGATGGTCGATCCATCCTGACAGCCACAACCCTTGTTATGCGGGATCGCCACGATGCCGTCGACGTTTGGAAATTTCTCGCGGCTCCAGAGCGTGAACTCTGAAATGATCGAAATCTGCTGCGCCTCATGACTGGCGCACATGCTGGTGGGCACAATCAAAATGAAATTGCGGGTGCCGACCCGCCCATCGGGCCGGCGAAAGCCTCTGAAGCTGGCGCGGGCGTCGGGCGGAAAGTAATCCGGCGCGTCGGTATGCAGATCCGGTGGCAGGTCACGCACCACGGGCACTTCGTCCGACATGTTTTCATGGGTAATCCAATCGCCGGTTTCAATTCCCAGCGACGTGCCGATTGGCTGCCGGTACTGCAGCACGAAGTCGCCCGCCGGGATCGCCCGCGTGGCAAACCGGTGGCCCGGGGGCACGGCGGTATTGACGGTCATCGCCGAGCCATCCGGCAGAGCAAGTTCGAGTCCCGCAAACGTTTCGGTCTTAACCACCGCAACGTTGTCGGCACTGTCGACGATTATGGCGTAGTCGGATAGCGGCGCGGTGGTGAGCGTGCTCATGGTCTTTTTCAATTCGTTTGTCTCAGCACGTTGGGCAGAACCAGCGATCGCACGTTCGGATTGAGACGAATCCACAGCCCCGGATTATCATCCAGTTGACGTGCGCGCGTATCGGCGTCAGCGGAAATTTCGGTGGTGATAAAACGATCGAAGGAATCGACTTTCGCCGGCGCGGTGTCGGCATCGACGATCGATTGCACTATTCGTCTGGCGCCGAGGACGACCGCCGGACCCAGGGTCAGGATGTGGCTGGCATTCCGGCACTCGGTTTCATCGATTTCATTCGGCGAGGCGCCGCCGGCTTTGAATTTGGTGATGTGATGTTCGACGATCGTCTGCGATATCGGAATCACGCCGGCCACATCTGTGGCCCCGGCGCCACTGCCCGGCTTGATGTAACAGATGTGTGACGCAGCCTGAGCTTCCGGTCCCAGGCCCAGGAACAGGATATCGATCCCGCCGCTTGATTCGAGCGCTTCCACATAACGAATCATTTCCGATTCGAGATCCGCGGCATCAGTCTGCATCGAACTGAAGCTTTTTACCTTGGCAAAGAACGCGTCGCCGAGCAGGCGTTCAAAGTCACGCACGAAGCTGAAGGCGTTGTTCATGCGCATGGGCGCCAGCGCGTCCTGGGTGAAAACATTCAGCCGGCCCAATACTTCATCGAGTTCGTTGGTTTTGGCTTTCTCACCGATGATGCGATGCAGCGCCTGCGCTCCCCGGCCGCCGAGTATGACCAGCGTCAGTTCGCCCGATTTGCTGCGCGCCGCCGCTTCGATCTCCGCCAGCATCGCCAGACCTACAGCAGGTTCCGATTCAAGCACTTCAAACTTGAGCGCTTGAGGCGCGTGGCCCATTAGCTCGGCGCGTTCGTCCGCACCCGCGCGACCCAGCCACACGTTGTCGCCCACAACATGACGTTCAATTGAAATCCCGGATTGTGCCGGTAGGGAACTCATAGGATATTGGTCAGACCACTAGCGCAGATTTTTAACATAGCGCCAACAGCCGGGTCAAGAAAACGACGGGTTGGTTTACCGGCAGATTCGCTTGCCTTTCCAGGCCGTAAATCGGTTAGAATGTGCGCCGAATGGCCACGACCGGCAAAGAACAGATGCCACAACCCGCGCGTCACAGCAGCGAAAACGTCCGGTTGCGACAATTCCAAGTGGTTAGACCAGACGCGGACGGCGTCGTGGCGGAGCAGGTCGTCGATCAGATTCGAGAAATGATCCGCCGGGGGATGTTAAAGCCCGGCGATCGACTGCCCGCAGAAAGAGAGCTGGCCAAGCGATTGGGAATCAGCCGCGCCAGTCTCAGGCACGGACTGCGCTTTCTCGCCGCTATTGGAGTGTTGAATTCACGGCATGGATCGGGAACATACATTGCCCACGGCCCGCCGGTTTTGCAGAGCGAGTCGCTGCAGGTATTGGCCGACCTCCATCGCTTCAGCTACAACGACATGTTCGAGGCGCGGAAAGTCCTGGAATGCGCCCTGGCCGAGCTGGCGGCCGTGAACGCGCGAGATGAACACCTGACGCAAATGGCCGAAGAGGTCGCGGAGATGTACGCGTCGCTGAACGATCCGCAGGAATACCTGGTCCATGACGTGCGCTTTCATCGCGCAGTTGCGGCGGCCAGCGGCAATCAGATCCTGAGCGCGCTGATGAATATGGTGTCGACGGCCGCCTACGAAAATCGTCGCACCACCGTAGAACGCGCTACGGACTTAAAAGAATCGGCGGAATTCCATCGCCAGATCTACCGGCTGATTCGCGCCCGCAAGCCCGCGGAAGCCCGGGCGGCAATGAACGAACATCTCCTGCTGGCGCAAAAAGCTTTCACCTCTGAACAGGACACGATAGTGAAAGTAAAAAGAGCATCGCGGCGGCCACTCAAACTTTAACGACGGGAGCGCCAGCGTCCTCGCTTGTATTTCTTTACCGCCGGCAACCGGGAGGATGGCGCTCCAGCCGGCGAGGAACGAAGAGCCGCCAACCAATATGTTTATGAAAATAATTACCAAGACAATCCTATTCTCGCTAATCGCCACAATCGGTTTCAGCGCCGCCCAGGCGCAGTCGCCTTCGGCGTCGGAGCGCATGGCCGCGACCGCAATGAACCGGTGGCAAAACTCTTGGGAAACCGATCCGGCCAGGACTGAAAGATGGAGCTATGAACAGGGCGTGATGCTCAAGGGAATTGAGAACGTTTGGCTGAACACCGCCGACGGACGTTACTTCAAGTTCATTCAGCAGAGCATCGATCGGTTCGTGACCGATGACGGCAATATAAAAACCTTCAAGCTGGAAGATTACAATCTCGATAACGTCAACGAAGGCAAACTCCTGCTGACGCTGTATCGCATCACCGAAAAAGAGAAATACAAAAAGGCCGCCGACCAGTTGCGCGAACAATTGAAAGGGCAGCCGCGCACTCACGAAGGCGGCTTCTGGCACAAGAAGATCTATCCCTACCAGATGTGGCTGGACGGCTTATATATGGGCGAGCCGTTTTATGCCGAGTACGCGATGCTGTTCCATGACACGGCCGCCTTTGACGACATCGCGAAACAATTCATCTGGATGGAAGCGCATTCGCGCGACCCGAAGACCGGACTGCTTTATCACGGCTGGGACGAATCGAAGCAGCAACGTTGGGCAAATCCACAGACCGGACTGTCGCCGAACTTCTGGGGACGCGCGATTGGCTGGTACGCAATGGCGTTGGTTGATGTGCTCGACTACTTTCCTGAGAACCATCCGCAACGGGCCGAGTTAATCAAGATTCTGCAACGACTGGCGCCGGCCATCCAGAAGTATCAGGACGCGAAGTCCGGCACCTGGTATTTGATCATGGACAAGCCCGGCGAGAAAGGAAACTATCTCGAAGCCTCAGCCGCCTGCATGTTTGTGTACGCGCTGGCCAAAGGCGTGCGCAAGGGATACCTGCCCGAGTCTTATCTGCCGGTGGCCCAGAGGGCTTACCAGGGAATCTTAAAAGAATTTGTCGAGACTGATGCCGGTGGCCAGACAAATTTGAACGGGACTGTCGGCGGCGCGGGTCTGGGCGGCAATCCTTATCGTGACGGCAGTTATCAGTATTACGTCGGCGAAAAGATCGTGAAGAATGATCCCAAAGGTGTGGGCGCTTTCCTGATGGCCAGTTCAGAAATCGAAATGATCGCGAACCGCTCCGTGGCCAAGGGCAAGACCGTCACGCTTGATTCATATTTCAACGCCGAGACTAAGAAGGACATTACCGGACAGATGGTGCCGTGGCACTACAAGTGGGACGAGCGCGCCAACGGCGGCTACTCGTTCTGGGGCCGCGTCTTCCGCAGCTTTGGCGCGAACACGAAAACCCTGGCCGAAGCCCCGACGGCGGCGAATCTTAAAGGCACGGACGTTTACATCATTGTCGATCCTGATACGCCGGCCGAAACACCAAATCCGCACTATATCGAAGCCGCCGACATCAAGGCGATTACCGATTGGGTCAAGGGCGGCGGCGTGCTTGTCTTCATGGGCAACGACGTCGGCAATATGGAGTTTGATCATTTCAACCAGCTCGCCAAGCAGTTCGGCATTCAATTCAACAAAGACAGCCGCAACAAAGTGCCCGGCAACGATTTCGAGAAAGGACTGCTGGTGGTGCCGCAGGGCGACGCGATTTTCAAGACGGCGCGCAGACTTTACCTGAAAGAGATCTCGACGTTTGCCCTATCGCCTCCGGCCAAGGCGGTCTTCACGGATAACGGCGATGTGCTGATGGCGGTCGCGAAACTCGGACGCGGGACTGTTTACGCCGTGGGCGATCCATGGTTTTACAACGAGTACGTGGACGGCAGAAAGTTGCCGCCGACTTTTGATAACTTTAAAGCCGCGCGCGATCTTTCGCAGTGGCTGCTCCAGCAAACACCCGGGAGAAAAGTTGTTTCGCCGGTTGAGTGAGCGCTGTTGGGGCGCGGGCATCCGTGCCCGCATGAGCGCGAACCGTCTTGAGCGTGCGGCGGCACGCTTTTGCGGGCAAGAATGCCCGCGCTCCGTTTACCGATCGAATCGTAAGGAAGCAAACTTATGCGGAAACTAATTCACCTCTTCATACTGGCCCCCCTGCTCGCGGCGTTCGTCTCATCAGGGACGATTGGTTCGGCGCAGCGCAACGATAATGCTGCCAAGGGCTGGGACGACGCACCGGCGATTCTGGCGCGTATCAAGCCGCCAAAATTTCCCGCCCGCGACTTCGACATTACCAAGTTCGGCGCAGTTGCGGATGGCAAGTCTGATGCGACCGAGGCCATCCGGAAGGCAATCGATGAGTGCAATAAGGCCGGTGGCGGCCGCGTGGTCGTGCCCGCGGGGACTTTCCTGACCGGGGCGATTCATCTGAAGAGCAACGTCAATCTCTACGTATCCGAAGGCGCGACGTTAAAGTTCAGCACCGATCCGGACCAGTACCTGCCGGCAGTCTATACGCGCTGGGAAGGTACTGAGTGCATGAACTATTCAGCTTTGATTTACGCCTTCGAACAGGAAAACATTGCGGTGACCGGGAGTGGCACACTCGACGGGTCGGCATCGGAACAGAACTGGTGGGCCTGGACCAGACGCAAAGAAGGGGGCGAGGCGCCGGCGCGCGCGAGCGTGCGCAAACTGCTCGACTTCGGTGAACGCGGCGTGCCGGTGAAAGACCGGGTCTTCGGCAAGGGCGAATATCTGCGGCCTAATTTCATTCAGCCCTATCGTTCGCGCAACATTCTGATCGAAGGCGTCCAGATTATTAACTCGCCCATGTGGGAGATTCATCCGGTCCTGTCATCGAACATTACGGTGCGTGGCGTCAGGATTTCGAGCCATGGACCCAACAACGATGGCTGCGATCCGGAGTCCAGCCGCGACATCCTGATTGAAGACTGCGTATTCGACACGGGCGATGACTGCATCGCGATCAAATCAGGACGGGACAATGACGGCCGGCGGGTGAACGTACCTTCCGAAAACATTATTGTCCGCAACTCCACCATGAAAGACGGTCATGGCGGAGTGGTCCTGGGCAGCGAAGTCTCGGGCGGAATCCGCAACGTCTTCATCGAAAACTGTCACATGGACAGTCCGAATCTCGAACGCGCGCTGCGGTTCAAATCGAACGCCCGGCGCGGCGGGTTTGCGGAGAATGTTTTCATGCGCAACGTCGATATCGGCCACGTTAAGGAAGCGATCCTGACGATCGATTTCATGTACGAGACCGGGCCGAACGGGCCATACAAGCCGATCGTGCGGAACGTCAAAATCGAAAACGTAAAGAGCACCGCCAGTCCGAGGGTGATGTGGATCGCCAGTTTCCCGGGCGCCATAATCGACGACGTGCGCTTCGCGGATTGTATTTTTCGCGGTGTGGAAGGCAGTGAGGTCGTGGACGCCAGTGGCTCGATTACCTTCCAGAACGTAAAGATCGAGCCGGCAAAGAAAGAACGTAGCCTGAATTCCCGGCCAGCCGCACCGTGAATCAGCAGGCCGGCCGCAGAGCGCCGCAGGCGCGCCATTGAATAGCCATGGCCGTAAGGCCATGGAAATATGTATGAAATAAATTGCGGAGCGCCGAAGGTGCGGCATTTCCCTTTGCCGACTTTCAATGCCGGCCCTGCGGGCCTCAGGCTCCAAAAACAGACGCCCTACCACGGCCTGACGGCCGCGGCTATTGAATGCCGCGCCTGCGGCGCTTTTGGGGTCGGGCTTCCGACACTAACAAATGAAACGTCAAACAATACTCATTGTCTGCGCGATCATTTTCTGTCTGGCTGGCGCGTCTCGGAGTTTCGCCCAAACGACGCTCACCGTCGCCGCCGACGGCAGCGGCCAATACAAGACCGTTCAGGAAGCAATCAATGCGGTGCCGCAGACGACCCGCTACGACAATCCCGCGATCATTCGCATCAAGCCCGGAGTCTATAAAGAACTGATCTACGTGCAGCATGAGAAACGGTTTGTTCATCTGGTCGGCGAAGATCCGGAGAAAACCGTGCTCACCTACAACCTCAACGCGAACATGATTGGCGCCGACGGGAAAATCATCGGCACCTTTCGCACGCCTTCGACCTTCATCGACGCAGATGACTTCACCGTTGAGAACATTACTTTCGAAAACACGGCTGGTCCCGTGGGCCAGGCCCTGGCGATTCGGGTCGAAGGCGATCGCGATGTCTTTCGCAACTGCCGCTTTCTCGGCTGGCAGGACACTATTCTGATAAATCGTGGGCGGCAGTATTTCGAAAACTGCTACATCACGGGTCACGTCGATTTCATCTTTGGCGCGGCCACGGCCTGGTTCGAGAACTGTCACATTCACGTACTGCGAGACGGTTACCTCACCGCGGCCTCAACGCCGCCACAGCAGCCGTATGGTTTCGTTTTTTCGCACTGCAAGATCACCGGTGAATCAGCGAGTATCAAGACTTACCTGGGCCGACCCTGGCGTCCCTTTGCCGGCACGATTTTTCTCAACACCGAAATGGCCGAGGTAGTTCGACCTGAAGGATGGAACAACTGGAGCCAGCCGGACCGCGAGAAGACTTCGCGGTATGCGGAGTTTGCGAGCACCGGACCGGGAGCCAAGCCAAACGAGCGGGTGAAGTGGGCCAGGCAACTCACCGACGCCGAAGCGAAGATCATTACGGTGCAGCGGGTTTTGTCCGGCCCAGACAATTGGAACCCCAAAACCGGAACGTCATCATTTACCAACATGCCTGAAGCAGCGCAACCAGCTATGGTTCTCTGGCCCGACGGCGCGCCGGGCGCCGTGGGTAAAGACCCTGAAGATATTCCTACCCTGACGCCTTTTCTTCCGCTGAAAGAGAAAGCCACCGGCGCCGCGGTCATTGTCTGTCCCGGCGGCGGCTATGGACATCTGGCCGATCACGAAGGCGCGCCGGTAGCTCAATGGCTTAATTCGATCGGCATCACCGCTTTCGTGCTCAAGTACCGGCTGGGTCCGCGTTATCACCATCCGGCGCCGTTGCAGGATGCGGCGCGCGCCATCCGCACCGTGCGCGCCCGCGCCGCCGAATGGAAACTCGATCCTGAACGCATCGGCATCCTGGGCTTCTCTGCCGGCGGGCATCTGGCGGCGACCATGGCCACGCACTTTGATCCGGGAAAGCCGGACGCGAAGGACCCGATTGAACGCGCCGGTTCACGGCCGAACCTGGCGATTCTGATATATCCGGTAATCACCATGGGAGACAAAACCCACGCCGGTTCAAAGCAGAATCTGCTGGGCGACAATCCGCCGGCGGACCTGGTGACCCTGCTGTCAAATGAAAAACAGGTAACCAAGGAGACGCCGCCGTCATTTCTGGTGCACACCATGACTGACGCGGCAGTTCTGGTAGAAAACAGCCTGATGTTCGTCGCGGCCCTGCGCCAGGCCGGCGTGCCGGTCGAGTTTCACTTATACGAACGTGGCCCGCACGGATTTGGCCTGGGCCGGGATGATCCCATTCTTTCGACCTGGCCCGCGCGCTGCGCCGACTGGTTACGCGTTCACGGATTTGCGCAACAATGAACTTGATGGAGCGCGGGCATCCTTGCCCGCATGAGCGCGAACAAGGCTTTGCGCGCGCCGCGCACGCTTGCGGGCCAGGATGCCCGCGCTCCGCTCAGCGACCTCTGACACACAAAGGATGAAGATGAAACCAATTTCCCGCCGAACCTTTGTAGGCAGCATGATGGCCACCGGCGCTGCTGCTTTGCTCGCGCCGCGCAGCACCAAAGCCGCCGAGTCGCGCATTGAGATTCTCGTCAACGAGCCCATCGGCCAAATTTCCCCGGATCTCTACAGTCACTTCGTCGAGCACCTGGGCGGCGTGGTCTATGACGGCATCTGGGTCGGCGAGAAATCGAAAATCCCCAACTACAACGGTATTCGGAAGGATCTGGTCGACAATCTTAAAAAGTTGAAGCCCGGTGTCATTCGTTACCCGGGTGGTTGTTTCGCCGATCAATACGACTGGCGCGATGGCGTCGGCCCACGCGACCAACGGCCCACGCGCGTCAACTTTTGGGCCGATACGCATTACAAAACGACGAAGGCTTATGAAGAGTTGGAAGGTGGTCCGCAGAAGTACGAAAGCAACCACTTCGGCACCGATGAATTTGTCTCGCTGTGCCGGATGGTTGGCGCCCAACCTTACCTGGCGGCGAACATGCGCAGCCGCGACGTGCGGGTGTTTCTCGAGTGGCTTGAATACTGCAACGCGCCGGCGAACCTCACCACCTGGTCGACTGAGCGCGCAAAGAACGGTTATCCGCAGCCGCACAACGTCCAATTCTGGGGGATTGGCAATGAATCGTGGGGGTGCGGCGGCGATTTCACCCCCGAAGAATATGCGACTGAGTTCCGCAAATTCACCGCCTGGTTGCCGACCTACGGCCTGCAATTAAAGTTGATCGGATCAGGTCCTAACGGCGGCGATCTCAACTGGACCCGCAAGGCCTTCGAAGGTCTGGCCCTGAAAGGCAGCCGCCAGATTGCCAAGCTCTATGGCTGGGGGCTGCACTATTACTGCGGCTCGACCGGGCAACAGGTTGCCAATGAATTCACTGAGAATGAATGGTACGACCTGCTGGAACGCGCCAACCGGATGGAGAGCTTGATTGAGAGTCACTGGCAAGTAATGGGCGAATACGATCGCGAACGGCGCGTGAAACTCGCCGTCGATGAATGGGGCGCCTGGCATAAACAGGACCCCGACGTGCCGCCGGCGTATCTTTACGCTTATGCGGGGACCCTGCGCGACGCTTTGGTTTCAGCCCTCAATCTGGACACGTTTCAGCGCCACGCGGACAAGGTAGCCATGGCCAACCCGGCCCAACTGGTGAACACGATTCATTCAATGTTCTACACCTACGAAGATAAATTTACGGTCACCTCGAATTACCATGTCTTCGAAATGTATGGCGCCCACGCCGGAGCGACTGCCGTGCGCACCGACTTTGTCGCGCCCAAAGCGAACTTCACGCGATTGGATGCGCAACGCAAAGAGACTCCGGCAAGTCTCTGGGGACTGAATGGTTCAGCCTCCGTCAAAGACAAGCAGCTGGTGCTGACGGTGGTTAATCCTCACGCGCGGGATGCGCGCGAGACCGAGATTGCAATTCGCGGCGGTGCCATCAAATCAGGTAAAACTCGCACGCTCACTTCGACCGACCTTCATGCCCGCAATACCTTCGCGAATCCGCATGGACTGGAACCAAAGGACGGCGTGGTCAGCGGAAGCGGCTCCACCATCACGTTCACCTTCGCGCCGGCATCGGTGACGCGGCTGGTGCTCGACCTGAGCTAGCGAATCTTCTATGCGGCTGAACCGGAAGCGGTAGGAGTGTGTCTTTCGAGATGGCTTTCTAGCTCAGCGGCGCGACCACGCAACTCCACGGCTGGTTGCCTTTCCTGATCGCGAATAGCAATATTCTCCAACAAAATTTTGGCGACGACGATATTGCCTTCGCCCAAACAACTCCCAACCAATCGCTGAACGCGAGCGGTGCGAACGCGACGTATGCACAGCGAAATGAAAGAAATTGATGCGAAACAAATAACGAAGCGGCGAGGGCTGGGGCTGGTCACCATGACTTTTGGCCTCCTGGTCCTGGTTTCGCCAGTCGTTATGGGCGAATGGGTGATCAGCCTGCTGGGGCTGCTGCTGATTGGGGCCGGGTTCTTCCAGATCGGCCAGACGCTGCGCTCAGCCGATGCGACCACGTCCAGGCTTTCTTATATTGCCGGTAGTGTCACGATTCTCCTTGGCCTGCTTCTGTTTCTGCTGCCAAATCTGGTGTTGTCCGGTGTGGTCATCATCGTGATGCTGTTTCTGGTGGCTGACGGTATTTCGAAAATCGCCGGGGCTCTCAAGCAGAGCGGCGCCGAACGTAGTTGGAACCTCGCCAATGGAATTGCCACGATCCTGCTGGGTGTGGTAGGCGTTCGCCTGCTCGCCGGCAAACTTGGCATAGCAGCGATCAGTCTGATCCTCGGTCTTCGTCTCTTAGTCGAGGGCTGGCGCATGCTGCTGCTTCCCGAAAAAGCTTTTCAGCCAAAGGACTTTCAGGAAGACACTCGCCGGCATCCTGACAGACGTTTACGTCTGGAACCGAGTGACCGCGTCAAGGAGATGCAGGACGGGTTGCTGCTGAGCGCGGCCACGGTTAATAACCAGAACATCATCTGGTGTCTGATGCTGCTGATCATATTCCTGGCAATTCATATCATGCGGCTCGATTCGGAATGGTCTTTCATCGGCTTCATCTCACCCTTCACGGCGCTGCTGGGCGATACGATCGTGGCAGTCATGTTGGCGGTGGTGTTGGCTTTGCCGCTGCGGCTTTTTTGGCGCAAGGTTTCGCGCCCGCTGGAACGGATCGCCTGGAGACGCCTGCACCACCTGAAGGAGACGAATGAGCGTCCAACACTTGGGCAAAAGACTTTCGAATATTGGCTGAGCCGCAGAATGCGACTCGCGCTGGACATGCGCGACTTTCGCCATTCGCCGAATTTTGCTTTGTGGCGCGTCCTGCGGATTGGCCTGCCTTTAACCGCGATTTTGATCGCAGTCAATTCGATTTGGGGCTTCAGTTGGTATTTCAATTCCGAGAACTGGGCCGCCGGTGTCTGGCAGGAAATCACCAAAGAGCGCGTCGACCCGTGGCGCAAACGCATGATTCAGGATGTCGAAAACGATGCCCTGGCTAAAGGAATGACGCCGGAAAAAGTCTTCGCCGTCGCTCCCGAAGGTGTCAACGACACTGGAGATTTCAGTTTTGTCGTGATTGGGGACACGGGTGAAGGTGACGCTTCGCAGTGGTCTCTGCATGAGCAGTTGATCGCGGCGAGCAATCGGGATTTGGTCAAGTTCCTGGTGCTGTCCAGCGACGTAATTTATCCGGACGGCAGGATGAAGGACTATGAACCCAACTTTTATCTGCCTTTCAAGGGGTTCACCAAACCGATCTACGCGATTCCCGGGAACCATGATTGGTTCGACGCGAACGAAGGTTTCAACGCCAACTTTTTCGAACCCACGGCAGCGAATCTCGCCCTGCGCGCGCGCCTGGCGGAAGACGTCAAGACCAACATCATTACCACTGATCGTCGCTTTGCCGAGTTGATCGCGACCGCGAAGCGACTGCGCGAGTACTACTCCATCAGGAATGGATTACAACGCGGGACGTTTTTCGAAATGCATACCGCCGGCTTCTCGCTGATTGCGGTCGATACCGGAATTCTCAGGACCATCGACGACAAAGAGCAGGCCTGGTTAGAAGCAGCCCTTGATCGCGCGGCCAACAATTTCAAACTAGTGGTGCTGGGACATCCGTTTTATGTCGCCGGAAAATACCAGGGCCGCGACGATCCACCATTCGACGCAATTCACGAAACCCTGCGCCGTCATCAGGTTGATATTGCCATGGCCGGCGATACTCACGATTTTGAGTTCTATCGCGAGCACTATCTGGCGGGCGGAGAGCAAAAGCAGATGCTCAATTTCGTCAACGGCGGCGGCGGCGCTTATCTGAGTATCGGCAGCTCGTTGGATTTCCCCAAACAGCCGGAGGTGTCAGATTACGCCTTCTACCCGCGCACTGATCAGCTTTACCGAAAAATCAGCGCCGAACTACCGGCGTGGAAGACGCCGTTTTTGAAATGGATGGATTGGTTTGGAGGGTATCCGTCCAGCGTCGAAGCGCTTTCCGGGGTGTTTGATTTTAACCGGGCGCCCTTCTTTCAGAGCTTCATGGAAATTCAGGTCGAGCGTTCACAGCATCGCGTCCGACTGCTGCTTTACGGTGTTAACGGCCAGCTGCGATGGCGCGATATTCAAGTCGGCGGCCAGACGAAGCCGGCGGACAAAAGCGATGACGATTTTGTGGAGTTCACCGTGCCACTAAAGAATTGAGTTGAAGGAGTCTAAACCGGCAAATAGCGGTTGGTTTCAAACGCAAGGCGACCGCGACGCGAGATTCGATCTCCTCGCGGCGCGGTCGCGAAACTTGCCGAATCAGAATTCGATTCGGCCCTTGAACTGGAAGGCGCGCGGCAAATTGGTTTGCGAAGTTACCTTCCCAAAGGCCGCATTCGGAGCGGTGAAACTGCCGATGGCCGTGCCGATGCCTCCGAAGCGAACAAAGTTGAAGAGGTTTTGTGAATCAATTCCAAAAACGAACCTGACGTTCTCGTGAATCTGAAAACTCCGGTTAAGACTCGCGTCCTGGTTCACAAAGTGTGGTTGACGAAGCCCATAGGGAGCGGTGGGCGTGCTGTTACCGTAAGTGTAAGGCGCCGGCGCCACGAACGCGTTCAGATCGATGTACGGCGTAGTGGTACTGACCGGTCCATAGTTAATGCCGCTGCCCCAGGAGCCGTTGATTCTGCCGTTACCCTTATAGTTCGGATTGAGATTGGCATAGCAGGTTCCCTGTTGCCCGGCGCTACAGTTGACGGTAAATGGACCAAGGGGCACGCCCGACGCGAATCGGGTGATGCCGGAAAACCGCCAGCCGCTAATTATCGCTCTGACCACGCTATTGTCGGGGTCGAACGTGCGGCCCTTACCAAAGGGCAGCTCGTACGAGTAGAAAGCATTCATCACGTGCGGCTCGTCATTGACCGAAAGCGCATCAATTGACTGATAGGCTGTTTGGAATCCATTGACCGTACCTCTGCTCCGGCTGTAGGTGTAGTTAAAGTTGAACGTCAGGCCGCGTGTCAAGCGCTGCTGCAGTGATAGCTGCATAGCCTGGTAGTTAGACATGCCGTCGTTGTTGTACGGAGCGGCGACGCTGGCATACTGCGGGAAAGGCTTTAACATCTGACCAATCGTTCCGCCAGAGAAAGTCGGGTACGGAAGCTGGATGCCCGGTATGATCGCCGCGGCCGCGGCCACGTTAGCCGGGGTGGCCGTGGCATTGAGCAGACTCCCTAAAGGCAGGTATTTGGGATCTGTCTGGTTTGTCCACTTACCCGGCGCGGCCCCGGCCAGAGATGATCCGAGGCCACCAACGTATGCCCCGGTCAAAACCAGCGAGGAAGTGAGCGAACGCTGCACCGAGAGATTCCAGTTGGTGTAACGTGGAGGAACGCTGTTCGGGTTGCCGTAGTTCATCCCACCACCGACGCCTCGGCCGGTGGCGAACCCGCTCAAATAAGTTTCGTCATAAATCGGGCCCTTGATATAAGCGGGGACTCCATTCTGCCAGTAGAACGCGGGGTCAAAAGAGTTCGCCGCGGTTAACGCCGGGCTGGCATTAATGCCGACAAACAAGGTTCCCTGGCGCGCGCCTTCACGGCCTCCCACGGCGCCGCGACGCGTGTACATAATTCCGTAGCCGCCGCGAAGCGACGTCTTATCATTCAAGCTGTAGGCAAAGCCCACGCGGGGGCCCAAAGCTTTGTAATCGGTGTTGACGATGGTGCTGCAATTGCAGCTAATCGCAGCCGGGGCATAATTACCGCCGAAGCGGAGCGCTCCACCGATGCCGCCAGCCGCCGGATTCGGCGCCAGCGGATCCATGTAGGAGAATTTGTCGTTCTTCTCCTTGTACGGAATCATGATGTCGTGGCGCAGTCCCAGATTAAGGGTGAGACGTTTGTTTACCTTCCAGTCATCCGCGACCCAATAGGAATACGTCGTGAAGGTCGCCACGGTGGGCGTTGATCCCGACACTGTATCATCGTTGATGGTGGCGCTATTCAAGGCGCCCAGGAGATAGCTGGCATAGGCGTTACCGGTCGTGCTGATAATTGAGCTGGTTCCGGTGGTGAACTGCCCGGTCTGATTGTTACTGAACGCCGCGTTAAAAAACGTCCCCGTATCGTCGGTCTTTACCTTGTCAAAGGTGCGCTGGTATTGCGCGCCGAATTTGAACGAGTGATTGCCCCGGATATACAACACGCTGTCCTGGACCGTGTAGTTAAAGTTATTGTCCTCAAAGTCACGGGCATTGGTCCCGCGCCAGTTAGTAGGAACATTTGACCCGGCAAACGACGCTTCGAGGAAAGCATCGGAGGCATCACCCGGTGGTAAACCCTGAATGCCGGATTTAGTTGACCACTTATCGGCCGAAGTGGCGTTGGTGATCGGAACGAATAAATGTTGAAAGCCAAAGCTGAGCTGATTGATAAGCGTCGGACTGATGGTCCAGGTATGCTTTAGCTGAAACACAGTCGGAATCTCAGTAACAATGCGCGTGTTGTTATACGGCAACGGGAGAATGGTCGAAGGATCGTTTACCACCTGGAATGCCGTGGGCTGCGTTCTCTCGCCATGGGTGAAGATTCCCGATAGGCGCTGTCTGCTGGTAAGGTCATAGTCGATCTTCAGGTTGTAGTTCGTATTGTCCAACCCGGCCGGCACCTGGGACGTGTAGTTATTAACCACGCCGCTGTTTGTCGGGAGTGGTAGAGAGCCCTGATAGACTTTCGAGATTGCCGAAATCCGAGCTGCCGGGATGATATTTAGTCCCTGCGGATTGGTGGCGGTGCCCCGCGTAGGATCGCTGAACTGAGTTCGGGTGCAGGCGTTACCGACACAGACGGTCGACAGGGGATCGTAGATATTCACTCCCAGCTCAGTGAAGTCTCCGGTTCGTTCTTTGAGCGTTGGTATCGACGCGGTCAAAGTAGGGCTGACCACGCGATAAAACCAACGATCATACGAGAAGAAAAAGAAAAGCTTTTTCTTGATAATCGGACCACCAATGTTGGCGCCGAATTCGTTTTGATGCTCAACCGGACGAACCGCCGGGTAGAACCCCCTGGCGTCCAGTACCGTGTTCCTGAGATACTCGAATCCCGCTCCGTGAAATTGATTCTTGCCGGACTTGATAGTGTAGTTTTCAGATCCTTGTCCGTTAAACTCAACCCCAGTACCGCTGGTTTCGACCTGGAATTGCTCGACGGACTCAACTGAAAGTCCCAGAGAGATCGTCCGCCCCTCGCCCTGCTGGATCGGATCCGTGATCGGAACCCCCTCAATGAAAACGTCCTTCGAGAACCCCTGGCCACCATTAATGGCCCCCCAACGCGTGCCATTGCCCTCCGTGACTCCAGGTAAAATGTAGATAAATGCGCCGGGGTTTCTGGGACCCTGGCTAATGCCGGAGCCCGCGACCGCAACGCCCAGCGATAAAGGCAAGTTCGTATATAACTCGTTTCTCATGGTCGTTCCGAGTCGTGGATCGGAAGTATTCAAAGGCGTGGGCGCATCCGACACCGTCACGGTTTCTGACACGTTGCCGACTTTCATAGTCAGATTGAGAGTGACCGTGCTGAGCGCGTCGACGATCACCTTTTCCTGGACCAGCGTGAGAAAGCCTTTGAGGGAAACCGCCACCTTGTATTCGCCGGGCGGCAAAGGTCTGATGACGTACAATCCGGCCTCGTTGGTTTGCCTCGTCGTAGCCTCTGAGGTGGCCACATTTGTGGCGACCACGTTAGCTCCGGGCACTACGGCGCCACCTGGATCGGTGATCGTTCCCTGAATCGATCCGTTGCCACCAAGCTGGGCCATCACGCCAGTGCTGGCGCAGAGCAAAAGAACCAGGAACAGAAATGTCCTGAACAAGGGGTCTGTTTTCATATCGGGCCTCCAATGTTGTTAGCGGTAAGCCAGCATTCTGGGGCGATGCCAGTTAAGTTAGAAAAAGTGTCCCGGGTTAGTAACGGCCCGGGCACTCACACCCAGGTAATTCAGATTATTCCGGAAAAGGATTATTTATCTTGCTGGTCTGGGCTTTCTCGATTTCTACCGCAAACACCTGTGTCGGTCCGAACATATTCGAACGAAAAACGATCCACTTCATGTCTGGAGTGAAAGTCACATTGGGCTCCAGCGAGTAATTGTGTTTGGCGAGATTCACCAGCTTCTCGGCTTTGAAGGCGCCGGTGCGAATCAGGGAGCTCGCGTTGGGCAACTCGCCATCTGTACGATCAGGGGTCAACACCGGCCGGAACAGGTAGATCCACTGGCCATTGCCGGGCGCGGCGACGCTGTTTGGTCCGCCGCCGTCGCCGGCGAAAAACTTTCCATCAGGTGAGACGTTGAAGTGCACCGACCATTCGCTGCGCTGGAGGTGATACCAGGTGCGATTGCCGGTGGCTATTTCATAACCGGCGACCCAGAAGTCCTCGCTGCGCGGCGTCTGCAGGTCATACCAGATCCATTTGCCGTCGGCGCCGAACCACTCGTGGCCTTCAATCTCCATCAACATGGTGCGGTGATGAATCTGCGTCAACTGCGATCCGTCGGTGCGAATGGTCCAGGTGCGATCCACTTTGTGCCACGGACCTTCGTGACAGAACATCAGGAGCGTGGGATCGGTGGGTGAAAACTGAATGTGGTTGAACCAGTCGGTGCCGCGCAAAAGCGTTTTCAGCTCGCCGGTCTTGGTGTTGATGGTGATAACTTGCAGCGGCCGTTTTTCCGCCAGCCGGTTCTCCATCATCTCGCCTTTGCCCGGATAGCTGTCGCCGCGGGCGGCGGGCGGCGGCGCCGGTGGTTTGCCGGCCTTCAAATCAGCCAGCAGCTTTTCATCGAGCGTCCCGGCCAGCAGAGTCTCGTCCGCGTTAACCGTCACGACTGAGACGGCGGGCGGTAGTTTCGCAATCTCGCGAGTCGCCTTGGTATTCAGGTTCGTCGCATAGACCGTCGTGGTGCGGACATTGTTCGCATTGACCGTGCGGGTGTAGTAGACGTCGCCGCTTTTTCGGCCGACGATGAGGACGCCCACGCGGCCATCGACGATCTTTTCGATGGCCCGGGTCTTGAGATTGATTGCCGCCAGGCCGGTAGGGGTGGTGATGATCAGTTTCTGCCCGTCAGGCGTGTACGGGTTTTGATGAAAGTAGAGACTGGCGCTGCCCGGTTCATCAGACAAACGAATGACGCGATGGCCGGTGTCGGGATCAATCCACTCGCGCGGTGGCTGTTGTGGCTGCTGCGCAATGGCGACCGCACTCAAAGCATAGATCACAACAAAGGATTGAAGCAGAACTTTCACGTCCTGATGACCTCTCCAATAGGAATTTGAACTTCATACCGCCAGGCTGAACCGGGCGTCACATGATCTTACCCACCAACTTGATGCTCCCACCGCGTACACTTCCGCTTTTTGGGAGCATGGGGACCGCAGACGATTCGCACGTGTCGCAACCTGGACCGCTGATTCGAATGTTGGGACCGCTCCAGTGATTTAGAAGAACACCCTGATACCGAACTGAATATAGCGTGGCAGGGTGTTCGCGGTATTACCCACCAGGGTGCCAAAGTTCGCGTCATAAGTCTGCCGAATGCGGTAGAGCTTGAAGTCGTTCAGGTTGCGAATATCAAACGACAACGGATCGCGAGTGGCGAAGCCCTGGGGCAACGGCACGTGGAAAAAGTCCAAGGGCAGCCCGCCGGTTTGCGCCCCGCCAGCCCCGGTCAGACGCGTGGCGTTAACATTAGCTCTCACCTGCGCCAGAATCGCGGCGCCGGCCGTGGTGGTCGAAAGCGGTTGATTGTTGAAGGTGGCCCAGGAGTTGTACTCCGCCGCGGTGATCGGCTGATTCACACCGTTGACGGCCTCAGCCGTAATCTCGGTCGGGAAGGTGCCCAATCCAAACGGCGTGTTGCCGGTGTTGTTGTAACGGAAGTTCGGGTGGTTGAAGGCGTTGATAAGATCGACGCGGAAATTGATCTTGCGCTTTCCTTCACCACTGGCGAACGGGAACGGAAAATCCTTGGACAGCGAGAAATCAAAGAACTCCTGTCGCGGCGAACGGATGTCCAAAGTGCGCGGCGCGTTGCCGAGAGTTCCCTTCACCGGACGCATGAACGCGGCCGGATTGATGTAGGGTTCACAACCTGACGGCGGCGCGGCACTGCCAATGGGACAGCCGCGTTTCCAGAGCGGATTGCGCAGCGGCACGCCCGGCACAATGTCCGGCCGCACGTAACGATTGAACAAAGTGCCGCCCAGCTTGTTCGGATCCGTGATGAACGGCAGGAACGGCAGTCCGCCCGGCATGCGCAGCACGCTCGACATGCTCCAGCCGCCGAGAATTGTATTCACCGGGCCCGACGCATGCGTCAGGTAACGGCGTTGGCGTCCGAGGGGAATATCCCAGACACCGCTGGCCACGAAATTATTCTTGATATCGAACGTCGAGATGGCTCGATCCTGACTTAAAGGTCCACCGAGTGAAACCTGCTCACGCGCCTGTCCGGTTGAAAGCGTTCTGGTGTCGGGACTCGCGTCAGAAGCCGTGTCAATGCTCTTGCCGTAAGTGTAATTTGCATTGAAGGTCAAACCGCGGGTAACCCGCCGCTGCACCGAAACATAACCGGCATGACGGATGGAATTTCCCGACGGATCGAAGTAGCTGTTCAGCGGATCGAATCCCAGATACGGCGTGAACACGCTCGCCCGGGTGATGCTGATAGTCGCTCCCTGAAGATTAGTACGTCCCAGCGGATCGGCAATCGTTCCGGTGGCGTCTTGCTGGGTGCACGTCGGACACAGTCCCGAAGCCTCCAGCTGATCAATGGTGGCGACGTTGCGCGGGTTGATATTGATGAACGGCAGGTACAAGTGTCTCGAGGCGTTGCCCACATATGCGGCCTCGACCACCAGGCCTCTGACCGGTTCCAACTGAATCGTAAAGTTCCAGTTCATTGAATAGGGAACCTTGCCGCTGGGATTGGCGCCGCCGGTGGCATAGGCCGGCACGCCGAGACTCTTCAAATAAACCAGGCCATTGGAGTCGGTCCCCAAAAGCGCGTCGAGCGCTCCGCCCGTTCCCTGCAACGGGGCGTTGCCTGACAGCCTGATTGGCTGCGTTGGATCAGCGGTGGCTCCGGCGGCTGAGCCGTTGGCCAGCGTCGAGACATTCACGAATCCGCCAAAGTCCGGGTTCGGCGAACGGTTATTACCCGTAAGCACCGCATGCGACAGGCCCCAGCCACCGCGCACCACGAAATTCTCCCTTTGCAGATCGAGGCCCAGCAGTTTCATCTTCGGGCTCCACGCAAATCCAAAGCGCGGCTCCCAGCCGGTCTTATCAACCGGCACGAGATATTTGGATCGGCCGCCGCGGCCGGCGAAAGCAAATGGCACCACGTTGACCGAAGTCGGCACGGTACTGGGAATTGCCGCAGCCGCGGGTACGCCGAGGTTGGTCGCCAGCGTCCGGCGTTGCGCATCTGTCAACGCCACCGGCTGCGCCAAATCGGGACGGAAGACGCCCTGCATATTGTGCTGCTCAGCCCGCGGCGTTTGCAGCGAAAAACGCATACCGAGATTCAGCATCAGATTCGGTTTGACTCTCCAGTCGTCCTGCACAAAACCCGCATAGCTCTTCCAGCGATAGTCGTAATCGAACAAGGCCGGCCGCAGATCGACTGAATTCGGCACGCCGATCAGCAAACTGGCGATTTGATTACCGCCGTTGGCCGTGGTGGTTGAACGATTGCTCGAAGTGTTCACCACGCGGAATTGCCAGCGGCCGCCGGAGGCCGCGAAGAAGGG